>Ga0074195_1003582_pt1 | contig 14256 bp, 10 predicted proteins | sample EPASupsiteHSE623_FD_64525 | JGI IMG/M metagenome (GOLD analysis project Ga0074195, IMG submission 64525) | Bioremediated contaminated groundwater from EPA Superfund site, New Mexico - Sample HSE6-23 | ecosystem: Environmental > Aquatic > Deep subsurface > Groundwater > Contaminated ...
AGTCGCCGCGACCCCCCACTCGACATCACCGTTCCAAAGGTGGTGGGGGACCCCCGAGGTGTACAGAGAAGTACATTGAGGAGCGGCGACGAGTTCTGACGCAGCAGACGAGTGGGCAGACCACGCAGATGGGGGATCAGGGTCCGTCAAGCGGCTTGTGTCGACGGCTCTCGTCAGGGTACGATGCCTTCTGACAGGTGAAGGAGGCCGTCTTGACGAGGATCTACGTATTCCCAGGTCAGGGCTCGCAGCACAAGGGCATGGGGATGGACCTGTTCGAACGATACCCCGATCTCGTTCGACAGGCCGAAACGCAGCTGGGGTACTCGCTTGCGACCCTCTGTCTGGAAGATCCTCATGACAGACTGACGCAGACGGAATTCCTGCAACCCGCACTCTACGTGGTCAGTGCGCTGACCTACTTGCAGAAGTGCGAGACCGAGAAGACCGCTCCGGACTATGTCGCGGGTCACAGCCTTGGAGAGTACGCCGCACTGTTCGCCGCGGGCTGTTTTGACTTCCTCACCGGAGTGAAACTGGTCCAGATGCGCGGACTCTTGATGAGCAAGGTCTCAGGCAAAGGCATGGCCGCGGTCATCGGACTTCCTCCCGTGAAGATCCGAGAGGTTCTCCAGAGCTCGTCAAAGGGAACGATCGACATCGCCAACTACAATTCGTACAACCAGACTGTCATTGCAGGGCCAGTCGAGGACATCGCGGGGGTCAAATCCGCTCTTGAAAGCGCGGGGGCCCGTGCGGTAATCCCCTTGAACGTCAGCGCGCCGTTTCATTCCCGCTACATGCGCGATGCCCAACGTCAGCTCGAGACGTTCCTCGCGGGGTTCTCGTTTTCGGATCCGAAAATACCGGTAATATCCAATTACCGAGCGTTACCGTATGAGGCGGGGCGTGCCAGGGAGACCCTCGCCGAGCAGGTCGCCAACCCCGTGAGGTGGCTGGAGACGGTCTTGTATCTGCTCCGATTGCCCGACCCCGCGTTCGAGGAGATTGGCCCGGGGACTGTTCTGGCCAGACTGATCGCGCAGATCCAGAAGGAACAGGGAAGCCATGAATGAAGAGTTCACGACCCTCCGCTTGGATCGTACCGGGCCCGTCGTTGAAGTCGTGCTCTGCAATCCAGGGAAGCTGAACGCCATGGGCCCGACGTTCTTTCACGAGATCCGTCGCGCGTTCGAGGCAATCGGGCAGAATCCTGACATTCGCGTTGCCATCGTTTGGGCCGAAGGGAGGATGTTCACCTCCGGTCTCGATTTCGCGGCCGCCGCGGACCTCTCTTCCGATGGTAACCACTTGCTGACGAGTCGCGTCAGGGAGAATCAACGACTGCACGAGGTCATCGTCGATTTCCAGTCCTGTTTCACGCAGATCCAGAAGTGCCCCAAGCCGGTCATTGCGGCCGTCCACGGCCGTTGTATCGGCGGGGGAGTGGATCTCGTCACCGCCTGCGACATCCGTTTGTGCGCCGCGGACGCCAGCTTCGCCATCCACGAAACAAAGATGGCCATGGTGGCCGATCTGGGAACGCTCCAGCGCATCACTCCCATCGTGGGCAAAGGGCTGGCTCGAGAGATGGCTTTCACCGGACGGGGGATCTTGGCGGACCGCGCCCTGACGTTCGGCCTGGTCAACGAAGTGTATCCCGACAAGGGATCCCTGCTTGCCGGCGCGCGGACACTGGCCGGAGAAATCGCCGCCAATTCGCCGCTGGTTGTGCAGGGAGTCAAGGAAGTCCTGAATTTTTCCGACGAGCATTCGACAACCGAAGGTCTCGACTTCGTGGCACGATGGAACGTGTGTTACTTTCGGAGTAACGATCTCGAGGAGGCATTCGCCGCGTTCCGCGAAAAACGCGATCCCGGATTCACCGGGCTGTGACACTCATTCGCTCTCGAGGATGGCATAGACAAACTCCATGATCGGACGCAATCCTTGGATCGTCAACCCCCGTCCTCTGGAGCACCCGAAGGTGCGTCTGTTCTGTTTTCCCCACGCTGGAGGCGGGGCCTCGATGTATCATGCATGGGGAGCAGGGCTGGATGATATCGAGATCTGTGCCGTTCAACTCCCAGGACGCGAGGGGCGCCTCCTGGAGAAACCCTTCGACTCACTGTCCCGACTCCTCGATCCGCTGACGACCGCCCTTTCCTCGTTTCTCGACCAGCCCTTCGTCATTTTCGGACACAGCCTTGGAGCTATTTTGGGTTTCGAAGTCATTCGAGAGCTCCGACGCCGGGGTGCACCCCCGCCGTCCAAGCTGATCGTCTCCGGCCGACGGGCACCTGGTGCCCTGGTGATCCCTCCGCAGCTCCGACACCTGTCCGACGAGCGCTTCGTGGAAGCGCTATGCAGGGAGTACGGGGGCATTCCGAAGGCCCTCCGGGAGGATCCGGAACTTCTTAAGGTCTTCCTCCCCGCTCTTCGCGCGGACTTCACCCTTCTCGAGACTTACGTCTATCAAAAGGAGAACCCTCTTGATTGCCCGATCTCGGCTGTTGGTGGCACAGACGATCGTCACTCGACACTGGAGTCACTCGAATCGTGGCGATCGCTGACAACCGGCGTCTTCACAACCCAACAACTGCCTGGCGGTCATTTCTATCTCCACGCGGATCGCCCGTCCTTCATGAAATGGTTGATCTTGGAGATCTCTAGCCGCGGCTCCGCTGGAAAGCGCGGTTTTTGATGACCGTTCAGGGCTCAAAGCCCCCTGTCGTCATCACCGGCATGGGCGTCGTCTCGAGCATCGGACTCGACATCGGTTCATTCGAAGCAGCGCTGCGCGCTGGTCAACGAGGTGTTCACGCCCTCCAGCCCGAGGAGATGCCGGCCGTTCCGGCGCCTCGCGTTGGTGGGGCTGTCCGTGACTTCTCGTGGTCTCAGGTTCTCCTGGGGCTGAAGGAGAGCCATCCTCTCGTTCACCACAGGGCAGTCACGAACCTGCGAGCGCCAACCCGCGCGCAGGAACTGACACTCGCCGCTGCGATCCAGGCCTCTGCCGGGGCAGGGCTTCTCGACACCGAGCCCCAGGACAATGTCGCCCTCGTGATCGCCGGCAGCAACCTGGCCCAGTCCTATACTGTCGCGACCGCGCGCAAGTACGACCGCGAACCGGCATACATCCACGCCCGATACGGTTACCAGTTCCTCGACACCCATCTGATTGGCCTCCTCAGCTCGATCATCGGTCTTCGTGGAGCCGGTCTCACGGTCGGTGGAGCGGCCGCGAGCGGTAACGCGGCTCTCGTGGTCGGCCACAACCTCGTGTCAAGCGGCATGGCCGAAGCCTGCCTGGTGGTGGGGGCTGTCAGCGACCTCTCCGAGGTCGAATGGCAAGGACTGCGTCTCATTGGTGCCACAGTCCCCGAAACCGTGCCACTGCCTCCAGAACGGATGTGCAGGCCTTTTGACAGTGCAGCCGCGGGGTTCGTCCCTGGCGAAGGGAGCGGTGCTGTCGTGATCGAAACCACACAGCGGGCCCTGGCACGTGGCGCCAAGATCCATGCGACTCTGGTTGGTGGGAGCATCCGGATGGACGGCACTCCTCTGCCGGCACCTTCCGCGGACGGCGAGAAAAGAGCCATGGAGGCCGCGCTGTGCGCAGCCGAACTCACTCCGGCTTCCATCGGGTACATCAACGCCCATGGCACCTCGACTCCTCAGGGAGATGTGGCGGAGTGTCAGGCGATCCGCGACCTGTTCGGCGGACACCACCAGGCCGTTTGGATCAACTCCACAAAGGAGTACACCGGCCACACGTTCACCGCTGCCGGGGTCATCGAGCTGATCGCCACAGTCGTGCAGCTGGCCGGAGGGTTTCTTCACTCCAACCCGAATCTCGAGGATCCGGTGGTCGACGACCTCCGCTTCGTCGGCCCCTCGACAGCCTCGGGGGAGTTCCGGTATGCCCTCAGTAACTCCTTCGGCTTCGCAGGAATCTGTTCCAGCGTCGTCGTAGGGCGCTACGAGTGACTTGTCGGACAAAGGTCCGACAGGCTCATGGGCTTCATCTCCCCGAACGTTGCTCCGGTTCGACGAGTATTCGGACGATCATGCGGGCCATGAGGCAGAGGAACAACACAATGCCCAAGATCCAGAGCCCGACGTGGTGCTGCGGTATCTCACCGAGGCGCGCGACCAATGACTCGGCTCGGCCCCCCAGGATCGGGTGCAGGAAGGTGACGAGGCCTCTATCGACCGCGGCTGCATCGTAGTATCTCTGGATGAATGTCCACAGGAAGATCGTCCCCATGAGAATGGTGGCGGCGACCGATGTTCTCACGAAGAGAGCAGCGATCCGGGACGCCTTGCTGATGTTGCTCTGTAACACGAGGGAACCCTCCCGGATACGGGGCCCGATGAGAACGGCCGCCTCCGTGGCCAGTTCCGGTATCTGCTTGAACACCCAGGGGATCTGCCAGAGCTTCCGTCCGGTCGATTCGACCGCGTATCGTCGAAGCATCTTGCCGTAATCGAGTTCCGGGCAGAGGTAGTTGACCGAGGCGTCAAGGGTGGCCCAGGCACGTCCGACCTTGAGGAATGTCCAGTTCGGTTCCAGTCGGTACTCGGCCGTGGCGTTCGACATTTCCTGGGAGAGGTTGGCCAGCGATCGTTCGTGATAATCGGTGTTGATCATGCTGGTCCTGGCCTCCCACCTCCTCATCACCGCGGCCACCCGACCCCGAACCTCCCGCAGATTGATGTTCGGCAGGCTGGGCGAGAACATGAGCAGGTAGTCCGCAGCCTTCTCGTATTGCCGACCCGTCACCGCGCTCAAAAAAAGCTGGTACTTCCGGTTGAACTCCACGTCGAGGACTCCGACGCTTCCAAGATCGATCAGTCCCACCCTGTTCTTGCGGAAGAGAATGATGTTCCCGGGGTGCTGGTCAGCGTGGAACAGGTTGTCCTCGAAGATCTGACGGAGAAGAGAGAGAATCAGAGTTCGCGCGACCTTGGCGGGGTTGATCCGATTCTTCCGCTGCCATTCCTGGACGCGCTCAGGATCGAACCGGGCCACGGCGATGTAATCGGACATCTGGACGCCTTCGAAAAGCTCCATCGTCAGCATCATGTCGTTGCAGTACTTTCCGTAAACCTTTGGGACGAGGATGTCGTGAGACCGGAGGGATTTGCCCACCCGGTTGATCGAGGCGGCCTCGAACCGGTAGTCCAGTTCCTCCTCGATGATCAGCCTGAGCTCGTCCATGAAAACACCCCAGCGCATGTGGCCGAAGAGGCCCAGGATTCTGAAGCCCCAGACGAACCAGGAGATGAGCCGGATGTCCTTGTCGAACATGGCCCGGGCGCTCGGCTTCTGGACCTTGACGACGACCTTGCGCCCCTTGAGTTTCAGGCGAGCACGGTGCACCTGGGCGATCGACGCGGCCGCGATGGGAACCTCGTCAAACTCCGAAAAACACTCCTCGATCCGACAGCCCAGCCTGTCCTCCAACGCCGCGCGAACCGATCCGAACGGGAACCCGACCGTGTGGTCCTGCAGTTTCGAGAGTTCCGAACAGATCTCTTCTCCGAACACGTCCGGCCGCAATGCGATGAGCTGGCCAAGCTTGATCCACAGCCCTCCCATCGTCTCGATGAACCCTCTGATTTCGGAAGCCCTCTGGTACGCAGTGAGGGCCCCGCGAATCTTCAGCCGCAGAAGCTTGAGGACCAGGGAAGCGATGGCCATCAACACGTGAAAGGTCCGAAATCGAAGAGACTTGGGATCCTCCTCGACGATTCTCACGGGAGGTCGTTCGCTCTCTCTCAGGAGCGGAGTCGGCACCAGCTTCTCTATTTTCATGCGATTCTCTTGAGCCTCCAGTACGGCGGAGCGAATTACGCGGGCTCCACGAATTCCGGTCTTCCAGTAGGTTTGACATCCACGGAGCGGGTGCCGTTGGTGAACCACGACGAGAGTCTTGTCTCGATCAGCCGTGCTGCTCCATCCATCAGGAGGTGGGCGAGATCGTCCACGTGTCTCGCTCGCCAGCTTGCCCATCGAGTCCCTTTGAGCCACCTGTTGAGCGCCCCCATCGCGGCGCCACAGTAGATCTGGAAGTCCACCTTACGATCCCTGGCCCCCTCGAGAGCGAGTCTGTTGCTGTGAAAAAAGTACCACCGGAAGACCATCGCCATCTTCTTCCGAGGGTTCCTCTGGGCCTCCTCGCACTCGCGAGGGTCCACGACCGAAAAGTGTCGGCACGTCTCTTCCCAGACATCCTCGAACGTCCGACCAAAGTATCTCTCCTCGATTTCGGTCCGCAAGCCAGGCTCAATCTCCTCCAGGCTCCCGTACCTCCGATAAATCTCGAACAGTCGGTTGGCCCTCGCGGGAAACATGAGGCCGCGTTTGAGCACTTGAACACGGGCACCAATCTCGAACATATCTCCCGCTGGCACCATCTCAAAATCATGAACGTCGGCTTCTGTCAGAAGGTCCTTCACCAGATCGCTCGTCCCTGCCTCGACCGTGGCCTGGTTGATCGAGCCGGTCATCACGAAATCCGCGCCCAGCAAGAACGAGGCGGCGATCGCCTCCGGAGTGCCGAGACCTCCCGCGGCGCCAATGCGCACGTGTCGGGCTTGGGGGTATTGGGACGAGGTTTCGTCACGGAGACGAACGACCGTGGGCAGGAGAGCAAACGCGACCTGCTTGTCGGTATGCCCTCCGGAATCGGCCTCGACACAGATGTCGTCCGCCATGGAAATCTCCCTGGCAAGGGTCGCCTCTTCGGCCGTGATTCCGCCGGTCTCACGGACTCCCTGGACGATTCGGGGATCGGGAGGAGCAAGGAACCGAGCCGCAACCTCCATGCGTGAAACCTTTGCCAATAGACGATTCCTCGGACGGACCCGTCCCGTGGTATCCCGCCGGAGACCGGTTACACGGTACCGGATCAACGCAGGGGTCAGCTGGATGAAGGCCGCGGCTTCGATCCTCGTGGCTTTGAGCTTCAGTAGCACATCCACCAGACGGTTCTCCTCTTCCGGCGAAAGGAGATTGTGGAGAAAGTTCACTCCGTAAGGTTCTTCGGTCGTCAGTTCGGACTGGATCTTACGGATCGCGTGCTCGATCTCTTCTAGAGTCAATCCGCCGGAGCCGAAAAAGCTGAGGAGTCGAGCCTTACCCATGCGGGTCACAAGACCGACGGACGCGATGCCCTTGGCCATCCCTCCGGCGACGTAAGCACGGTCCACCCCGTAGTCAGCCAGAAACGATGGGTCTCCGAGCTTCTCCGGGACGACTCGGCGAGACTCTCCAGTGGCGAGAGATGGGTTCACAAATCCCTGATCCAAATCTGATGAGAGGCGCAGAAGGGATGAGACAGAATCTTCATGATCGTCTCGTGAGTTGGCAGAGTCAAGAAGAGAAGCGCCCAGCGCCTGTGGTGTGACCGACCATCCTTGACACATCATCTCTCAATCAGGTACATGGTCTCCCATTGCCGTTCAATCCGAGGAGGTCTGCCCTTTGAGGGTATCAACGCGCTGCATCACCAGCAGAATCCCGAGCCGCGCGATAACCGGGCTGGCCATCCTGGCTGCGTGTCTGGTTACGCCTCGTCCGGCAAGCGCCCAGCCATCTTCTCCGGCAGCAAGCGCCCCCAGCGGGACATCGACCCAGCCCCAGGTCATCGAGGTCACGGGCGATCTCGAACCCAGGAGCGAGGTGAAGGTGTTCGCCAAGGTCAGCGGCCAAGTCTTGAGACTTTTCGTCCGCGAAGGGGACTCCGTCAAAGCGCAAGATGTCCTCGCCGAGATCGACTCTCTGGACTATGACGTGGCCCTTGCCGAGTCAAAGGCTGATCTTGCGGCATCGGATGGGCGATTGCGGGCGTTGGTGGCCGGCGGACGACCCGAGGAGCGTGCCCGTGCCGAGGCGGACGTTCGCTCTGCTCAGGTCTGCTACGAAGAGGACAAAAACCACCTGGAGCGATGGACGGCCCTTCACGCCAAGGGCGGCGTCTCAGGAGAAGCCGTCGAGGCCGCTCGCCGTGCCAGGGACGTCGATCTGGCTCGTCTGGTCAGTGCCCAGAAAAACCTGGACCTGGTCCGCGAGGGAGCCCGCAAAGAGGACAAACAGGTTGCGGCGGCGAACCTGGACAGAGCACGTGCCGAACTCCACTTGAGGGAGATGCAGGCCCAGTTCGTGAAAGTCCGGGCTCCTTTCGCCGGCACTGTGACCAAAAGACTCGTCGACGAGGGCGCTTTCTTGCTTTCCGGCACGACCCCCGGCGCGCCGGCCCTGTGCGTTCTGTCGGATTGCTCCACGTTGAAGGTTCTAGTCGATGTCCCCGAGAGGCATCTTCCCTACACTCGTCTCGGCAGTCAGGTGGAGCTGTCGGTACAGGCCTACCCTCAGCAGCTCTTTTCCGGGACCATCAAGCGTCTCCACCCCTCCGTGGATAAAGACACGAAGAAATCGAAGCTCGAGATAGAGGTACAAAACCGCGCCTTCCGATTGCTTCCTGGAATGTTCGCAACCGTCAAGGTTCCTCTTTCGGAGAAACCCTTGGATTCGCTGTTGGAGCTGATGCCACAGAGTGCGACTCCAGGCACCCGGTAATTCCCCCGCGAGGGTTTGAAAGAGGCTGTCCCTTGAACATCGCCAACCTCTGCATCGAGCGCCCGATCTTTGCCTTGATGGTCGTCGCGGCTCTCGTCGTTCTCGGCGCTTTCAGCTACATGGACCTGGGTGTCGACCTCCTGCCCAAGGCCGACTTTCCGACGGTCGTGGTCACGACTACCTATCCGGGAGCTGGCCCCGAGGAGGTCGAAACCCAGATCTCCAAGGTGATCGAGGAGGCTGTCAACACGATCTCCGGGATCGACCAGCTTTCCAGCACCTCTTCGGAAGGATTTTCTCAGGTCGCTGCCTTTTTCCAGATCTCGAAGACCTCTGACGAATGCACACAGGCTGTCCGTGATCGAGTCGGCCGCATCCAGGCAAAACTCCCGCAAGGGAGCGGCACGCCGGTCATCGCGACGGTCGACCCCGATGCGTCGCCGGTCATCACCGTGGTCGTCGCCGCGCCGATGCCGGTCAAGGAACTGACCGACCTGGCCAGGATCAAAGTCAAGCGGTCGATCGAGACCGTCTCGGGTGTTGGTCAGATCACGATGATGGGCAACCAGACCCGAGAGATTCACGTGAACCTCGACGCGCACAGACTGGCGGCGCTTGGTCTTTTGCCCCGGGACGTGAAGGCGGCCCTTCAGAGAGAAAACGTCGAGGTGCCCGGGGGCGTGGTCAAGACCGGGCAGCGAAACCTCGTGCTCCGGACACTCGGTCGGATCGCGACCCCGAAAGATTTCTCCCACGTCATTGTTCGACAGGTGGGTCCCACCTGCATCCGAGTGGGAGACCTCGGAACGGTGACCGACACGGAGAGAGAACCTGACTCCATGGCGCGACTAAACGGCAAGAACGCCATCGCCCTCTCCATTCGGAAGCAATCGGGAACCAACACGATCTCGGTCGTGCGGGCGGTCAAGGAGTGTGTCGAGGAGCTCAAGAAAGCTCTTCCCGCCGATGTCGAGTTGAAGACGGTCCGAGATCAATCAGCCTACATCCTCGACAGCTTCTACGCCGTGATGGAGCACCTCATCCTGGGTGCCATCCTGGCAAGCCTCATCGTGCTCGTATTCCTGCGAGATGTGCGCACGACCGTGATGGTCGCTCTCTCGATCCCAACATCGATCATCGCCACTTTCATGCTGATGCGCGTGATGGGGTTCACCTTGAACAACATGACGTTGCTCGCCCTCGCGCTCGCGGTTGGGCTCGTCATCGACGACGCAATCGTGGTCCACGAGAACGCGTTCCGGCACATGGAAGAGCTCGGGAAAGAACGTCGGCAAGCGACCAGAGATGCGGCCAGCGAGATCGGGCTGGCCGTGATGGCAACAACCTTCTCCCTGGTTGTGATCTTCCTTCCCGTGGCTTTCATGCCGGGTATCGTCGGAAGGTACCTCCAGAGTTTCGGTCTGACGATGACGTTCGCGATCCTCGTGAGCCTTCTCATCTCATTCACGCTCACGCCGATGCTGTGCGGACACTTCCTGAAAATGAAGCCCGGAACCCACGGGCAAAACGCCCACGCGAAGTCGCTCCTGGATCGATTCATCGAGGGGGGCTACGGATGGATGCTTAGTATCGCCATGCGTCACAGGTGGGGGATGGTCCTCATCGCCTTGACGGCGATCCTGTGCACGGTGCCTCTTGGCAAGATGGTCGGCACCGACTTTCTGCCTGTCGACGACCAGTCCGAGTTCCTCATCAACATCACGACCCCGGAGGGTTCGCCGCTCGAGACGACAAGCGCCGCCTTGGCCGAGGTCGAGATGGAGTTGACAGCGTTCCCTGAGGTCAGGACGCGGCTGGCTACGATCGGGGAAGATCAGACCGCGGGAACAGAGACGGGACAGATCTATGTGGGCCTCGTGGGACTCGAGGAGCGCAAGACCACGCAAGTCGATGTGATGAATCGTGCTCGAGCTCTTCTGGCGCGAAAATTCTCCCATCTCCACCCGAGCGTCAGCACCGTTCCGCTCTGGTCGACGGGACAGGGCAAGATGACGGACCTGAGCCTCGGACTTCAGGGACCTGACCTGGCCAAACTCCGCACCTACAGCGATGAGGCCATCAAGATCATCCGGCAAGTCAAGGGCACGATCGATGTGGAGTCCTCGCTGAGTTTCGGCAAACCGGAGCTCCAAGTGAGGATCGACCGGGAGCGAGCCGGGGCCTTGGGCCTCTCCGTCGCGGACATCGGCGAGACGATCCACAACCTTGTGGGGAGCGAGGAGGAGGTTTCCAAGTACCGAGACGAGGCCAGGGGCGAGGACTACGACCTGAGGGTTCGTCTCTCCCAGGACTTTCGCAACAGGCCGGAGCTGATATCGAGGTTTCCGCTGAAGACCCCCAAAGGGATGATCACGCTTTCGGACCTGGCGACCGTGACCCCGGGCAAAGGCCCCACCCAGATCGGTCGATTCGCCCGTCAACGTCAGGTCACGGTCACCGCGAACCTGCAGGGCATCGGTCTCGGCGAAGCTCAGGCTCAGATCGACGCGCGGATGAAGAAGCTAAGTCTCGAACCGGGATACAGCTACACCTTCTTGGGCCTCGGGAAAGTCCTCAAAGAGCAGCAAACCGGCTTTGCGATGGCGTTCCTGCTCAGTGCCGTCTTTGTCTACATGATTCTCGCAGCGCAGTTTGAAAGCCTGGTGCACCCCCTCACCATCCTCCTTTCGCTGCCGCTGTGCATTCCCTATGGGCTTCTTTCCCTCGTGCTGACCGGGGTCCGACTGAATCTCTACTCGACGCTCGGTCTGTTCATGCTTTTCGGAATCGTCAAGAAGAACGCGATCCTCCAGGTCGATTACGCCAACACGCTTCGAGCCAAGGGCAAGGATGCGGTCTCTGCCATCACCGAAGCCTGCCACACGCGCATGCGGCCGATCCTGATGACGACATTGACTCTGGTGGCGGGAATGATCCCCATGGCTCTTGGATCGGGCCCGGGGGCCGAAGGACGACGCGGGCTGGCCATCGTCGTGGTGGGAGGCCAGTTGCTCTGTCTCCAGATCACCCTCCTCCTCACGCCGGTAGCCTATTCGCTCTTCGACGACTTCGTGAACTCGCGCTTCGTCCGGTGGTTCACCCACCTGCTGGACTAACACGACCGCTGAAAGGATGTACCTGTCGCCCATGACACGGATCGAACTTCAAGGAGAACGGCGACCAAGATCGCTCTTGTGGTTGAGCGTTGCTCTTGTGACGTTCCTTCCCGTCGCGGGAGCGACTCAGTCGATACCCCCCTCGTCCGGGACCACCGTGACGATGACGCTGCCCGAGATCCTTCGCCTGGCGCTGGAGCAGAACTCGGGCTTTCAGTCCGCCCGCCAGTCGAAGCCCGCGGCGCATGGTCGCCACCATCAGGCGGTTTCCGGCGTCATGCCTCAGTTCAAGGCCTACTACTCGAAGGCGAAGCAGTCGATCCCCTCTGTTAACCTCGGCGGACTCCAGAATATGATTCCGGGGGGAATCTTCGCATCCGAGACGGTCATCAGGCACGTCGAGTTCAGCCAGCCCGTCATCGTGCCCCAGGCCTGGCATAATGTGGCTTCCTCGCGCCATTCGAGACGAGCCGCTGACCTGGACGTGCAGAAAGCCACCATCGACCTCATCGCGAATGCCAGGCAGTACTTCTACGACCTCCTCTTGGCCGGTGAGCTCGTCAAGGTCCAGCAGGACAGAGTAGCCCAGGTCGAGCGCGAGCTCGAACTATCGAAGGCCCAGGTCCATCTCGAGTCTGCTCCTCGCGTGGACGAGATTCGAAGCGAGGTTCAGCTCGCCAATACCCGTCCCGACCTCATCCAGGCAGTGTTCGATCGGGAGATATCCGAGCAGAGGCTTGCCAACCTTCTGGGACTGAAGACAAACACAGGGATCGTTGCACGTGGCGAGTTTCTGAAAGTCACGCCTGTGCCTTCACACAATACCCTCCTGAAGGTTGCGATCCTTTCCAGGCCGGACGTGGCAGCGACCAGAGAGAGGTGGCGAGCGGCTCAGAAGACGCTCAAGGCAGCCCAGGCCGGCTATCTGCCGACAGTCAACGTCGTAGCCGCGTATGACAAGACCAGAGGCCAGTACTGGCCTCTCACCGATGACATCGAGATTTCGTCCGCCAAGGCGACGGTCAACTTGCCCGTGTTCGATGGGCTCATGACAGAGGGGAAGGTCAAGGAAGCCCGCGCGCTCGCGACAAAGGCCAGGTACGATTTGGTCACAATCGAACGGTCGGTCGAGCTGGACATCACCCAGGCGGTCTCGCAACTCGCCAAAGCCGTGGCCGTGCTCAAGGCAACGGAGGCCGCGGTCAAACAGGCCAAACTGGCCCAGGAGATCTGCGAGGAGGGTTACCGTGTCGGGGCGCGGACCCATCTCGAGGTTCTCGACTCGGAACTGTCGCTCACCATGGCTCTCACGAACCGGCTGCGCGCCCATCACGACTACTCGGTCGCCATGGTTCGCCTGGACCAGGCCCAGGGCCTGGCACCCGGTCTTAGCGTGCTTTCCTCGACCGACCGGACCGGCAAAAAGTTCCAACACCAGGGAAACTAGTAGACGAAGGGCAGGAGTCGCCAGGTCCGACGGCAGTATTCGGTCCATCGAGCTCCGAACTCTTGGTGGAGCATCCCCTCTTCCCGGCGGATTCGGACCACGAGGATAGGAAGCAGGATCAGCGAGCAGGTCGCACCCACGATCGATTGGTGGACGAGCGCGATGCCTGCCATTGTCAGGAGCGTACCAAAGTAGCGGGGATGGCGAAGGAAGCGGAAGGGGCCGTCCGTCACCAGCTCGTGGTTCGCTTGGATCGTGAGATGGATGCTGTACTGGCGCCCCATGTGAATGGGTGGCCAGAGAGAGTAGAGAGCGCCGGGCAAGAGGAGGACGAGGCCAGCGTATCTCAAAGCCTCCCACTGCATGACGGCCAGTTGTCGTCGGTCGCAATACGGGGACGCGATGATGATCGCGAGGGTGAGCGGTACCAGCAGGATCGTGAGCAAACGTTCGGAGATGAACTTTTGGCAATCGCCCTTGCTCGCCGGTTCCTCGGGGAAGAGAATTGCCGAAACGAGCACCGAAACGAGCAGGACGATCGCCTGAATGGCCCTCGGAGGGTTTCCCAGATAGCCCCCCACGTCATCGAGCCCCCAACCCACCAAGGGCAGCCCCACAAACAACGGAGCAAGGATCAACGCAAGGAAGACTCGCCCGATCGGATTGGGAGGTACCGGGTGGGGAGATTCGTTCGGCTTGACCTCATTTGGCTCAGAAGCGATCACCGGAACTCACTTTCGTGTTTCGTGCACGGGGACCCGTCGGCGGGACTCGTCCGGGGCTCAAAGCAACACCCAGGTCGGGGTGATCACACCAGACTGCCGTACAGTCGGTGACCTTGTCAATCGAGTTCCGACCTCCGGTCAACGGCGGACAGTCGTCCGATCGACCGCTTTCGCCCGATCGACCGGTTCAGCGCAACATCGTCTGGTTGTAGCCACCGGAAATGGCGCCGACTGTCCGGAGACCTTGCCCCACAGATCCCAGGCCCGTACCGAAGGAGCCCGGAAAGCCCCCCCCCCCCCCCCGTTGGGGGCCCGCCCGGGAGGATCCCAGCGGGCCCCCCCCCCCCCCCCCGCTCGGCCGCTCCCGAGGAAAGGCGGGGA
>Ga0074195_1003583_pt1 | contig 14256 bp, 14 predicted proteins | sample EPASupsiteHSE623_FD_64525 | JGI IMG/M metagenome (GOLD analysis project Ga0074195, IMG submission 64525) | Bioremediated contaminated groundwater from EPA Superfund site, New Mexico - Sample HSE6-23 | ecosystem: Environmental > Aquatic > Deep subsurface > Groundwater > Contaminated ...
GTCCGGGCTTCATTGAAGAAGCAGAGAAAGGACACCTAAAAGCGGATTATCTCCTGCGACCAACTCAATTTGAGTCTTCCGATAATGCATAATCAAGTTGTTTATGCACGATAATCAAGTTGTCTTTAATGCATAAAAATGTTTGCCGCCATATACGTGGAAACTCTTTCCGCCCTATACATGGGCAAGTTTGTTTCCATGTACACAGACAAGTTGCTCCCCATATACATGAAAAACTTAACCGTCACATAACGAGGTATGTTATCGCTTCTGTATGAAAAGCGTTTTAAGCTTTTTCATACAACATTTCCTCAAAATTAGAATGCACCCGTTTTTGCAGAAATTGTAGTGACATTTATATACCGGCGAGCGTTAGCGAGCATAAAAGCAAGACAGCCGACAACATCGATAACGAATGAAAGATTTTCGTAAAATATTAAAGCACATATATTTCCCTATATTAATTGGGATTTTGTTGATAATTGGGGTTTATACTCTATTGAATTATTTCTTAATTATTCGTTACCATCTGATTGAACCTAAGGAAATGTTATTGAACTTCTTTATTCCTTTCGGACTATCTGGACTTTTCGCATACCTATTTGTTAGACCTAAAATAAAGTTTTTGGCAATTCGGGATAATATTGGAGAATTCTTGACTTTTTTTAGTGCTATTATACTTGCTGTACCTCTGATAATTTCACAGCACTACATTGATGTAAAAAATGGAAAACTAACTAAACTTAACAGCACAACTGAAATTGCAAAATTACCGGAAACGAAATATTATGAAGTTGATAAATATTTTGCATATAAAGGATTTGGAAGTTTTTGGACATCACGTCGAACATCTAACAAGTATGGGACAGAAATAACTGTAACTGCTTATTTTACCTGTCCAATGGTGGATACATTCGCATATTATAAGTCACCGCAAGATTTTAATATTTGGATTGGTAAAGAGTATAGCGAAAAATTTAGCAATCGCAAATGGGATATGGATGAGCAGCCCGATAAAATTCAAAAGTTTGTAGATAAGTGTATTGAAGAATTTAAAGTTTTTGATTTCCATCCACAGAATTATTTTCAGCGCATCAGAAATTCAGATGATAAGGATAATTTTCTATTTGCTATTGAGAGAGTTCCTTATGGAAAAGAGATTGCCAAAAATGCAATTATATTAGTTCCTGAGAAAGGAAGTTATGAAACTAGGACAGGTCATAAGTTTATATGGTTTATTGGCACTTTGATATTAGGTCAGATTGTGTTTTTTCTTTTAATTTTTAGGAGAGCAATAAAAACATCAGCTATAAGCAAATTTGAAAAGCTTGATGCGATTAAAAAGCTAAAGGAATCATTGGGTTTATTGATTTATTTGATTCCTACAAAAGAAAGATTAGTAACTTCAATAATATTAGATGTTAACATTATCGTTATACTTCTAATGATTATCTCAGGAGCTGATGCTGTATCACCCAGTTCAAGAGATTTATTAAACTGGGGAGCTAATTTCAAGCCACTTGTCCTTGAAGGAGAATGGTGGAGGGTATTTACATCCATTTTTATACATATTGGAATTTTTCATTTAATGTTTAATATTATTGGGTTTGCACTCGTGGGTTTTCAAATGGATAAAGAATTATCAGTTAAGGAGTATTTGGTTTTTTATATTTTAACAGGAATCATTGCAAGTTTGACAAGTTTATTTTTCCATGATAAAACTATTAGTGCAGGAGCATCAGGAGCTATAATGGGTATGTATGGACTTGGAATTTCAATGATAATATTAAAAATTGGTTCTGGTGATTCGAGAGCAATTTTTTCAATAGGACTTTTTGTAATTGTTGGTTCTACATTATTGATGGGATTAGTTACGCCTTCGGATAATTCTGCTCACCTTGGCGGATTAGTAAGTGGATTTGTAATTGGGTTGATATATTTTCATTTCAAAAAATACCTAAATGAAACAGGATGAATAATCAAAAAACGAGGTAAAACTTAAGCTTGCAACCCGAGCTGCAAGTCACAAGTGGCTGTTGATCTGCCGTTCCAGTCGCCTGGCAGTCCAGTTGTTTTTAGACGCTTCAAACTCATAATATTCCCTTTTGTCTTCATTCTCAATAGACAGTAACAGCTTGTAATGTGTCCAACTGAATTGTGTCCGCACTGCGGACGCAATTGGAAATGTACGATAGAATTGCCGATACCAATTTAATTCTTTATTGATAGTTGCCGCAAATTTTGCGACAACTAAAAGGCAGCTTCATTATGCTTTATCCAGCAACCCAGATGCAAGCAGTGCCGGATATTGACATCAATTGTATTTTTCAGTAATTTTATTCCTGTTTAATAAAAGCCATGATCTTCATATCCAAAGTATGAGAAACAATTTAACCTTGTATGTCGATCTGCTTAAGAATGTTTTTTCGGGAAACAACACTGCAGATCGGGAAACGACCAGACAAACTATCAAACAGGAAACGGAAAAGATCGGTACCTCACTTGCCCGCACGTTTTACCTGACCGACAGTGAAAGCAAACAACGTGCATTCGTTCATAACCTTCATGCCCGCTTAGTCCGGCTAAGTGATTATTTCTGCGAAACAGTACGAAAAAATGACGAAGAGCCGCCACCCGAAATCAGTGGCCCGGACGATGGGCAACAGCTCATTCTAAGTACGCTGCAAGATCTGATCGATTCTGTTTGCAGGGATTATCCCGCCTTATACGACCAAAATCAGAAAATAACCGATCATGTCCGTGGTGCGGTTACCGGCGAGATCAAAGAGAAGCTGGAAAGCCTCAGTATGCCGGCCGGCGATCCTGAACACCGACTGTTCGAGGAAGTGAAGGCATCGGTGGGTCAATGCTTTGAGGAAACGGTTATCACTTACGGGCTCATCAACTACCTTTTTGCATTTATCCGGGAAATCATCCTGGTAAAAAAGCATAACCTGAAGCCGTTGGTAGGGGTCACGCTAACCGATCTGCTCATTTCATTTAACTTCAACTCCGTTTCGGTTGTCTCGCTTTTTATTTCAAACATCCGGGAGGAAGCATCAAAAATAGAGAAGGAGAGCGATAAAATCACCTTTTACAATCACTGGCTGAAGCGGGTCAGTCAGTTGCCGGTCGGTTCGGCCAATGCATTTGATTCCAGACGTGAATCCGCGTTCGATTACCTGCACAAGTGGCTCAGTGAAGAAATTTCGTTTCACGAAAAGAGCCTGCTGCTTCATTCGGGAGTTCCTTATGGCACTGCATTGCCTGCCTCCGGAAACGGAGCAAAACTCGAGCTTAACCTTTCGGTGCAGCAAATCGCTTGTTTTATGCGGTTATTTGTCGAAAACGGTATCATAAAAAACGGCGGCGCCAGAGATCTTTCTGTTTTTATTTCGGAACATTTCCGTTCGAGAAGGCAGGAAAATATTTTGGCCGAAGAAGGGCAGTCGGCGTTTAATGTGGCTGTAGCCGATTTCTTAAAGGCACCTCACATCGACGAAATAGATGTGAGTCACTATTCCAGGCAGGCCAATGATTATATCGGCGTCAGGGCAGTCGACGATTTCAAGGTAACTGCGGTTACGGTAAGCATTTTGAATTCGGATGGTTCGGAGATTGAGCATGGCGCAGCATCGGCGCAGACTGACGGGAGCTGGCGTTATGTTGTTACTACGACGAACGAGTCACTGTCGGGCGACAAGATTATTGTCCGGGCAAGCGATCTTCCGGGAAACCTGACCGAAAAGGAACAGGCTATTTAAGCCCATGCGTGATGAGGGGAATCTTAATTCTCCTCATCTTTTTTTGTGCATTTTTGATTTTTATAGCCGTCGTAATCATGGAATATCTGTAGGACATTTAAAATTTAATTGAAATAAAGTTCATAATTAGTTTTATTTATTTTGAAATGCCGGTGTCGGTTTTTCATCAAAAAGAGGTGCGTATACCGTGAGTATAAGAAGAGTATAGTTAGAGTATACCTACAGAAAGAGTAAAAAATGCCCGAAAAGAGACTTTGTTTGTCGGAAATAATAATCATAAGTGAATTATTGTAGATCATTTACTTAAAATGCCGTTGCGAGGAGGGCAAATCATGAACGAAACCGACCGCACTGAACTTAGCGACGAAGTGAAACGGCTGGCGATGAGGATCTCGGGTATTTTTTAGAATAGGCTGTGTTGTTCAATTTTTTTGGGATAAAATGTTCCGATTATCAAAAAAGGATTTCTACCAACGTAATGGTGAACTTGAGAAGTCCCCAGAAAAAAATGTAAATCTTTTGTTAACGCAAAATTATTATAATACTTTTTGCGAACATCCTGGCAGGCTTTCAATTCATTTCCGTCATGTCGTCGTAAACAATTCCAAAATAATTCCCCGGTCTCCCAGTCCTCGATCATTGTTTTACTACGCCTACCTTCCGAGTCTTCATAAATGAAAGAAAACTTATAAGGCAATTTTTTTACCACTTCAAATTTTCTATCGTCAATATTTTGAAACAAATTAAGCTGTTGGAACTGCACCACCTTGTCTTTGGGCCATTCGCGCTCCACTTCTTCCCAAACAAAATCAATAACCCGCGCAGGTTTAAAGACAGCTAACGAGGTACATATACTTTCATCTTTCGCTTCAGCGATCAATTGAGTCAGATTCGTGTAAACTTTCTTTAAGACAAATTTTCTGCGCTCCGCCCAAGTGTTCCCATCCGGTCTTATTTCTCCAATCCTGATTATTTCGGTATCGTGTGAAACAGGCCTGTAACTCTCCGGCCTGAAATCACCGTCATTTTTAATTAAATCAAGCTCTATCCATTCATATTTGGAATATTGCTGATCGTATGGCCTTTTACGAAATTGTATCGGATAAATTCGTATCCAGGTACCATCTTCCCGAAAACCCGCCGTACAGACAAGTTCTTCGTATCTTTTTGAAATTGCGGGATAAGTTTTTACAGTGATCAGTACTTTGGTTTTAGGCATTTTATATGTGTTTCAGTTCATAGACAAAAGATGGAAGGGTTGCAATTGCTTCGGCCAAATGTTTACGATGACATTGGCAAATATTGGCTTCAAAGCAAGTTAACGCAATTCTTTTCTTATCTTTTAAAAGAGCAAGGATTTTTTCCTGATATTCCTGAGTATGTGCTAATGTTTCATTCCGGTACGAAACAAATAGCCTGTCATAATCAGATTGCACATTCAGTTCCTGTCTTTTATTGGATTCTATCCCTAATTGGGGTATGTGACAGTAATCAATGCCAACTCCCTTACACGCACTTTGCAATTGTGACTTACTAAAACCAAACTTCATACTTAACGGGTTTTTTCGTACGTCACACAAAACTTTAACGTCATTTACTATTAGTTTATTTATATATTCCTCCAGACTTATTCCTTCATAGCCAATGGTAAATAATATCGTTTTATCCGACTTTGGCTGCGCTTCAATTATTTTTTGATATTCTTCGCTTGTTAGTCTGTCTTTAGCAATTATACTTTTTATGGCTAACTGAGGATATTTAATATAAGTTAACCGGATCAGTTCATCGCCGGTTTTACTCCCATACATCTGTTTTATATACATGACAACCTGCCTATCGCTTCCTTTAAGAACCGGAAAATATTTCTCTTTGTCAATTTTAACCCAGTCGTTATGTTGCAATTCAACCTGCTTGTATTTTGCCATCGTTTGCAGGTCGGCTGTCGCCTGAAAAGAATAACAGCCGTACTTATAGGGTACAAAATGAAAGTCGGGTTTCTGTTGTTGTCTGCAGAGGAGCATTAACAATTTTTGCAAACTTATTTTATCAAGCTTGTTATCAAATGCCTCCAATAAAGCTAACAATATTCTACGGCGGTAATACATACCGCAAATTTAATGCATCAAATACAATTTTGTTGAATTTTTAGTCAAAGTTTCTTCTAAAAAACAGGAATGAGTTATTCATTACGAGGGGAATGAGCTGTTCGATTCGAAGCTTTTGAACGACTTCCTGTTAGAATAGTGAATCGATCCTCACTAATATTAGTTAGGTACCCTCATCAACACGAGTGAGACATCTTCACCAACATTGGTGAGATATCCTCACTAATGTTTGAGTGGTGGCCTATTCAATTTTGCAACCCGGGCTGCAGGCCAGAATCAGCAGAATGACCGGAAAGAGGGGAGGATCTCATTTTTTGATATAACCCAACCCAAGGATCGTCGAAGGGACATAGGAGGATCATAGGAGGATGAGACTCAAAATTGGGGATCGGGGCACAGCTTGCTTTTGTTCATCCTCTTCTCCAAACGTCGGAAGGTTTCGCCTTGAGCAGGCGTTTGCATTTATTGCTGAAGGTTCCAAATGGGTTGTAGCAGGCTTCTTTTGGAAAATTTAATTAAGCACAAAGCTGACAGGTAATAGTATTGCACTTTCTATCGGCGTGTTGTCTTTAACCGCAGGAAGCCATTTCCATTCTTTGGGGATTGAATTGACTACCCGTAAAGCTTCCTCATTTAATAATTTGGAAACTCTCGAAAACAAACTATAGTTTGTGACGTTTCCATTTGCATCAATTTTTACAAGAATTTGAACTTTTCCTGACTGACCATTCTCCATGGCTTTTATAGGATATTTAAGGTTATTAGCAATAAACCAAGTTAATTCATATCTGCTAAATAATGGGAGTGGGGGTCTGTCTACTTCAGTTTTTTCTCCGAATTCGGAATATACTTCAGTGAAATTATCTTTCCCGACATACGCTAAAACCTCATTCCTGGAATAATCATAGGTCAGCGAGGGCGTTTTGTCCATAAAATAATAGTTGAAAATTTCCTTTTCTCCATAATTGTATTTTCCTTCTGCTACAAGTTTTGAATCCCAGTATCGTTTGTATTCTCCGTGTTTTGTACCCATATCAGATTTGAGGACATAATACGTTTCTGTTGATCGACCGTTAGGACTTTTATCTTCACGTTTTATCGTTTCCTGGCCATTAACGGATATTGAGCCCAATAAAATCATAATTGTGAATAGCTTATTCATACCTACCGATTTAGTGATTTCTAGATGCTAATTATTTGATATACCGGTACTCCCTGCAAATTTTAATTTTCATTCAAATCAAAAGGGTTCTTAAGGTTACCCATACCTTTTAAATTCTTACCTCTTATCCAAATATTGGTTGTGGCTTTGGAAGAGAGCAATTTATCTATCTCTGTTTTCGGATATGAGTCACCAAGCCAAATTTCTTTTAGATTTATTAATCCGTCCAATGATTTATCCGCTGGCCTACACTTATAACCTGCAATTACCTCAAGTGCCTTTGAATCCTTGATTGGTGCGTAAGTATCGAGGTTCTTAATTCCTTCAAACGACATATATTTGAGTTTAGGTATTCCTGGAATAAAGCCCAGATTTATTACATGTTTTAAATTGTCCAACTTCAAGGCCCATAGGCTTCTGCACCTTTGGAGAACTGAACCAACAATCTCATTGTCAAATCCTCTGGCTTGGTGAACCCAAAGCTTTTGAAGGTTTATGATTTTTGATAGTCCGGAGAAGTCATTGTAACTGCCGAATGACAACCAAAGAACCTTCAAATTATTGAGGGGTGCCAGAAAGTCAAGATTGTCATGCTTGATTTCTCTTAGGCTTAAAAATCGAAGACCCTGGAGTTTTGAAATGGACTCAACATCCTTAGATATGGATGTATAAAGTGTCTCGATATTTCGAAGCGGTTCCAGAATTTTCAGGGAAACTTTTGATTTTACATTCCCATTTATCCCAAGTCGTCTTAAGTTCATCAACCGACTGACCGCTTTTAATTCATTAGTTTTCCACAAGTCGATTTGGAGATTTTGAATGTCTGTCAGTTTGCTCCAATCAATTAAGTCTTCCGAATAGTTTCCGTAAAAGCGCAGTTCTATTTCCGGTCGTTTTTTTATCGTAGTGACGACTCGTTCAAGTTGTCCGTTTCCGGGCGGTTGTTTGAATTGGATACGATAAATCCGATTTAAATTATCCTCTTTGTCAATGTCGTCAAAATTTACAGGTTTTTCCCGACCGCCAATTAAGAAATTTGGCCCGTCTCCAATGTCGCAGAGTATTTTGTAATTAGCAGTCATTTCTTTTTGTGCGTTGCTCAACATTAAGGTAGTTTGTCTAACGTTGCCGCAAATTACAATATTTTGATAAAATCCAGTTAAGAACGCGATCTGTTTTTTGCGGCATTTCAGGTGTGACATGGTAAACTTGAGTTTAAAGACGATCGTAGAGTGCGACAGGTTTTCATGACGTAGTTGTTCTGCTATAATACTCAGCGACTGATCTGACCGCGAGCCTGAGCGGGGGAGCCCAGTACAACGGAAACATTAACTGGATCAAATGGCGGTTGTACAACAACGGTACCAACCGGTACAAAGGATACAATTTTACCTATGACGGATTGAACCGGCTGACCAAAGGTGATTATGGTGTTTTGTCGGGAAGCACCTTGGCCGACTCTGTCAATTATGATTTGAATAGTGTGAGCTACGATGCAAACGGGAACATTACGGCGTTGAACCGGAAAAACAAGAAAGGAGTCAACAAGGATAACTTCACTTTTACCTTGACCGGGAATCGCCTGGCCTCAATCACCGGCACTTTAAGCGGCAGTTACAGCTATGACAATAACGGAAATCTGACAGGTGACGGTCCCCGCGGATTGATGATGAGCTATTATAAGGAATTGGATCTTCCGAAGCAATATTATAAAGATGCAAGCAACAAGGTGGTTTACCAGTATGATGCCTCCGGAGTCAAATGGAGCAAGACAGCTACCATCAGCGGCAGTGCCAGTACCAGTACCAGTACCAGTACCAGTACCACATTGTACTACGGCCCGTTTATCTATGAGAGCGGAAGCCTGAGTAAAGTGCTGACCCCGGAAGGATATTATGTCCCCACCCCGAAGCTTTATCACTATTACCTGAAAGACCATTTGGGAAACACCAGAATCACCTACCATTATTCCGGCTCAACCCCGGCGGTGGATCAGGAGGTGGAATACTATCCGTTCGGGATGTTGTTTGCAGATAACAATCTGGATAAAAATAAATATCTTTACAATGGCAAAGAGTTAAACAAGGAGTTCTTTGAGAATTACGATTATGGGGCAAGGTTCTACGACCCGGAATTGGGAAGGTGGCATGTGATAGATAATAAAGCCGGAAAATATTTTTATGAAAGTCCTTACATTTATGCTGGCAATAATCCTATAATTTTTATTGACCCGAACGGTGAAGACAAAGTGATTGCGATAGTTTATAACCATAGAAAAAATACAGACAACGCATTATGGGGAGTTGAAGTAGCCTATGATATAGACAAAGGGACAGGTGCATATAAAGGGAAAATACAAGGGAAAAATAGCTATAGTATTTTTCAAGGTGAATTTGATGCAAATAATAAGTCTAATTTTTTAAATGCCAATCTTTTTACAGAAAGTGGTGCTTTGGGAATTTACCATCAATATGAAAATGGAAAACAAGATTTTGGATTGTCAGATATTACTCAAACGGATATTTCTTTTGATCAGAGATGGGGTGAAGATGGGACAAGGGTGCCAACATCTATTGCAACAACAATAGGTGATGTATTTAACCTTTTAAATGATGTGAATATCGGAGATGTTCCTTTTGGGGAGCAAGGAGCTGATGCCATAAATGAAAAATTTAAAGATTTTGACGGAACTGTTGAATACATTAAAGGAAAGGATGGAAACCATTCTTTCAGATTTACAGTCAACGGAACTGATATTAGTTTTATGATTGATTATGTTTTCACAAAAGATAAAGAAAATGAAAAATAAATTACCACTTTTGCGAATTCTGATATTCGTGTTTTTGACAGGTTGTGTCAGTGATAGCAATGTGATTAATATCACACTCGACAATCTTAATGGATTAAAGGAAGGGGCCAAGGTTATTTTCAAAGGCAAAGAAATAGGAAGTGTTGCTAATATTCAACTAATTGGACAAACACTTAATGCTGAGCTTGAATTACAAAAAGAGTTTCAAGTACCAAAAGGGTCAGAATTTACAATGGTAAGCATGGATTTAATTGGTACTCGGGCAATATCAATAAAAATGGGTAATGAAGCAGGTTTCTATACGGCGATGGACACATTAATCTGCATTGATAAGTCAGCAACTAAATTGGATTCTACGATAATGCATATTAATAATGCAATAGATGAAATTAAAGATTCTATACCCAAAATGCTAAATCAATAGATAATTACGATTATGGTGCCAGGTTCTATGACCCGGAATTGGGTAGGTGGCACAGCGTGGATCCGATGGCGGAAAAGTCCCACAACTTTTCTTTATCACCTTACCATTATTGTAACAATAATCCTCTGCTCTATGTTGATGTGAATGGAGAAGATTGGTTCGTTAATCGCGTTACCGGAAGTGTTATGTACTTGAATGGAAGAAGCGAGATCAACAGTGAGATTGCGGAACAAATTGCCCCGTCCCTTGTTAGGCAGAGTGAAGCAGACGGTGTTGATTATTTAAGTATGTTTCATGATGAAGGAGGGACTGATCAGTGGCAAAATTTTGGTGCTGACGATATGTTTGATACCGATGCTAGTAAGATAAGTGAAGGTAAAATTAAATATACTTCGGAGACGCAGGGGACGCTTTTATGAATAATCAGGGTTACGAAAAAGTGATGGTTCAGGATGTAACGGAAAAGTCTGTTGAATATTCTTTCACATATGATAATGGATCGCCTGTTAGTAATACTGGTACATTAACCAGTGTCGTTGATAAGGGTATAACCTATGCACCCACAGGCGATACTTACAGCGAAAGCAGACGAACGACAACATCGCCTAACAAGCCATTTCATTCAATAGATTCTTATTTTGTAACAACCACCACTTATACTCGGACTGTTCCTTATTACTCTAGCTCTACCAATCAGAATGCTAGTTTAGGAAAGCCAGGAGGTGAGTTGAGGGGTACAAACATTATAGCATCATGGATAGCAAAACTGCTGGAAAAAGCTGTAAAAAAATAATTAACATGGGTCATCGAAGGTTATTGGTAGTGCTACTTACGATACTAAGTTTTGCATGTTCACATAAGGCTGAAAAGAAAACAGTCGATGATTGGCATCAGTACATAGATTCAAAATATCAGCAAGATAAAAGTATCTTTCACAATCGGTTTATTGACCATTTCCCTAAAGATCTACATCCAATTGAGGAGTTGATTTTCTCAACTATTGGGAAGTATCCGGAAATTGAAAATGTAGGCTTTATTCTTTGCGTTAAATACACTAAAAAAACGCTCAATCTAATTGATCAAAAGGCCAACGACATGTGTATACGTAGATACACTAATACTGATACTTGCCTGCTAGTTCTTAATAAATATGTAACGAAGGAGAATATTGGCTTTAAAAGACGATTATCTTCAAAAGAAAAAATGGCTCTATTAAAAGCAAGTAAAATGGAAAGGGTACCGATACCAAAATTCATAAATTATCCTTCAGAATCAAATACTGAATATCGTCTTCCAGAAGATTATACACTATATGTAATCGAAGCAAAATCAGGAGAATTTTGGGAAAACAAGTATTTGATGAAAGATGCCATGATGCCTGAAGAATGGAAACATGGATATTCCAAAGGGATTGCAGTCAGCACGAGGCGCCTTGAGGTGATATATTGGTTTGAGATATGGTAATAGCGGGGAATGTAAATTGAACTCTGTCTGGGTTGATAATTCTGTTTATTCGGGAAATCATCTTTTTTGTTAAAGTCAATCTTAAAAGCTTTTTTGATCAGATTTAGCTATACGCTTGTTTCGCTTTGTAATTCCAAATATTCAACTTAAATAGCTTCGGCCATTTCATCAAATGGGAAAGTCAGTGACACATGGGCTTTCAGTTCTTTATTTGCCAGCATTTTTGCAAGCTCCTGCCAACTCCGCCTGAGGCTGTTATGTTCCACTACTTCATCAATGAAATTATTCTCTTATTGTTGTTAAAAACAGGTAAGAGACTAACTATAAATCTACTTTATCGAGCCCGAGGATCTTGTCTAACGACCCCGGTTCGGCCCGAAAGCCAACGCCAAATCTATTGAGTGCATTGATAAGAGCTATCAGCATCGTGAGTTTGGTTATTTCTGTGTCACTAAAATGAGATTTTACAGACTCGTAGACTTCATCTTTTGTCGTTTCCGGACTCAGCCGGGTTAAAGCTTCTGTCCATAACAAGGCGGCTTTTTCTTTTTCTGAAAATAGGGGTGATTCCTGCCAGGCTGGTAAGTGGTGCAGCCGTAATGGTCTTTCACCATCATGGATCGCTTGTTTGGTATGGAGGTCAATACAAAGCAAACAACCATTGATTTGAGACGCCCGCAGCCTTATAAGATGGACCAGGCTGTTTTCCAATCCTGAATTACCTGCCAGGGTGTCCAGTGCAACGAGTTTATTATAAGCTTTCGGGAAATGTGTACTGTAGTTTAACCGCTGTGTCATATCTGATTATTATTAATGAATGGCAAAACTACAGCATGCCGCGCGCTAAAAAGTTGAACTGGTTCAAGAAATGCGCTTACGCTTTAATTTACTGATGTATTCTTCGGTAAGCCCAAGGTAACTAGCAATAAGATATTGAGGAACGCTGTTTACAAATTCAGGAAACGAATCCCTGAATTTGAAATAAATTTCTTCTTTGGAATAGCTCAGAATATACTTCATCCTTGTCTGGTAAGATCCATAGGCGATTTGATATACCGCCCTGAAATAAGATTCCATTTTGGGGAAAGCACAAAAAAGCGCTTCCCGCTTTGCCGGGGAAATACATAATAACTCTGAATTTTCTACCGCCTGTATGCAGAACCCGGCGGGTTTCTTTCTCTGAAGCGCCAAATAGTCTGCCAGCCACCACCCTTTTAAAGCAAATTGTACAGTGTGCTCTATTCCTTCCTCGTCTATAAAATACATCTGCAGACAACCCGACAGGACAAAATACTCGTGAAGTACCTTATCTCCTATACGCATTAAAAGTCCCTTCTTCTTAACATTTTCCCGAGTAAAATAGAGTATCACTTCTTCAAATTCGCTTTCTTCAATGGAGACAAATTTGTTGATGTTTTGAAATAACTCTGTACTCACTGTTTATATTTTTTATGTGCAATTCTTGTGAATTATATTTTTGTTTTTGCAGATCAGCTGCCGGCTTTCTGCAATAATAAGTAACGTACAAATATAGCCTCTAATTAAGTGTTGACAATTAAATAGTGACAGTTGAAAGTTTGAGTGACACTGTTTGGTTCTTACATGTTGGAAAAGCCATTCCGTTTAAAGATTACCAGTCATTTATTGCAGATCAGACCGTAATACGGGAGTATTTAAATTGGGCTTTTTTGATGTGTTAAACTATAATGTTTAGGGTTAGAACGATTTTTTTATTTTGTAACCTTATTTATATCTTTATCCGGGCGCATTTTATCCAAATACATTTGTCAAAATCGGCAAATTTGAAGACGATGATTTCACAATTCGTTTTCAGGAAACGGAAGAAGGCAATATTATTCAGGTGTTAGCAAAGTTTTGCGCACACTTGACCACAAGTTTCTTATACGCAATATTTCCTTTGAGAGAATGAACCGCGTAGAAACGCTTGAGTACCCAGTGCCTGCCCTTCGCGAAATGCTTTTAAGCTCGCTGATTCACCGTAATTATATGGGTGCACCCACGCAAATTCGCGTGTACGATAATAAAATGTTCGTTTGGAACGATGGTGGTTTGCCCGCAACTATTACTTTGCCGCAACTTAAACAGTCCCATTCTTCGCACCCGCGCAACCCGATACTTGCAGGTGCGTGTTTTCTTGGTGGTTATATTGATTCGTGGGGTAGCGGTATTATGAAGATTATCAATTCCTGTAAAGCGGTGGGATTACCAACTCCCGATTTGAACGAAAAGGAAGGCGGTTTTATCGTGACGCTGTTCAAAGACAGGTTTTCAGAAGAACAATTGCAAAAAATAGGTCTGAACGACAGGCAGATAAAAGCAGTGTTGTATGTGAAAGAGAGAGGCAAGATTACTAATAGAGAGTATCAGGAGATAAATTCTGTAGCCAAACCCACAGCGACGAGAGACTTGTCGGAATTAACAGACACCTATGAAGTTTTTAAAAACAGTGGGTTTGGTGCGGGAAGTATTTATGAATTAGCAACTTAACGCAATTGGCTCAATTGGCT
>Ga0074195_1003584_pt1 | contig 14250 bp, 13 predicted proteins | sample EPASupsiteHSE623_FD_64525 | JGI IMG/M metagenome (GOLD analysis project Ga0074195, IMG submission 64525) | Bioremediated contaminated groundwater from EPA Superfund site, New Mexico - Sample HSE6-23 | ecosystem: Environmental > Aquatic > Deep subsurface > Groundwater > Contaminated ...
ATTGGCTGGGAGAACATTGTCCCTTCAGCAATCTGGTTCATGGTCAACTGGTCCAGTAGTGGTTGACGAAACGGATGACATCAAGCGCCAGCAGCAAGGTGGAGCCAAACAGCCAGGTGCTGCGTCCCACCGGGGAGCGGATGCCGGCGGCGATGAAATAAATGGGAAACAGCACCATGCTGTAGCGGGGAATTGCCAGGGTTGACCCCGTGCTCAAGGCTATGCTCAAGGAAACCAGCATGTACAGGCCGTACGAAAGCCTGAGTCGCACTATGGCAAAGAATCCCAGCACAATGGCGAGCGCCGTGTGGGAAAAGTCGATGATGGTATTGGCCAAGGCGGGATGGCTGTAAAAGGGATCGTCGAGGCTGAGGCTAAAATCTCGGCCAAAATTGTCCTGCACATCGAGATACAGAAAAAAATTATCGAATGCGATCCAGTGGTAGAAAAAAAAGGCAAGCGCCCCGAGGGGAGCGATCGCCAGGGGCCAGGCGCGCCGGGTCAATAATGCCCGCCAGCCGTTGGCCTGCAAGAATTCAACAAACAACACCACAAAGAGAAAAAGTCCTGCTATGCGCGTGGCCGACGCCAGGGCCGCGCAGAGACTCGCGATCAGGAAATTCCGCCGTCTGGACCACAGCACCGTTGCCAGCGACAACAGCAGGAAGAGCGATTCGGAATAGACCGCATTGAGAAAGAACGCCTCGGGATGAACGAGAAGAAAGGCTGTCGGTAAATAAGGGGCAATATCGGGATGAAACTCCTCGCACAAGCGGGTGAGCAAGACGACAGCACACAGGAGAAACAGGCAACTCAGCATCCAGCCGGCGAGAACCAGGTTGCCGCCAAAAACAGGGCCAGCAAATCGGAGCAGCAGCGGGTAGAGCGGAAAAAAAACGACGTTGGAAATATCCTGCTCCCCGCGCAGGGAATAGCCGTTTTTCGCGATGTCAAGGTACCAGTAGGAATCCCGGCGGTTATGAAGATCGATAAGATTCCAACTCTGTTGCGCGGTATCCTCCATGATCAGGGACATCCACGCGAAGGCGGTGTCGGGGGCAAGGTTGAGACGGTTGAAGGCGAGAAGGGCAAAGAGATTGATAATGATGAGCCAGCAGAATGTTGCTGCCAGATTTTGCCGAACAGAAGGGGAAAACACCGGGGAAGCGGCTGTCCATTTCATGTACATTATGTCAAAAAAGAAAATCGCATGCCCGCGAAGAGTCCCCTTTCATATCAATACATCCTTCACCTTTCTCAATCTTTGAGGCCTGGACGGAGAGAAGAACCGGACTTGTGGTTGTTCGATCTCTCGACGTCTAGGCGGGGTAAGAATGCACCTCGCTCTCATGCCCTAGTTCTTGCGCGGTGACCCAAAAAAGGTCGTGATATTTGTAACAATTCGATATTTATTAAAAATACGAAAAGGATTAAGCCTTGAGCCCTTTCCATGTAATTAAAAAAATATTTAAATATTATAATCAATAAAATGTATAAAAAACAGTGTAATTTTTAGCCTCTCAACAATGCGCTTCCCACCGACTGGAACGCCTTGCGGGGAATAGGCGAGCCACATGCCACCTCCAGACAGACCGGAACAAATCCCCTAGACTGCCCAGGATGCAGCGAATGAAATCAATCAAGCCCTGCTGTTGGCAGGGCTTGATATCGAGGCCGGGATAACAGGCCAGACCCTGTTTTCGTCGCGGGACCGGCGTTTGCCGGTGGGTTTCAGTTAGCGCGCCTTGATCCGTTCATTTTTTATCACGGATTTTAGCGTGACATTCAGCGCATGTTGCTTGTATTTCAGCCAATTTCATTTGTATGGCTTCGTTATTTTTCCTGCCGGTTGCCTCGGCCGTTGCCGAGGCAAGGGTGGAAAGCCTCACGGTCAGCTCCTTGGCAAGACCTTCCGGCTGTTTTTCCGCGACAGCAGCGGCTTGAGAGGACAACGCCAAGGCATCTTTCTTTATCTCGTCATAATTCATGGCACCTAGGTTGCTGTTCATCGCCTTCACCCATCCAATCCGGGCTTGCATGATTTTTTGCATCGGCCGCAGCTCTTGTTCCGCTCCTTGGACATCACTCGGCATCCCGGCAACGAGAGAAAAAGAAAATATCCCGAACGCGAGAACGAAAGGACCTATCAGTTTCTTCATGGCAACTCCTTTGAGGACGGTTGAAAGTAAACCTGGCAACACGCCAGGCAGAACCTGTTTTTGTCGTGCGAACAAAGATGCAAAAGAGACCTTCACTCAGAAGGTCTTGCCCTCATGTTTTAGGGCAGTGTCCCGAGGCACGATGGCATCCAGCTTCCAGTCGGGACGCGCTCAGCTCAGTCTATAGCGCAACTATTGATTCTGAGCGGGTTGTCCTTGCGGTATCTCTTCTTCCGGAGGATTTCTCTTTTTCTTGTTTGATTGCTGTTGTTGCTGTTGTTGCTGTTGTTGGCGTCGTTGCACCTCCTGTTCCTGCCGACGCTGCATCTCGGCCTGACGCTGCTGCACCTCCTGTTCCTGCCGACGCTGCATCTCCGCCTGGCGTTGCTGCACCTCCTGTTCCTGCCGGCGTTGCATCTCCGCCTGACGTTGCTGCACCTCCTGTTCCTGCCGACGCTGCATCTCCGCCTGGCGTTGCTGCACCTCCTGTTCCTGCCGACGCTGCATCTCCGCCTGGCGTTGCTGCACCTCCTGTTCCTGCCGACGTTGCATCTCCGCCTGACGTTGCTGCGCCTCCTGTTCCTGCCGACGCTGCATCTCCGCCTGACGTTGCTGCCCCTCCTGTTCCTGACGGCGCGGCATCTCCGCCTGACGTTGCTGCACCTCCTCCTGTTGGCGATTCAAGTTTTGTTGCCGTTGAATAGCTTGTTCCGGTTCCTGGTTGGGTTGCATGTCCCGAGGCGATCGAATGGACCGTCTGTCGTCCTGGCCGGGCGCTGTGCCACCCGCCTGATCCAGTGTTCTCCTTTCACGGGGAGGCCGCGGTCTGTCCTCTATCTGCGCATCAACCTCGGGCGACTTTTGTTGCACCTCTCGGGGTTGCGTGTCCCTGGGCGATCGAATGACTCGGCGGCCGTCCTGATTGTTTGCACGGTCATCGGGCGCAATGCGACTATCGCGGCCGGCCGGGCCCCGTTGCTTGTCCTCCGGCAAAGGCGGCGCAACGGGCCCGGTTGGTTCCATCACCTGGTTACGGGCGTCTCTGGCCGCCTGCATCCGCCGATTGTCGTTTTGTTTGCCTTTCTCCCGGATTTGGCTCTTTTCCCCCTGGTCACGGGGGCTGCGGCCCTGCTCGCCGCTGGCCGCGAGCTGCCGTTGCCGTTCCTGGGGCTTGATCTCTATCTTTCGCAACGATCTTGTGTCGAGAGGTTTGGCAATTTTGTTCGCCTCCACCAGTTTGGTGGTCAGCATGGGGGCACGAATATCTCTGGCAGGCGGCGGTTGCGGCGCCGTCCCGGCCCGGGTCAAATCCTGTCTGATCTGTTCCCGGTCAATGCGGCCGGCATTCTGGACCATCCGTTGATTGTCGGTGATCCGGTTGACGACCGTGTTGTGTGGTTTGCGGTCGGCCTTGGCGTCGCTGAAGGCAAACCGGCGTTTGTCAGTGTCGAAGTTATTGATGACGGCATTATTGAGAACCGCTGTAGGTTTGTAATTATTGAGAATAGCTGCCCTCCCGAGCGTTCGCTGCACATGGGGGGTGTAACGGGTTCCTTGGTACAGACGGTCTCGATGGATAATGACCGCTTCGTCAAGGTAGCGATAGCGGGTGAGGCTGATATTGATCACCGAGGTTCGCTGCACCACCACGGAGCGATGCCCCCAGGGCCGATGGCAGTAGTAATCCTCGTCCGGGGCCAGGAGCACCCAGCCTATGGAAGGACCGCTGTGAATCCAGCCCACTCGGCCGGGATACCAGCCAAAACCGATGAAGAAGCGGGGGGTGTCGGCAAGGACGCGAACAACCGGCGGCATCCAGTACCACGCGCGGAACGACTCGACCCAGATCCACGATCCGTAATGGTGGGTGACATAGCCGAACGGCTCATCCGGAATCCAGCAATTATCGCCGTAATATACGCTCCACCGGCCGGCGGTGAACGGCCGCCAGCCGGGATCGATCCTGGTCGGCCGCCACATGTCGCGGTAATCGCCCTCGTAATACACGCGCTCCCATCGGCCATTTTCCTCAAGCGCATAGGATTCGTCGCGAATGGGTTCGGGAAGATACCGGGTTGAATAGCCGGTTGTGCGCAGGCGCTCCGCCCAGATACTGTCGCGCTGGCCGTTCCAGTCGTCCCAGTCCGCATCGACCATTCCATTGCCCCGGGCGGTCCCTCTCCGGTCGGCGATGATCGAAGCATCGCCTTCCCGGACCTCATACCTGGATTGGGTGGCATCGTGGACGAAATCGACGTCGCCGCGGACGGCGATTACTTCCAGGGAATCATCGCCAACATAGAGGTCGAAAACCGTGCTGCTTGGCGCGACCACATACCCGAACGGCGTGGTCACCTTGATGACCGCGTCCCGGCTTTTGTTGTACAGGCGGGCCAGACCTGAGGCCACATCCAGGGTGGTCGCGTCCGGATTGAGGGCAATGAGCTGAATCTGGGTGTTTTCGCCCACCCGGAGCCAGGTCTTGTTTGGCAGGATGAACTCGGCCTTGGCTCTGTCCCCTGCATAGAGGGCGTCTTCGAGGCCAAAGGGCGCGTCCTTGACCGCGACGACCCAATCCTTTTCTTCTTCGACAAAGCGTAAAAGTTTTCCTTCGACGTGGGCGATCCGGCCAACAAGAATGCCGTCCTGATCATCGGCGGCATCGGCTGGAACGCCAAGGGCAAGCGCTCCGAAGAGAATGAGCTGCAAGAGGATGAGATAACGATAAATATTGCGCATGATCGTTTCCTTGGTGACTGGGATATGCGTGAGCCAATCCGGTAACAATAGAGCCGTTCAGTTTTACTGTAAAGAGTTGCCGGCCGGATTGCAATGGGGCGCTGTGGAGAGTTGTGCAAAATGAGGAACAAGACCCCACAACCCCGTTGCATCAGTCGGTGAAGGGGAACTCCTGGTCGAAATCAGGATTGTAATACCCGGCGCTGGCACACTCCTGGACCCAGCCGCCGGCAAAGCCGAGCCGTTCCATTTCATCGACCACCCGGGCGTATTCCCCGGGGAGGAGCTGCCGGTTGAAGGGCGGCAGCCCGGCCACCGCTGCGGTGGGCTGATACTGGGCCATCAACGACAGGGTAAGGCGAGGGGAGAGGGCGCTTGCCAGGAAACGGAGGGCATGCAGGCTGTTGTCCACCGCGCCGGGCAGCACCAGATGGCGGACAATCAGGCCCCGCTCGGCCATGCCCTCGCCGTCGAGGTGGAGCACATTGCCCTTCTGACGATACATTTCCGCCAGCGCGGCCGCGGCAACCTCGGGGTAATCGGCTGCTCCCGATAAATTTTCCGCCAGCACCGGATCGCTGTATTTATAGTCCGGTAAATAGACATCCACCCAGTCCTCCAGCGCCCGCAGGGTCTCCACCCGGTCGTAACCGTTGGAGTTGTAGACGATAACCGGTTGAAAGCCGCGCCGCCGCACCGCCGCAATGATGGCCACCATCTGCGGCACCATGTGCGAGGGCGAAACAAAGCCGAGCCGGTCGACTCCGGTGGCCAGGATGGCGATTATGGCCTCCGCAGCCTGTTCAGGCGACCCCTTTGTTTCCTGGAGGACGTGTTCGTTGCGGGAAATCTGATGGTTCTGGCAAAACCGGCAGCGCAGGTTGCAGTGGCCGAAAAAGACGTTGCAAATCCCCTGGACGCCGCTGATGGCGGGTTCTTCGCCCCGGTGCAGGGTGATGGCGGCGATGCCAGTGCCGGCATCACTGCGGCAGAAGCCGGTGGCGCCAGCATTTCGGTTCACACCGCATTGGCGGGGGCAGAGCCTACAGGCAGTCAATGAAAAGAGGGGGGATGCACAAGGGGCGTTGACAGGCATGACCGTGTGGAGCCGGTTTTGGCACAGCGCTGGGGCTGCGCGTTGCTGGTGATGTGGTGGACGACTGACACTATACTGTTCTGATCGCGAAAGGGCATGTGCTTTTGCCGTTGGGCATCGTGTGATCCGGCAATTCGTGGCCTCCGGTGGAGATCAGAGGGAGAGGAAAATCCCCTGGTTATCCCCCGGCTTCATGCCCCTGACCTCGCTGCTCGACCTCACCTGCGGCGCCGGCATCCTGATCCGTGAGGCGACCCGGGGGACGCTCAGCCGCGAGGATATTTTGTTTATCGGCACCTTTCTCATGATCTGTCATTCGATTGTCAACGCTGCGCCGCTTTTTGTCCTTTTCGGGGCGAGTTATTGGATTATAATAGGCGTCCGTTTGACGGCGGCCGTGCTGATCAGTTCCACCCTCCTGCGCTTTTTCCGGATGCATTCCCTTGACCGGGTCATCCGTCCCTGAACCTGTAGCTGCTCAGCAAGACGCTGTTTTTCAATCCTGCCAGCCCCGTAACCGGGAATCCTATCCCGACCAAGGAGACTCAATTTTGTCCATTCTCGCCTATCTTCGCCTTCATGGAACCCTGACCAAGATCTATTTCTGCACGGTCATCACCTTCTGCTCCCTGTACGCGGCCCAACCGATCCAGCCGGTCTTTCAGCATGCATTCTCGTTGACTCCCCTCCAGGCCATTCTGTTCACCACCCTGATGATGCTGCCACTGGGCTTTGCACCGATGTTCTACGGTGTCTTGCTGGAATCGCTCTCCGCCCGGCTGATCGTGCGTGCCGCCATCCTCCTGCTCGGGGTGCTCGAACTGGTGTTCAGCCTGACCAACAACTATCTGCTGCTGCTCACCCTGCGCGGGCTTCAGGGGATGGTCATTCCGGCCATCCTTACCTCCCTGGTCAGCTACATCTCGTTCACCGCTCCCAGGGAGGATGTCCAGGCCGCCGTGGCCCGCTACATTGCCGCCACCATTCTCGGCGGCTTTTTGGGCCGTTTTCTCTCCGGCCTGTTCACCGACCTCTTCGGCTGGCGCTTTTTCTTCTTTCTCCTGGGGATCTTACTGATTTGGGGATTTTTTCTCCTCCGCACCCTGGAGAAGGACGCCAACCTGGAATACAGCCGGCCCAAATTCGCCGAGGTGGTGGAACTCGTGAAGCAGCCGCAGTTTTTCTGGCTCTACTGCACGATTTTTTCGATCTTTTTCGTCTTTGCCTGCCTGCTCAATTTCCTGCCCTTTCAACTGAAGGCCATCAACCCCTCGTTTCGCGAAACAGGCATAGGCTTCATGTATTTCGGCTATGTCATGGGCATTCTGGTCTCGCTCAACGTCCGGCGGTTGATCAGCCTGTTCGGCTCGGAAACCAAGGTGGCCATGGCCGGTCTCTTGCTGTACATCCCTGGTATCGTCGGGTTCATGATCCCGGATCACCGGGCCATGTTCGTGGCCATGTTCGTCTTCTGCACCGGCATGTTCATGGCGCATTCCCTGTTGTCCGGCTATATCAATACCCTGGCCAGGAGCAAAAAGGGCATTGCCAACGGCGTCTACATCTCGTTTTACTATCTTGGCGGCACCATCGGTTCCTTTGCCCCCGGCATCCTCTACGAGCATTTTGGCTGGAATGTGTTTCTGGCCAGCCTCATCCTGATGGTCTGCGGCGCGATTGTCTGTCTGTACCGGTTGCAGCGGGTCGCAGCCGTGGTCTTGGCGGCGGAAAACGATGAGAGTATTCAGCCATAGTAGCGTGAGGCGACGATTAATATTTTTCTCGTTACCAAAGACAGAAAGCCCAAAACGCTCTCCGCTGACACGAACCCACAAAAAAACCGTTTGATCGCCTTGACGTTCAAACGGTTTTTTTTGTGTGCGATGATGGACCGGGCCGGAGAGGAACAGGGGAGGAACGTTGGCGCCAAGGCGGTGGCCACTGCCGAACCGCCGCCCTGCGCCGGGGTGCCTCTTGCCTAGCGGCTGTTGCGCAAGCAGCAGATAAGGGTTTTATAGACCAGCTTCGCTGCCAGCAAATGGGCGTGCAGGCCGTTTTTCTGAGGGACAAGGCCGGTGACGTCAAAACCGATGATCGATTTTTCCCGGGCCACCATGCGGATCATATTATTGAGGGTATACCAGTCGAGCCCTCCGGGCTCGGGCTTGGCCACGGCGGGCATGCAGGCCGGATCAAGAACATCGAGGTTGATGGCGAGGTAGACCGTCTCGCCGAGCACGTCAATGGCATCGGCTGCCGCATTGAGGCCGTTATTGTAAATGTCGCGGGCAAACACCAGGTTGTCGATATGAATTTTGCTTTTTTCCGCCTTGGCCATGCTGCGGATGCCGACATGGGACACCATGCATTGTTCCTTGATCCGGGCCATGACGTCGGGTTCATCGGCAGCGGCGGTGTCGATCAGATGAGGATGGGCTCCGAGATGGAGGACGCTGAGGTTGTTGTCTTGGGCCAGCGCCGCCCGGACCAGTCCCTCGCTGAGCAGATGACTGCCGCCGATGGCGGCGACCAATTTCCCTTTCTTGAAATGGGGGCTGGCCTGATTGGCCAGTTCGTCCTGTACTACCTGCTGATTTACAGGACAGACAAACGGGTCCAGCGTATGCAGAAGCAGCTCGTTGAGATCGGTGTTGGTCTCCACATCATAGGTGGAAAGCATCTGGGAGGCTTGAAGAATGGCATCGGGCCCCATGTCCATGCCAGAGGTACGGCCTGTTCCCCCGTGGGGGATGGGGAGGATGACTGCTTTGGCCTGAGCATACGGAGGCATTTTTGACGGCAGGTTGAGAAAATTCATTCCTTAACACCTCAAAAGCAAAAATTCATGGGAGCGGGCGAGGTCCGATTTGCCATGATCCGTTTCGGATCAATTAATCGTATTCCTCGTCATAGCTGTCATCCGATTCATCGATATCGGTATCAAGCAGTTTGAGACGAAGAGGATCGAGGGAACGGATTAAAAACTCGGCCTCGCAGTCGTTACAATAAACAATATCCTCTTCCTCGCAAAAGCCGTCAACAATGATGTCGCCGCCACAGATTGAGCATTCCTCCATCTGGACATCTTCTTCATCATTTTCTTTGTCATCCATGGTCAGCCCTATAAAAATGAATGTGTTGCAATCAGACGCTGGCCCTACTTTCTCGAATGCATGCCAGCGCGATGGATGGCGTCACCTCTTTGACCGGTGGCGACCGTATTGCTCGCAGATGGAAATATACCATACCCGCTCTGTCAATAAAAAATTAGTAAATCGTAATAATGCCCGCGAGGTGGTCCCTGTTGACCAGTGATGGACCATGAGACGATCATCATGCGCACGAACGATGAATGGGGGTGCCGCCAGTGAATACGCCAAGGTGCCGCGGGCGGTGGCGGTTTGCGCTCCAGACGGGTAATTTGCTTGCTTTTTACCGGGAGACCCGGTAAGCGAAGGAGTGTTCGCAGGTGCGAGAGAGGGCTTCCCGTACCTCCGCCCATTTTTCCGGGCGGCGTTACTCCAGTGGCATGTGAAGCACCACGCCTTCCGCCGGAACGCGGATGCGGCTGTCACAATCGTTCGGGTCGCGTTGGTGCCGGCTCGGGACGCAAAGAGAAAAAAACGAGGTGTGTGATGCATGTTGTCGCCTTTAATGGAAGCGCCCGTAAAAACGGCAATACCGCGATGATGATCGGCTATCTGTTCGAGGAGCTGGAGAAAGAGGGGATCACGACCGAAATGGTGCAGTTGTCCGGGGAGCATCCCCACGGCTGCATTGCCTGTTATCAATGTTTCAAAAAGAAGGATGGCCGGTGCATTGTTGATCACGACTGCATCAACAGTTGCATCGAAAAAATGCAGGCCGCCGATGCCATTGTCATTGCCTCTCCCACCTATTTTGCCGACATTTCCACCGAAACCAAGGCCCTGATCGATCGGGCCGGCATGACCTCCCGGGCCAACGGCGACATGTTCAAACGCAAACTGGGGGCTGCCATCGTCACCCAGCGGCGAGGCGGGGCTATTCATGCCTTTGATTCGATCAATCATTTTTTCACCATCGGCCAGATGATCATTGTCGGTTCTTCCTACTGGAATATCGGGTTTGGCCGGGAGAAGGGCGAGGTGGCCGAGGACAAGGAAGGGATCGCGACCATGCGCGAACTGGGGAAGAACATGGTCTGGCTATTGAACAAAATTCACCGCTAAGGGGCCCAGCATGGTGCCACCCCGTGGTGACAACTTCCCGAAGTGTTCAAATTACATTTGACCGATATTCTTGAGCGCCATATAACACAACATAATGAATTATATGCGCGCGGCGTCTCATGGTTTTCTAGGCCAGGAGACTCAGTGCAAGAAAGGGGAAAGGATAATGCTGGCGATTTGCGAAGAATGTTCCAAAAAGTACAACATCGACGAATCCAAGATGAGAGGAGAGAAGGCCCGTTTTTCCTGCCAAGAATGCGGTCACATTATCGTGGTGACCAAAAAAAAGGAGACAACCGGTCAAACCGGTAGAAAGACGGCCGCTCAAGGCCAGTGACCCTGCGGATATACCCTTCTTTCACGTCCCCTTCATCAAGACGATTCGTTGCCGCGAGCGGCGCAACCTCCTTCTATGCTTATTCCACGAGAAAAGCCCTATCTGGACGGTCTCAACAGCTATTACCTGCATCTTGAAAGGTTCATCGAACACCTGCAGGGAGAAATTGGGTCCGGCGGCATCCACTGCCAGTCGCCAAGCCTGGAGATGATGGTCTATTTCAATGAAGATGAGGTCATCAGCAATCTCGTGCAGGAAAAGGGAAGCGCGGCGTCTTTCGTTCCCTCCTATGAAATAGCCAGAGGCGTTTATTACAGCGCCGCCTATGGTGTCAAGGTCTATCATATTGATGCGCACGCTATATTTTTCTGGGCGCAGATGCCCTCGTTTCAACGAGCCAAGACCTCGCTGAAATCAACGGAAATACCGCTACCTGATCTCATTTTTCGTCTTCGGCGGAAGCAATTTTCCGGATTTCTCGATGTGCAGCTGGTGAAAAAAAACGAAGGCGGCACCCTGTTTTTCAACGAGGGCGACCGGATCGGCGGCTCGTACTCCTGGGGCAGCGGTGGCATGAGCACCGCCGATGAGGATTACAATGCCCTGATCAGCCGGGTGCAGTTGAATGAGGGGGTCTTTTCCTTTGGCAGTTTCGTCAAGGAATGACTCTTCCTTCCGCACTTCTTCCCTCTTGTCCTTGCCCCGCTTCTTGTACCAACGCCGCCCCGGTGTCCGGCTCTTCCGCTGTTTTTTCCCGCCAGCCTTTTCCCGCCAGTTGACCACAGGCCGCTGAAATATCCTCCCCCCGGCTCTGGCGGATGAAGACCGTGAAGCCGCGATCACGCAGGATTTTTTGAAACCGGAGAACACGTTCCGGATTCGGGCTCCTAAAGTTGACATCACCGGCCGGATTGACCGACAGCAGGTTTATTTTACAGGGAACTTCCCGCAGGAGGCTGGCCAGTTTTTCCGCGTCGGCGTCGCTGTCGTTGATACCGTCGAGCAGGGTGTATTCGAACATGATCCGCTTGCGCCGTTTCTGGCGGTAGGTGCGGCAGGTCTCGATCAGTTCGGCGAGCGGATAGCGCTTGTTGACCGGCATTAGGCGAGTGCGGACCGCATCGTCGGCGGCATGCAGGGAAACCGCCAGGTTGACATCGGTGAGGTCTCCCAACATTTTCATTTGCGGCACCAGGCCGCAGGTGGACACGGTGATCCGCCGGTTGGAAAAATCGAGGCCGCGCTGTTCGGTGAGGATGGAGATGGCATCGAGGAGGTGGTCGAAGTTGGCCAGCGGCTCACCCATGCCCATGAAGACGACGTTGGTCAACGGTCCCCTGTCATGGGACAGTGCCCAGTCTCGAACCGCGCACACCTGATTGACGATCTCGGCCGTGGTCAAGTTACGCCTGAATCCCATGGTGCCGGTCAGGCAGAAGCCGCACCCCATGGCACATCCTACCTGCGAGGACACGCAGAGGGTGTTGCGATCCTCCTCGGGGATAAGCACGGATTCGATGAGGTGGTCGTCTTCCAGGCGGAAGGCGAACTTGACCGCGCCGTCCTGGGAGCATTCCACCATGGAGCCGGTAAAACGGCTCATCGTGGCCGATGCCGCCAGCGCTGCCCTGAACTCCTTGGCCAGGTCAGTCATCTCGGCGAAATCGGTGATGCCGGGCTTGTAGATCCAGGCCAGGATCTGGCGGCCGCGAAAAGCCGGCTGCCCCAGGGATTCAACAAAGCGGATCAGTTGCTCCTGGGTGAGATTCTTGAGATCGGTTTTCGGCTGGTCGCTGTTCATGTTAAATATGATTGATCCTGTTTATCTTGTCGGTATATTGATTTTTTTTTAGCTAGAGCGACCGGTACGGTTCCGGCTTCAGCGGCAGGGAGCCGGCCAAGGCCTGGTCAATGGTGGCCAGCATCACATCCTTATCCCTGGGCAACCTGCCGCTCAGGGTGAAATAGTTCGAGGCGTGGTTGGCGTGGAACTGGGCGCGAAAGGGTTCCAGGTCCGCCACCAGGCAGCGCAATTCGCCGAACAGTTGCACCGGGTCCGGCAGGACGAATCGGCCTGCCCGCATCTGCCGGTACAAAGGGGTATTGGCGAGCAGCATCAGGGTGAGGACCGCGATCTGATGCGGTTGCATCCGGCTGAGCACCCGGGCGGTGGCCCGGGCATGGTCCAAAGAATGCGTCGTGCCCGCAATGCCGAGCAAACAGGTGACCGACAGAAAAATTCCGGCGGCCCGCACCCGCTGACCCGCGGTGACCATCTGTTCGCTGCCGACGCCCTTGGCCACGGCTTGCAGTGTCGGGTCGTGGCCGCTCTCCAGTCCCAAGTACAGGCGGCTTAGACCTAAATGCTTGTACATGCGGAGCTGTTCTTCGCTTTTTTCTAAAATATTCTGACAGGAAGCATAGGCGCTCACCCGCCGGATCCAGGGCAGTTTCTCCCGGATACGCACGAGCAAAGCGATCAGTTCGTCGTGGGGCAGGGCGAGGGCATCGCCGTCGGCCAGAAACAGGGTGGATTGCCGCCTGCACCAGGTCGCGGCAAAGTCGAGATCCGCCTCGATCCGCTGCCAGGGTTTGATCTGAAAGGGTTTATCGCGATAGGCGCCGCAGAAGGTGCAGCGGTTGTGGGAACAGCCGGTGGTGACCTGGAGGATGAGGGAAAAGGCCTCGCTGGGCGGCCGGATGATGTTTCCTTGATAATCCACGGTCAAACGAAAGAAGTCCCCCAGTCCATGGCCAGCCGGCCATGGACTGGGGGACGATAAAAAAATCAGCCGTTCTTCTTGGCGAAATCAGCCATGAACGCGACCAGCCTTTCCACTCCTTCCTTGGGGAAGGCGTTATAGATCGAGGCGCGGCAGCCGCCCACCGAACGATGCCCCTTGAGGCCGTCGAGCCCGATAGCCGTGGCCTCGCGGATGAACTGGGCTTCCATCTCCGGGGTGGGCAGGTTGAAGGTGACGTTCATCAGCGAACGGGATGCCTTTTCCGCATGGCCGCGGTACAGGTCGATACTGTCGATCGCCTCGTAGAGCAGGGCCGCCTTGTCCCGGTTGATCTTCTCGATGGCTGTGGCGCCGCCCATCTGCTTGAGCCAGTTCATTACCCGGCCGACGCAGTAGATGGCAAAACAGGGCGGGGTGTTGAACATCGAATCTTTTTCGGCATGGGTTTTGTATTTCAGCATGGTCGGCACCTTGTCGCCGACCCGGTCGAGCAGATCGTCACGGATGATCACCACGGTGACGCCGGCGGGGCCCATGTTCTTCTGCGCTCCGGCAAAGATCAGGCCGAACTTGCTCACATCCACCGGCCGGGACAGGATATCCGAGGACATATCGGCGATCAGCATGGCGTCCTTATTGGGCATGGCCGGAAACTGGGTGCCGTAAATGGTGTTGTTGGTGACGAAATAGAGGTACTGGCTGTCCGGGGCGACCGTGTATTCGTCGTCGCGCGGCACCCGGGTGTAGGTGATGTCCTCGCTGGAATAGGCCACGTCGACCTGGCCAAAGAGCTTGGCTTCCTTGATCGCCTTTTTCGCCCAGACGCCGGTATTGAGGTAGGTGGCCTTCTGGCCGCTGCCCAAAAGATTCATGGGCACCATGAAAAACTGGGACGAGGCGCCGCCTTGGAGAAAGAGCACCTTGTAATTGTTCGGAATGCCCATCAATTCCCGGATCAGGGCCT
>Ga0074195_1003585_pt1 | contig 14249 bp, 15 predicted proteins | sample EPASupsiteHSE623_FD_64525 | JGI IMG/M metagenome (GOLD analysis project Ga0074195, IMG submission 64525) | Bioremediated contaminated groundwater from EPA Superfund site, New Mexico - Sample HSE6-23 | ecosystem: Environmental > Aquatic > Deep subsurface > Groundwater > Contaminated ...
CTTGGTCTTCTCGACCGGGGGGTGGCTCTCACCGGCAGTCATATACGCTACACACTCAAAGGGATTGTCGGTGATGACCGACTGGACGATCGTGTTGAACGTCGCAATGTCCACAATGGGTTCAGCAAGGGTGCGGGTTGCACTCTTGATATTTGCACTCTGTACGAAATCTGCCATGCTTTTCTCCCGCCCTTGGGCCCTTGGGCTGAATATTACTCTATAGGACGGGGGGCTTAGCCTTTGCTGAAGGGAGGGGGAATAATTAAAATCACCAAATCAGAACCTATTAACCGAGATCTTTCTATATGCCACAAATACAACCAGATGACAAAACACTCTGCCCGGTTTGTAAAAAGGGACGACTATCAAAAAATATTACCTCCTCATTTTTGGGATTAATCAAACGAACCTATGTTGAATGTAACAACTGCAAAGCCGCATTTTTAAAAATCGATGATAAATATTGTCTCGATGAGATCAAAGATCCAAGTTATCCCAACTGGCAAAGATACAATCATCAGGTACTGGCCGTTCGTGAGTGGAATTCTATTGCTCATGGCGGGTATTCGGATCAAGAACAAAAACAGATTGACCTGGATATGTGGCTGCAACAACTATCTTCGGGGACGGTTACAATTCCAGGGAAAAATAATACAAACATCGTTTTGAATCCCAATGAACAATTTATCTACGCAATTCCCGACGTTCTCTTTTCAGAACCTCGATCGGTAAGGGAGACTTCCGGTTCCTATGGGGGCCCGTCAATTCGTGTGGCCAAAGGAATGACTTGGAGACTAGGAAAATTCAAGTCAAAAAGTGAATCACATGAAGAATTAAGGAATATCGATAAAGGAACTCTTACAATCACGAATAAACGGCTGATATTTACCGGTGCTGTAAAAAATGTGAATATCGAATTGAAAAAAATTCTTTCAATCGAACCTTATGAAGACGGAATTTCGTTAAATAAAGAAGGAAAGGAACGACCGGGATATTTCACGAATATCGACAAGCAAAAGATCGCTGTTGCAATCCAAGGGCGAGGATATGAGATCCCATTGGATGGAGTGATTTTAAAAGTATTAATTGAGAAAGGGATTCAATGAATTCAATCGGGATAATTATCGAACGAATTCATTCAAAAAGATCAAAATCATCAGGCTTTTTCGCATAAGTCGAGGCTTCTTCTAGAATTTTCTCTTTCAGGGAATCAGAAATGATATTTTCTGCTGTATATTGAAATGAACAATGTTGGCAGCTGATTATCGTATTGTAGGTTTTTTTAGGATCATAGACTTCTTTGTCGATGGGAGTAGCCGAGATTGGAGTTCCACATATCGGACATGTGCCCGCGATATCGAGCGTGACTATCATATTTTCATAATTAACCTTCGTAGAAAAACTACTGATTGTAATTGCATCTTTATTGTCATTTTTTAAATTTTTAAAATACTCATTATAAGAATGTGATATCTCATCTAAAGTCGAGGTAACATTATATTTTTTTAAGACTTTATACACGAGTTTATTTTTGCGTTCTTGGGAGAAATTTGCGATCATTAGACTTATGGTGAGTGCGTCTTTAGTGAGGAAATCTTGAGCTATTTTTTCTACAACTCCTTCAAGGACTTGAATGGAAAAAGCAGTAATTTGATGCTTTTTGAAATTCTCTGGATTTCCAAAACGAACGAGATTTTCGCATACTGAATTGAAAAAAATTTCTTCCATTTCTTCCGATTTGGAGATTGTAATCAATATTGACATATCCCAAAGTAAGACATCATTATCGTTAGCGAGATTTATCGCATTATTTGTGAATGAACTTGTGGCAATTACAATCGCACTCTTGGCCCGGTAATATTCTTTCGCTGTAAGAATGCGTCGGATTACTTCGTCAGAAACGGATTTACTATATTTTTTTGTTACAACGACAATGTCCCCTTGGTTTCCTGAGATGATGAAATCCACAAAGTTATTTGATGGTGGTGTTAAGCCAACCTTGTAGCCCGCATGTTCAAATAATTCTTTCAGGTACAGTTTAAACTGAATCGCAGTTAATCCTAAAATATCCATCTCGTCAATCGGTGTAATTGAAGGTCGTTCTTGAGGATTTTGCACACTAGATGTTGTATTCTGGTTAACGACGGGATCTTTAATTTCATCATACGCAATAATTCCAAAGGCAACCGCCCACGAATTGACAGCCCATTTAGCAAGTTGATCGGTAAAACCAAATTGGACCAATTTTTGGACTAGCTGCGAAGATAAGATGTCATAAGGCAACACATCTTTTTTATTAATGAGGTTCCCCGGGATACCTTCGCTGATGGATACCAGGAGGATATTTCTTTCTTTCTGGAAATCCCCTTGAAAATAATCTATCAATAGATTTCCAAAAGTAGGATCATTAAATATTAACTGCCCGTGATTTTGGAGTAAAGTACATAGGCACTCCTGAGGCCGATCCGTCATCGATCGCCACCTGCATCGAGTCGCTGGATACGATCCCCAAGATTTAATTGAAGGTTACAACTGGGGCAGACAACGGTCTTGCTCTCTCCATCGTAGCAGGCAACATGATTGCATTCAGCGCAAAGGAAAATTCCTTTAGATTTACAGTATGGACATCCGGGATATTCGGGAGCAAAAACGAGTGATCCTGTAATGGAATTTTTTTCATAATTTTCTTTTCTCGCATATGATTCTTTGACAGGGAATGCCCAGGTGCCGGCCCATATACCCGGTTCCACTTCTTCGTAACGTATTCCGAAAGCGGCCTTTTCATGACGGCATCTTGCCATAACAATAACAACGTGAGGCTTATTCTCATATTTCATAGAGGGTCTATTCCAGAATTGTTTGTACTTGGGGAAACGTCACTCGTTTCTACAGGTTTTCTCTGTTCTTTCAATTCATCGGGTATTATCTCCGGTGATTGAACAACCAGATTGAGATTTCTTTCAATTTCTTGTGTTGGAGTGAGCTTTTCTTTTTTCTTAATATTGCCTTCGTAATTTTCATCATAGTATTTTTTTATCTGGTCAAGATTGCATAATATGCCTACGGTCGTGTCGTCACCACTCCCTTTTTCTGATGCAATAGAGAGCCAATTGGGAAGATTTTCCTGAATTGATGTGATTCCTTCCTGAATACCCCCTTTGTGTTCGCAAATAATATCGAGTAAATCAATTCCAACTTTCTCAAATTCACTATCCTGGGAAAAAGAATTCGCATACCCATCCGTAGATAATAAAATAAGAGCCGGGACAGGATTGTTCGAATCTATTGGGAGTAGCCGGAACCGGAAATCAGACCATGATTCGGGCAGGCAAAGTGATGTCGTCTCGTTCCCAAACAGTCTGTCATCCTTTGGGAGCGGTTTATCAATTTCCCCGGCTGGTGAAACCAATAAAATATTCCCATCTCCGAGTTGAAGGTAGAGAATGAAGGAATCATGAATTACCGCGACAATCAGCGTTGACCCGTATGCAACAAATCCTTCATTGTTGAGTCCCCCAGGTCGCTTGGAAATTGGTTCTTTCTTTGTTTTCAGAAGATTTTCTTCGTCCACGGTAAATGGATTGGTCTGGATATCTGAATTGACCCGATCAAGCCATTTTTGAACAATTTCACGGCTGAAAGAATCATTAATTTTTTTATCTTTTACCGAATCCCATGTCGAATCTTTCAGTCTGGAAAAGACTTCGATCGCAATCTCTACTGCAAACTCGGCCCCCTTGTCGCTTCTGAAATATGCTTTGCCACCATGACCGTCAGCCACTGCTAATACTAATGGCAATGTTGCAGGGAGAGAATCAGAAAATTGTATTCGATCCTGATTCGGTTTGCCGCTGCGTTTATGTGATGCCCCTTCTACACTGCTACTGATTATTCGCCATTGGTTATGATGACCGGTTTCACTCATGTTTACCAGACATCACCGGCGCCGCTCGGATTGTTTAGATCTGCCGGCACCACCGGTATAGGAACATTTGACCCGGGTGTCTGACTGTCTTTTGTCTGGCTTGCTGGGGATGATGCGGATTGAAGGACCGCTGTTGAAACCCATTTTATTTGTTTCACAAGTGTTTCAGCATTTTTTGCCACGAGGGGTTTGATTTCGGAATTCCCGATATACTTTTGTAAAATATCTGTATCTGCATCTCCACCAATAGCGATCGCGATGCGTACTGCCTTTTTCCCCCATGCCTGATCCATGAGTTTTTTCAACCCACTGTCGAAATCATCTGTTGGCTGCCCATCAGAAATTAATACGAGGACCGGCGGGAGTGCCCTGTCAGTCATTGGCGGGATTTTCAGTTCATCAGCAACCATGGAAAGGGCTTTTCCCATATCCGTAACACCATCTGCATCGAGATCAAACCATTTGAAATCCTCGACGAGAGTTGGATCGATATTAACCCATTGTGCACCACTGGAAAACCGCAAGGCTCTGACAAGTACGGTTGCATTAGGATTTTCGTCAGCAACTTTCCTCATCGCAGGTAATGCTTCTTTGATCGCGGTATTTAGTTGTTGGATTTTTTCACCATTCATTGAACCAGAACAGTCACAGATCCAGATAAAGTGAAGTGGCCGTGTTGCTAGTTCACCACCGGGCATTTTTGTCATGAAACAGCACCTTGAAACTCTATTTTAAATTTGACAAGCATATGGTTTGCGAATTCATCTTAATTAAATTATACTCGGATTTCCCCTTCCATTCTCCCGAAATTAATTTTTATCCCGTTCCCTAATGAGACATTCTTGCCGGAAGGTACTTCCATTATGGTTCCATCTGGCTTTGTTACCTGCCAGCTTCGATCAGAGACGTTTTTTAGACCCCAAAGTTGAGGATTTGCCGGATGCTGACTAATTTCAGCAATGGGTTTGGAGAAATCGTAGGTTACAGGATCGAGGTGATAGGGAAAGAGCTTGGTGTTATGATTGAGCATTACGATGAGGTTCCCCATTTTAATTCTCGGGGGAAGAGTAACCTCAACGCCGCAATTCCAACATTTTGGAGATGCACCCCCGGATTTTTTCATCTCATCAGGGTCATAGAAATTTTCTAACCCGCATTTCTGGCAAAATACAATCGAATCACGAAGTTTGATCACATCTGAACGCCATTCGGATTCCCGGACCCGACCATTTTCCGGGTCTTTTATACCGTGGGTGAAAACCCGTGTGAAAAGATCCTTGAAAAATTGTGGATAAATGTTCCAATAAATCAGAGCGTTTTGATGGAAATTCGGATCGGGTCTGTTTGAAGGATCATTGGGATCGAAAATGAAAACCGGTTCATCCCCGTATAACTTTTTCATTGCCGGTGCATCAAGAGCATGAATTGCAGATTCTTTCCGTCCTTCAAGGGGATGCGATATGAAAAACATATAGAATAATAGAACCGCTAGAGAAAACCTGTCCGTGTCGGAACTGGGAGTTGCGTCACCCCGAACGATTTCCGGGGCCATAAATCGAGGTGTACCATATACAGCTGATTTTTCGGTCTTATCGACGGTTACATTATCATTGTCACAAATGAGAACTTCCCCGTTTTGCGGGTCAAAAAAAACATTACCAAACGAGATATCCCGATACGAAAGTCCTTCGAGATGTAAATGGTAATAACTGTCAGAAAGCTGGAATCCCGCTGTCGCGATTGAATAAAAATTTGGTTCAATTCTTCTTTTCATTAGATCGACGATGTTTTTAAAATTCTTTGGCCGTAGCGGCATTATGTACCCAAATCCGGGAGTCCTCTGATCGGTTATCAGTGTGAGTGGCCAGAGAAATTTTTCTGTAGGCGCGCCTTTGGATACAAGTACTTCCAGGGCTTTCCGCTGAGAGTCCGTCGCAGTATGGGGATAATACCATTTGAGTGCCCAGTCTTTGCCTCCTGAAGTTACTTTATAGACTTCTCCCTGGCCTCCGGAACCCAAAAACTCTTCCACGAGGTATTCAACACCCGATGATGTAACAATTTTTTGTCGGTTTTTTAAAATCTGACTCAGAAAAACACCCCAGCAATGATAATGAAAAGCAGTTGACGTTTGAATCGATAAAAATATTGTTTTCGGATTGTAGCCGGGGTAACAACTAATCTATCGTCGAAGGTTCAATCAAGGGAATGATATGTTTATGACAGTTGTCGATCAAGTTAAAAAACGATGGTCAATTCATCATCGGGAGATAGTAATTGCGTGAAGGCGGCACTATCCTCGATTCTCCAATCGGAAGGTAACTCCATTCTTGACAATCCCAAGAAAACCAAAGCCCTTTTACTGGATTATTGTTCCGGAAACAACAAGCGGGAGATAACCCTCCTTGAACAGTTGTTAAACGAGAAGGTCCATACGGATTTGGTCCGGCAAAAAAATACTGTGCCGTATTCGATATTATCTGTCAATCTGACGAGAAAAATCCTTGATAATCATCCTTTAGATGAGGATCTTGTTCGAAAGGGAATTGATACACTCGCAATCACGCTCGGAGTAATTAAGACTGTCCCGATGCCTCAACAGAAACCAGAAACCCTCAAAGAACACATCCGAAAAGATACGTCCACTCTTCCTGTGAAACTTAATAGCATACAGCAAAAATCATTTAATGTGAATTTTTATTCAGAACCGCCTGGAGCTGAGATATTTATTAATGGAAAATTTCAGGGTTCTTCCCCCCTGACTCTCCCTTTGAAACAGGGATCATATTTTGTCTCATCTTCACTTTCCACCTATGAAGATTGGAAGCGTGACATCACAGTACCCGATGAATTGTACATTCGAATTGAATTAAACAAGAAACAATCTGGTATAAAACCTATCTACCCAAATTGCTTGCAAAAAGCGCCGACACCGGAAAATCAGGGAATTTTGGATAAAATCAGAGATTCTTTCAAATAGCATAATCATTTGAAACCATTTTAGTGAGGCCGCTAAATACTTTTTATTGCGATTATCCAGGAATCAACGGCCCATCTAGCTAAATCTTCGGATATGCCAAAGTTGTCAACAATTCTTTTTGAAAATCTCTGTGATATCATATCAATATCGTGTTCAGTTTGAAATCCCTTCAATAACTCGTGTGGTATTTTTTCTTCTAAAACGTTTATCAGAGCATAAATTTCCTTTTTGTTTTGACCGTAACTACTATCGATTAATAATGATTTCAGTTGTTTCGGGGCGTCGAGGATCTCAATTCCATAATCATTAATTATCTGAATAAGATGGTCTCGCGAATTTTCGTTTATTTTAATTGGACAGTTTTGGGAGCTTTGATTTTGGACACTGTTTTGATCGCCGGTGTTAGAATTTACAATGATCTTACGGGGAGAAGAATTACGAGGGGATTGTGGGATTGTGGGGACTGGAATTAGAGGAGTTAAGATTTTTTCAAGAGTTGCAGCATCCGTGACACCCTCCATCTGCTGGACAATCTTACCATCCTTCTCAATGACAAGTGTCGGGACAACCCGTATCCCATATTTTTCTGCAAGATCCATGTGCTGATCGACATCAACTTTCCGTATTTCCACCAAATCTCCCATTTTTATTGCAAGTTCCTCAAGGATGGGGGTTTGCATCCTGCAGGGTCCACACCATGTAGCAAAAAAATCAAGTAGCACCGGTTTACTCATTTGCACCAACTCAACAAATTAAAAATTTGAACGAGATAAACCTGTGTCTTCTCTAAATTGCATTATCAACCTGTTAAAGGAAAACCTAAATAAAAAACGAACTGATAGAAATCACAATGCAAGATACCAATCCACGAGAGATCGTAAAAACTATTCTTAAAGAAAATGGCGTCTTGATTCTTGAGGATCCTCAAAAATTTCAAACTGTTTTTCTGATGTTGAGCGAAGGGCTCTGTAGAAAAGCTCCGATTACTGACGTAAACCAGTGACCAAAAGATCTAAGGTACAGTGCCTCCTTATTCTGTTATGTTCAGTAACGACAAGGAGGCGAAGTAGTGTCAGCAAACCGGTATATCAGGTTTGTTGAATTATCCTCTGGTTTGATCCGGAATTCCCGAATTCCCCTTTTCTCATCGAAGTTCTCGAAGAGAACTTACACCCAGCACCAGTTACTCATTCTTCTTCTCCTGAAAGAGTACTTGTCAGAAGATTATCGTGACGCTGCAGAACTCGCGGAGATCATGGACTCACTTCGGGAGAAGATCCATCTCGATCAGGTTCCTCATTTCACAACGATTCACAAGTTCTGTCAGCGAATCCGATCCATAACATTCACCCGGTTACTCAACCGGCTGGTGAAGATGTTCTATGACTGGGGTGAGAGGATCAATTGTACCGCCATAGACTCATCCGGATTCACCAGCTCATACGCAAGCCATTACTATTCCTGGAGAACCGGTAAGACCAGGAAACGGTTCCTAAAAACATCGATCTCTGTCGACACTGATCAACAAATTATCACCGGCCTGAAGATCTCTCAGCATCCGGTCCACGATATCCCTCACGCCGAAAAACTCCTCAAACAATGTCACCGACTCAGGCATTCCGACCTCTACGTCATGGACAAAGGATATGATGCCGAAAATATCCACGAGTTGATCCGGGATACTCTCAACTCCTGCTCACTGATCCCTGTCAGAAACAGGAAACGTAAGCGAATCTCCGGATATTATCGAAGACGACTTGCTCATGCGTTCGATGAGGAAACCTATCATCAGAGAAACAAGGTTGAAACCGTATTCTCCGTCCTGAAAAGAAAGTTCGGTGATGCCCTCAAGGCTCGGTTGTTCCGGCTCCAGGTCAAGGAGATCAAAATCAAAGTGATCCTCTACAACCTCTCAAGAATGATCTCTACTTTGTCGGTTCTTGTTGTCATTGAGGAATTCTACAGAGCCGAGCGAAGGGAAATTTAAAAGGGAATGTAATGGTTTGATACAATCCATCGAGGAGAAAATTCCTTTCAATATGAATAATGGAAATGGCAACATCCCGTATGAAATCTATGCTCCAAAATATTGCAGGTGTTTGCAAGAAAAATATGGATTGAATGAAGATCTTGCAATTTGGACTATAGAATCATGGGCTTTGCTTTTCGGTATATCGATCGAAGATACAGCCTTATCCTTGTTGAGGTCCCCCGAAAAATCAAAGGAGTCCGAGACATCTGATGATGTAAGATCTCTTGACGAAGAGCTTGAGGATCTGGCGCAATCAAAAAAGTTATGGGAGCGGGGCCAACTGCCGTGGTCGTGGTGGTCAACCTGCGGGATGAAATGGGAACGTGAGTTGATGAAAAAAAGGGATAATTTTTCTTATAAGCGCCGATAAGTATGAATTAATAAAAAATTGGAATAGGTGCGGTATCTTTGCAAAACAATTTGATGATTATAGATCGTGATGTTTTTCATGTCCAAAAAATATGATAAAAATTACAAGGATCCTCAAAAAATTATCATCGATATAGTTCAAAACGAGGGGGAAGATATTATCCAAGATCCCCAGCGATTCATTGCATTTTTCAACGATTATCGAAAAGGACAATTTGTCAAGGAACTAAACTTGATAAAACAGACATTTTCCGAGAGAATCCCTCAGGAAATGCTAGAGAAGAAAAACCAAATTCCGTTTGAGATCCAGTATCCCCAATTGGTAAAAAAACTCCATGAAACTCTTGGAATGCAAGAACATCTTGCCGGCTGGATTGTTGAATCATGGGCTCTTGCATTAAAAACAGATCACCAGGAACTTTTATCTCTTAAAAAACAATGGCGTAGAAAAACCGACGAAGCGAATAAAAAAATATCAACAAATAAAAAGATCCCGAAACAGCAAACAACACCACAACAATCTGAAGGGAAAAAAACTTTTTCACTTTCAATTTCTTCGGAACCTTTAGGGGCCACAATCTACCTTGGCAGAACAAGGATCGGGGCGACCCCGCTCATAACATCAGTATTACAGGGAAAGCAGATTTTTCGATGCTCCCTTGATGGCTATGAAAAAATGAAAAAGGAAGTGTTAGTTGATAGTGATGCATCGATAGAATTCGAATTACAAAAAATCCAGACATCTAATCATACCGTAACTGTCACTACTCTCCCTGCTAATGCAGAGATTCAGCTTGATGGTTCATACAAAGGGCATTCCCCATTGACAATTCCGGATGTTGTTGAGGGAAATTATCTTATAACTTGTTTATTGCCGGGTTACGAGGATTTACGACGAAAAATTTTTGTTTCAAATGATTTAAATTTGGATTTTAAACTCACCGCCACAAAGACCACTCCCTCCACCTCTGCGGCATTTTCTGTAACATCTACTCCATCTGGAGCCGCAATTTCACTCGATGGCAAACCAATCGGAAACACACCACTTACCGTTTCTTTACAACTCGGATTTTACGATTTAAAATGTTCAATGAATGGTTATGAAGAGATAATCCGCAGGATAAAAATTCCCGATAATACCTCCTCTCATTTCAACCTCGCGACTGGTAACAAAAAACCTCAGCCGGCTCACGCACCGTTATTTGTTACGTCAAATCCGACCGGTGCAGAAATTTACCTGGATGGGAAAAAAGTAGGTACTACTCCGTGTGACATACCGAAAGTTCCGTTTGGATCACACAATCTGTTGCTCTACTTGGCTGGATACGATCCAGCGAAGCGGACTGTCGAAGTCCCTAGAGACAGAAATATCAGTTCGAATTTAATACCGAAAATATCCTTTGGGGGCAGTAATCCCATACAGAAACCTGTTCAAAATTCCCCTGCTGCACCCTCTCAAAAAGCATCCGTTAAGAATAAAGGGTTATATTATTGGTTATTATTTTCAATCGGGCTTCTTGTCGCGGGGCTAATCATTTCAGGATTGCTCTCCGGTATTTACGCGGCTCCCAAAACAATCTCTACTGCTGGAGATAATTCGGTTGTTGCCGCAATCCCGCCGGTTGTTAATCAGACTGATACGATGTCCTTGCAATCAGGCATTTCATTATTGAATGATGGTAACTATGCAGAGGCATTGAATGAATTTGAATCGGTTATTGCTACCAATCCCCAATCAGCCGCTGCATGGAATTACAAGAGTTTCAGTCTTTTCAAATTAGGAAGATATAACGAATCAATTCAGGCTTCAGATAAGACGATTGCACTCGACCATAATTATACAGCTGCCTGGACCACCAAAGGATATAATCTAAATCTGCTGGAGCGATACAACGAAGCTATCCCGGCATTTGATCATGCCGTATCATTGAACCCGGATAATGCAGACCCATGGATTGGAAGAGGGATCAGTTATTTTTCACTCCATAATTATACTGCGGCAGTCGTTTCATTTGACCGCGCAATTACCATAGCTCCAACGGATAAAAATGCCTGGAATTACAAAGGAAAAAGCTTGCAGGCACTCAACAACTACCCAGATGCCATTGCAGCTTATGATGCATCCTTAAAAATGAATCCGGGAGATGTACAGATTCTTCTCAATAAAGGGGATTGCCTGAATGCCCTGAAGGATTACCAGAATGCAAGTTCGGTTTTTAATAGTGTTCTGACGAGCGATCCAAAAAACAAAAGAGCAATAAACGGAGTAGGAACCGCATTCCTGAATCAGGGAAAATATCAGGATGCTTTGGCATCATTTAACAATGCATTGTCGGTAGATCCCAATTATGTTGATGCCCTCGTAGGTAAGAGCAGAGCTTTGCTAAATCTGAAAAATTCTTTTGACAGTCTCCAGATTGCAAACAAGGCACTCGAACTCGATCCTCAAAATTCAGCCGCATGGATCTGCAAAGCGGATACTTGGGCGATGCAATCAAAATATTCCGATGCCTTGCAGGCATATGATCAGGCCCTAAAGATCACACCGAATTCGATGGACGCATTGATGGGAAAAGCCGATGTGTTGGTCAAAGTGGAGGATTATAATGGAGCCATTTCAATTCTTGAAAAAGCCCTCACAATTTCACCGAATAGCAAAGATTTGTGGAATGAAAAAGGGTATGCGTTGATGAAAAAAGGTGAAAACTCGAATGCAGAAATTGCTTTGAATAAAGCTATCGAATTGGATCCAAAATTTGTTCAGGCATGGAGCAACAAGGGTTACGCATTATCTGGAGCGGGTAGTTATAACCAATCCATACAAGCGTTCGATAAAGCAATTGAACTGAATCCAAATTTCAAAGATGCGTGGTTAGGGAAATCAATTGTTTATACAAAAATCGGTGATTTTAAAGCATCGGAGACTGCGGCACAACAAGCAATGCTGATCAAACAATAATTTTTGATTGAAGCAGTTTACATGCTCTTTTGTAACTCCGAATACCGTCTCTCGATCTCCTTGAATAATTTTTTTTCAGCCTCATCATACACAGAATCACGGGAGTTATCTCCGACAGTATGCGATTTGGTTGCGAAGTAAATGTCTAATGCGGAATGTAAATAATCCGGGCCGAGATACTGATATCTTCGAACATTATCCCAAAATTGGAAATATGCCTGCTCACGATTTCTGCCACTATCGTAGTATCCCGGGGAGCCTTTCATAAAAAAGATTGATTTCAACTCACTATGACTTTTTGAATATAATGGTGAGATGAGGAGATCCATTTCTTCTTGCATTCGATCTTTCTTCGCTCTTTTCTCGATTTGTGCAGCATACCACCAGGTAATGCCGATTAGTGCTGCTGTCAATATTGTTGTTGATATTGTACTGATGGCATCCCAATTGATTGCCCCATTAAGCATAAAAAAATCAAATATTCCCATAATAATTGAATTGATTCTTCAACGGGGATATACCTATTAGGTGGCTTTTTCTTACTGGATTCATACCCTTGGAACAACCCATACCGCTCCGATTCCCGCAAACGTCTTCTCGAACCTCTCTGGCCTCTCCCCACTATAGAACAGTGCCGGTGAAAATGTAGGCCCTGGTCCGCCATCACCAGAAGGACCGGAAAACCGAATCCTCGCAGAAGGAAAACACACCCGGCACGATATCGCCGTAAGTGTCTTCCACGCTGCAGTTTCGGTCGCTGATTTCCAGAGCACAATCGCCTCTGAGGTCCGGCCAACGGACTGCTCCAGGTATAACTTCGAGAACCACTGCTCGACACCGGGTCCGAATGGTGGGTTGAGAAACACCCGCCCTTCCCACGGCTGCACAAGCCCGTTGTCCTGAGCTGTATAATGCCTCGCTGCCGGCACGTTCGGGATCTCCCGGCTGTTGCTGGCCGGGTCGAGGTCGATCGCGTCCATGCAGGCAATTACTGCATCGAGGATGTACTGCGGCGTATAATGCTCCGTGCTCTCGTGGGAGAGCAATGCCGGCGGGACCGTCACACCAACCCCGCCTCCCGTGCATCTTCCCGCACACCTCTGACGTAACAATGCTCGCAGAGCTTCACGCCCGCCTCGCGATCGAGCCATACCGCCTTTGTAATCCCGCACACCGAGCACTTCCCGATATCTGCCGTCACTCGCGTACACCGGGAAACATCGACGGTTCCCGGTAACGGGACTGAGGCAGTCTGCTCGGCTTTCATCGCTTTTTCATAACATGACCGGCAGATCCGCCGTGCCTGCTGCTGGTCCTTAGGCCGGGCCTGGCGCTCTTTGGTATATTTTTCAATATACCGGGAGCCTTTGTTCCCGCAGGACCAGCACGGGGTCTTCGGCTCCGGGGGCTCGAGTTTTTTGTAATCACCGACCCTGATTGTCCGGTCCTGTTTTGCTGAAAGAGTGGTCGTTTGCTGCACCGGTGCGGCAGGTTTGCTGCAAGTGCAGCAATCAATCGGGGGATGTGGAGGTATGATATTTTCTGTTCCGGTCGTTTTTTGCGGAGATTGATTTTCGTTTGCTGCAATTGCGGAATTATGGAGACACTGTTTTGTGTCCGGACCATTTTGCTGAGTAGCAGTATAATTCCAGTTTTGCAGCAAATCACCTTCTATTAGTACAGAATTATTATCAATATCAGTACTATTGCAGGAAACGGACGCACCGGGAGCGCCTTTTTCATTTGCTGCAGTTGCAGCAAAAGTGCAGGAAACATGCCGCAATGCAGCAAACGAACCTCCATCGCCATCCTTCGGATCGCGATCGAGCCAGCAGGCCCCGCCGCCATTCCACTGCCTGTACAATTCCCGGTTCCATTCGAACGCTTCGGTCCTGCGGCGGACCGCATACCCGTCACTCTCTGTTACGGTCACTGTGCGGTCGGTGAATGAGAGGGCCGGGCATTTTTCGAGAAGCCCGGTGTA
>Ga0074195_1003586_pt1 | contig 14237 bp, 16 predicted proteins | sample EPASupsiteHSE623_FD_64525 | JGI IMG/M metagenome (GOLD analysis project Ga0074195, IMG submission 64525) | Bioremediated contaminated groundwater from EPA Superfund site, New Mexico - Sample HSE6-23 | ecosystem: Environmental > Aquatic > Deep subsurface > Groundwater > Contaminated ...
GCGCCCCGGACCCGGGCCCGGCCGCCAGTCCGGCCAAGACTCCTTTATGGGGCTCCTCATTCCCGAGAACCTTCGGAATGCCCCCGGCCGTACCGGGCCCGGCGTCCGTCATGCGCGCGGGAGCGCGTGCTGCGGCGCCCGACGAGGCCGCAGGGGTACGCTCCGGCGCGGCGGAAGAGGCCGCTCCCTGCGCCGCCCGGGAACCGGCGGAAGCGTTGATGCCGGCGGCCACGGTTTTGGCGGTATCGGTATAAGCGGCGGCGCCTCCGGCCGCTCCGGGACCGCCTTTATGCGGCCTGCCGCGCGCCGCGTAGCGCCTGGAAGTGCGGCTGCCTCCGCCGAACAGGTCCACGGAATCTATTCCGGCCAGGGGGGGCCAGCTGTTCAGGTAACGCTCCGAATTCCGCTTTTTGTACCCGCTCTCCGGCCGCACGGCGTCCGTCCCCGCCGCACGGGAACTCTCACGCAACTCCGGTCCGTAATCGCCGGGACCCGATGCCGCGCCGTCTTCCGCGCCGCGATAGTTCTCCGTCCGCGGCAAGCCGCCGGCGCCGGCCTTCGGGGGATCCGTTACGGGAACGGTCTCGGGCGCCGCGGGAGCCTCCGGGCCTCCGCCGACGGCGGCCGGGGGCGGTTCACCGGGCGCGATACGAGGCTCAACTCCTGGAGCGGCAATATGCGCGGCAAACAGGAATCCGCCGGCGACGACGCCGGCCGCCCCCAGGAAATTCAGGGAGAGCTTTGAGGTTTTGCCCATTATCCATACTGTATCGTTATCCAGCCGCCTTCGCAAGAGCCAAAAAGGCATCTTTTCGCGGCTTCTGGACCTACCCCCTTATAGGTCTCCGGGGAACGGAACGCACGCATTGATTCGCGGGTTTGATAATTGATATCTTGTTACACTGTATGGAAAAAGACCACGGGCTCATATTCGATGCGGCGGAAATACGGGAGAAAGGCGGGCTGACGGCGTCCAGGACGCTGGCCGCGGAAATTTTCGCGGGCCTGCTGGAAACGCCGGCGGCCGTGGACAAAGCGGCGGCTGAACTCACTTTTTCCGTCGGGGGGGACGCCCTGCTGCTGGAGGCGTCCGTCAAAGCCGTGCTTCACCTGGAATGCGCGCGCTGCGGCAGACCTTTCACGGCGGACTTCTCCGAGACCTTTGACGAAGTATACGAAGATGCGGTAGAATCTATAGATGTGCGCGGCCCGCTGATGGAAGCGGTCGCGCTCATGCCGCCTTTAAAGCCGCTTTGCGCCGAAGGATGCAGGGGGCTTTGTCAGGTCTGCGGCGGCGATCTGAACCTGAAGGACTGCGGCTGCGCCGATCCGGCCGCGGCGGCCGGCGACGACGGGAAAGAGAACCCTTTCAGCGGGCTGAAGGGTTTGTCGCTGGGAAAAAATCCGGCTGATAAAAAAGAAAAAAAGCGCCGGGAATAGACGGAAATTTACGACAAGGTAACAGGAGCACAACTATGCCTAATCCAAAACGCAAGCACACGCCTTCCAGACGCGATTCCAGAAGGGCCTCCAACTGGAAGCTGGAGACCAGATCCCTTTCTTCCTGCCCCCAATGCGGAGCGATGCGCCTTCCCCACAGGGTATGCGCCGCCTGCGGCACATACGACGGCAGGATAGAAGTCGCCAGGAAAGAGAAAAAAACGGACGGGCAGGAACCGAAATAAGGGCGGGGGCCGGCGACGCGGAGCGGGAACGCGCCCAGGGCGCCCCGGAGTCGCGGCCGCGCCGCTTCCCGTTTCGGGTTTCAACGCATGAAAATAGCACTTGACGCTCATGGCGGTGATTTCGGCCTTAAGCCGAATATAGACGGCGCGCTCCAGGCCGCCGAGCAGCTGCCGCACGAGATAATACTGGTGGGACGCGACCCGGAGATACGGGAAGAACTGCGCCGCCGTGAAACGGAGCTTCCGGCCAATGTCAGGATAGTCCACGCGCCCCAGCTCGTCGAAATGGGCCGGGAACCGGTGGAGGAATGCCGCTCCAAGCCGAATTCCACTTTGATGGTGGGCGCGGAGCTGGTGAAGGACGGGAAGGCGGACGCCTTCATCTCGGCGGGGAATTCCGGGGCCGTCATGGTGGCCTCTCTGCTGAAGCTCAAGCGCATCCCGGGCATCATCCGTCCGGCCCTGGCCGCGCCTTATCCCACGCTGCGCGGCACGACCCTGCTGCTGGATGTCGGCGCGAATATGGACTCCAAACCCTGGCATCTTGTCCAGTTCGCGGTAATGGGCTCCATTTTCATGCGCCTCCGCTTCGGCGTAGAGAACCCGTCGGTGGGCATACTTTCCATCGGCGAGGAGGAGTCCAAAGGCAACGCCCTGGTGGTCGAGACCATTCCGCTGATGAAAGGCGTGGGAATAAATTTCAAAGGGCCGGTGGAAGGCGGCGATATCCCGGCCGGAACCGCCGATGTGGTCGTCACGGACGGCTTCGCCGGGAATGTCTCCCTGAAGCTTTCCGAAGGCCTCGCCTCCGTAATTTTTAAGATGATAAAGCGGGAAGTGCATACTAATTTCACTTACAAGATCGGGGCCCTGCTGATGAGAAAGGCTTTCGCGGGCCTCAAGAAGAAGATGAATGTGGACGAATACGGCGGCGCGCCCCTGCTGGGAGTGAACGGCGTGGTGCTGATCTGCCACGGAAAGACCAATCAGAAAGCGATCTTCAGCGCCATAAGGACGGCGGGAGATCTGGCGGGTTCCGGAATGATCGAGAAGATAAAGAAGAACATGGAACTGATAAAGGACCAGATCTCGGGCGCCAAGGCCGCCGGCAAAGAAACAGATGAAAAGATTTGAAGGCAGGACCGCGCTTATAACCGGAGCCGGCCGCGGCATAGGCCGCGACATAGCCATGGCGTTCGCGGCGGAAGGCGCTTCGGTGGCGATCACGGACATAAACTCCGACGCCATCGGGGCGGCGGCCGACGCCATCGCTAAAGAAACGGGCGCGAAAACCCTGGCCCTGGCCGCGGACTCCGCTAAACCGGAGGACTGCGACCGCTGCGTCGAGGAGACCCTGAAGGCGTTCGGAGCGCTGGACATCCTGGTCAACAACGCCGGCATCACGCGGGATAATCTGGCGCTGAGAATGAAAGCGGAGGATTTCCAGGCCGTAACGGATGTCAACCTTAAAGGACCTTTCCTGATGTCCAAAGCGGCTTCCCGCGGCATGCTGCGCCGGAGAAGCGGGCGCATCATCAACATCGCCTCGGTAGTGGGACAAACCGGCAACGCCGGCCAGGCTAATTATTCGGCCTCCAAGGCCGGTCTGATAGGCCTGACAAAATCGCTGGCCAGGGAGTTCGCTTCCCGGCAGGTGCTGGTCAACGCCGTCGCCCCGGGCTACATACGCACGGCGATGACCGACGGACTGAAGGAAGAGGCCAAAGCGAAGCTGCTGGAGATGATACCGCTGGAGAGGCTGGGGACCGGCGGGGATGTGGCCGGAGCGGTGCTTTTCCTGGCCGGAGAGGAGGCCGCGTACATAACCGGGCAGGTCCTTGGAGTGAACGGCGGCATCTACATGTGATTTTCGGTATCGCGCTACGGATATAAGAACCCGAACATCGGCGGAATAATAATGGAGGAATAATGGCAGTAGCAGAAAACCTGGAAGAGAGAGTGAAGAAGATCATAGTGACCCAGCTGGCGGTCGACGCCTCCGAGGTGAACCCTCAGTCGCAGTTCGTGCAGGATCTGGGGGCCGACTCCCTGGACACCGTGGAACTGGTCATGGCCCTTGAAGAGGAATTCGATGTTGAGATCCCCGACGAAGACGCCGAAAAGATAAAGACCGTAGGCGAAGCCGTCGCTTATATCAAGGACAAGCTGGCGAAAAAAGATTAACTTCAGGACCGGCCGCGCCGGAGGACACCCGCCGGCGCGGCTTCCTGGGGCTATTCATGGAATCCATCGAAGAGCTGATAGGATACAATTTCAAGAACAAGGAACTGCTCAGGGAAGCCCTGACCCATAAGTCCTATTCGACCGAGCGGGGGCGGGCCTCGCATAACGAAAGGTTCGAATTCCTGGGCGACAGCGTTCTCGGCTTGATTGTGTCCTATTATCTTTTTACGGAGAACCCCTCGCAGGACGAGGGGTATCTTTCAAAGGTAAAATCCGTCCTGGTTTCGCGCGGCAACCTGGCCGAGTGGGCCAACGGCCTGAGGCTCGGCGACCACCTCTTTCTCGGGGTGGGGGAAAGGCAGACCGGGGGCCGCACGCGCTGCAGCATCCTTGCGAACTCCTTCGAGGCTTTGATAGGCGCGATCTATCTGGACGGAGGCCTGGAATCCGCGGCCGCCTTCGTGCGCGGCCGCCTGCGGACCCAGGACCTGGGCGGCATGGAGGAGCGCGATTACAAAAGCGCGCTCCAGGAAATGATACAAAAGCGCCATAAAAAGCCGCCGGAATACGAGATCATGACGGCCGAAGGGCCGGAGCACGACAAAGTCTTCACCGTAAGGGTGCTCATCGGCAGGAAAGTCCTGGGAATGGGCGCCGGCAAGAACAAAAAAGAGGCCCAGCAGGCGGCCGCCAGAAACGCCATAGACTATCTGGAAAACCACGAAGGCCGTCCTTAGCCGATGAAGCAGAAGGCCGCTATTTTCCTTTTTCTCGCCTCTTTCCTGCCCGGCGCGGCGCCGGCGGCCCTGTTCAATTATACGCCCGCTTACGACGGAGACGAATCCTCGTTCCTGGTAAGAGGGCGGATACGGCGCCTGTTCAGCGCCGGTTACGCGAGGACCAGAGAAACCGAACGGCTCTCCCCTCCCGCCTGGTGGACCAGCGCCACGGGGGGGGTTTACCAGGGCAGGACCTTATCCTGCCGCGGCATGGACACCGGCCTCAACCTGGTCTCGGCCGAGATCCGTCCGGTAAAAGGCTTCTCCGTGGAGTTCGAGGGAGCCGACGACCGCTTCTCCTCCGGGGACTCCTACGAGAGCAGCTGGCTGCACGCGCCGGGCCAGACCCTTTCCCTGCAGAACGGCGTGACCTGGAAAAACCCGGATCACCGCGATTACGCGGAAACCCGCACCGACCTCGAAGGAGCCACCAAGCTTTATTCCCTGAATTTTTTCGCGCGGGTATACCGCACCGCCCCGAAAAACCTGGGCCACGGGAGAGAAACCGCGCACAACCTGGATTTTTTCGCCGGCTACCACTGGTACAGGGACAGGATAAATCTTTCCGAAGGCGATAACACGCTGTCTTCCGATTTTTTCGCGCCTACGCCGCCGCGCGGGGCCTTCTCCGGCCTGAACTCGCCGGGCTCCATGGTCTGGAAAGGCTGGCGCCTGGGCCTGCGCGAACAGGCCGCTATTTCGAAACGCCTTGCCGCCGAGGCGAAATTCGCCTTCGGCCCCAGGATGACCTACAGGGCCGAAGGGATGCGAAACCTGGGCACGGACCCGGCGGACACCTCCTACATAGACCGGGCATACGGACAGCTGAGCGAATTTTCCGCCGCCCTGGCCTGGAAAGTCAGATACGATATCAGGATAGAGCTCGGCTACATGGGCTGGTTCTACTCTTCCCGGTCGGGCGCCAGGCACACCATCTATCCCGGCGGCAGCAGTTCGCGTACCGGCCTGGACGAAATAAAAACCATGCGCAGGGGCTGGTTCCTCGGCGCGGGATGGAGATACTGAATGGAACTGATAAAAACCCCGCTCCTGCTGGCGCTGCTGGCAGCGCCCTGCCGCGCGGAAGGCCCGGACCGGCGGGAGGAGCTAACGGCTAAAGCCATGCAGCTCGACTCCAGACTGTCCGCGCTGCTGGCGGATGTGAACGGCGGAAGCGCCGGAGAACTGCGGAAGAAACTGGACGCCCTGCGCGAGGCGCGGACGGCCCTTGGCGAGGAAAACGCGCTGCGTTTTCAGATAACGGAAGAGGCCGCAAAGCTGCAGTACGGCATACGGGCGCTGGCGGCGGGCGGGCCGGACGCCGCCGGGATACTCGGAAAAATAGACCGGATACTGGCGGAAGCGTCGGTCGCGTCGCGCGACACGGAGGCGGCCGGCGAAGAGCTGGCAAAACTCCGTTCGGCCATAGCCGCCTTCCGCGCCGGGAACGGCGGTTCGGTTCCCAAAGATCCGGCTGAACTTTCCGGAGCGCCGCTCCCTTATATCCGCATGCCGGGCCATACCGCGGGAACGAACTCCGTCCGGGTCCTGAAAGGGATCAGGAGCGCGGAGGACGCGTTCCAGAAGGTGGACGACGCCGGCGGCTGGCTCTATGTGGGGGACAAAACCTCGCCGGTCAAAGGACTGCTCTTTTTCAACTGCAACCACAAAAGCCACGAAGGCAAAGCCATGTACAGATACTGACCAGCCGGGGAGATAAAAAGGCCCGCCGGGCGGCGGGCCTTTTTTTTGCGCAAGCGGGTACTTACAGTTTAACGACTTTGACGGCCTTGGGGCCTTTCTCGCCCTGGGCCACCTCGAACTCCACCGCCTGTCCCTCGGCGAGAGTCTTGAAGCCTTCGCCCTGTATCTCCTGGTGATGTACAAAGAGCTCGGCGCCGCCCTCGTCGGGAGTTATGAAACCGTAACCTTTCTTATCGTTAAACCACTTCACTTTTCCTTTCGTCATTTGTTTATGTGTCCTTTCGCCTCAGTTTAAACTTCAGCGTCCATTTACCGCCGACTAAATAATACCAGATTGCCGGTGGAAATGTAAAATGCCATATACACTAGGCCAGCTCATGGATCATACGCATGGCCGCCCTTATCCCTTCTTCCTCCCGGCAGCGGACAAGAAAGCCGGTCTCTCCCATGGCCCTGGCTATGACCGGAGGCATTTCCCCGCAATGGACCAGCCCGTCCCCTAGACGGCCCGCTATGTCGTCTATCGAATACGCGTAGCGGAGACGGCTCTTCCTGCCGGCGTAACCGCAGTAATATTTCCTGGCGTACCGCGGGCCGTCGGAACCGCGCGCCATCATGGCTGCCCAGACGGAATAAATGTCCAGATCGCAGGCGAAATTAAACATATCCAGGGTCATTCCCCCGGGAGGACGCATGTTGACCTCCAGGGCGCACAAGGACCCGTCCTTCCGGCGGAAGAACTCGAAATGAAAAAAGCGCTCCCTCACTTCGAACGCCGCGGCCAGTTTCCGCCCCGCCGTCTCGATATCGCCGGGGATCTCGCGCAGGGAATAATAGGAGATATGCATATCCGCCAGCACCGCTTCCATTACGCCCTGGCCATAGAGATGGGAGGTGCAAAAAACTATTTTCCCGTCCCGGTCGGCCAGACCGTCGAAAGTAACGATCTCTCCCTCGATGAATTCCTCCATGATAAAATCCCTGTCCGGCTTTCGCGACAGAAACCGCTCGAGGTCGCCGGGAGAATCGAGCCTGTATGTAAACTCGGCCCCCATGCCGCCGTCCGGCTTGACCACCACCGGGAATCCCAGCGAAGCCGCGAGCTCCCGGGCCGAAGCCGGGTCCGGGATCAGTCCGCCGCGGGAGCGGGGAACGCCCGCCCGATCGAAGACCTTTTTCATTCCGGATTTGCGGCGTATCGCCGGGATGCCGGAAACCTGGACGCCGGGCACCCCGAATTCCGTGCGCAGCGCCGCCTCGTTCTCAAGCCAATATTCGTTCAGCGAATCCAGGCGGTCTACCCGGCCGAACCGCTCCGTAAAGAACCGCATCGCGGCCCGCAGCGCGTCCATGTCGCGCATATCGGCCTGATAATACCAGGCAAGGGTCTCCCGGAGCTCCGGATGCAGCCCGGAAAAAGGGGCGTCGCCTATGCCCAGCACGAGCGCCCCTTCGGCTTTCAGGCGGTCGCAGAAAAACCTGTAATTCGGGGGGAATCCGGGCGAAAGAAAAACAAAGTTCATGGATTCTTATTATAATATATGCGCGCGGGACGCGGCTATGCGGATAAAATATCATAAATTCTTCAGCAGAGCGCTGGGTCAGGACTTCGAGCTCAAGGCGTACGGTTCGTCCGGCAAGCCCGTCATGGCTTTCCCCACCTCCTGCGGCAGGTTTTGGGATTACGAGGAACGCGGCATGATAGCGGCCGCCGGGGAATTCATCGAACGGGGCGACATAACGGTCTTCGCCGTGGACGGCCGCGACCGGGAAAGCTGGTACAAGCCGGTCAGGGACGAATGGATCGCGCTGCGGCATTCGCAATACGAGGCCTGCATAACGGGGGAGACCGCCGTTTTTTTGCGCGAGACCTGCGGCGCGGGGGAAAAATTCCTGGCCACGGGCAACAGCTTCGGGGCTTTCCACGCCGCCAATTTTTTTCTCAAATATCCGCGGATCTTCGATTCCGCCGTCTGCCTCAGCGGGGTTTACGATATGACCGGAGAGCTGGACGGCTACTTCGACCCCGGCGTTTACTACAGCAATCCTTTGAGCTATCTTCCCGGCCTGAAAGACGAACGGATCCTGGCGGAGTTAAGGACCGGCTACGCCGTGATAGCTCACGGCCGGGGCGCCTGGGAAACCTTCAACGGCCAGGCCGAGGCCCTTGCGGGCCTGCTTAGGGAAAAGGGGATAACCTGCTGGTACGACCCCTGGGACGCCGCCTGGCCGCATGACTGGCAGACCTGGCAGGCGCAGATAAGGAAATTCCTCGCCCAGTTCAGGGAAGGCGTGCTTTTCGGAGGAGAGAAGCTCAGGGTCACGGGGCCCGGCCGGCGTATCAATCCGCCGGCCGTCCGATAAAACCGTTCTCGGAAAGGAACCGCATGGTGATCCCCGGGCCGGAGCCCTTCTGCGCGTATTTGCCCAGGAGATCGTACTCCACATTCAGCCGGCCGCCGGGTTTCGCCCAGCCGAGGGTCGTGTTCTTCAGGGTATGCGGGATCACCGCCGTTTTGAACATACAGGCGCCCACCCCGTAAACCGTCAGACTTACTCCATCCAGCGCGACCGAGCCCTTTTCCACCAGAGGGGCCGGGGGGGAGAACCGGAACGACATCACGAAGCAGCCGGGCGCGCGTTCTACTCCTAGCAGGCTTACCGTGCCGTCCACATGGCCGGTCACAAAATGCCCGGAGAATCTGCCGTCGGCTTTTATCGCTCTTTCGAGATTTACCGGGCAATTTTTTTTAAGCTCGCCCAGCGCCGTTCTGCCGAAAGTTTCCGCGCTCAGGTCGAACGCCGCCCTGCCCGGGGAGACCGAGACCGCGGTAAGGCAGACGCCGTTCACCGCCACGCTTTCCCCTATCGCGGGCGACCAGGCGGCGGGAATGCCGGCCTCAAGCCGGCTCCGCGAGATCGCGCGGACCCTGCCCACCGCCTCTATGATCCCCGTGAACATGGTTCAGCCTCCACAAGGATATCCGGCCCCAGCCGCCGTATCTCCTTGAACCTGAGACCCATTCCCAGCGCGCCCCCCGGCAGTTCCGCGTCGCGCCAGACGGCGGAACTTCCCGCCCCGCTCCCGCCTATGATCAACGGCGCGCAAAAGAACATCAGCCGGTCAAAAAGGCCCTGCAAGATAAAAGAACCGGCGACGCGCCCGCCGCCTTCGACGAGCAGATGCGCGATACCGAGGCGTCCCAGCTCCCCGAGCAGCGCCCGCAGATCAACGCCGCCGTTCTTCCCGGGAGGCAGGATCAAGACCGTGATATTGGAAGAAAGGCGAAGGGCGCGGATCCTCCGGCGCGGCGCTTTTCGCGTGGCGGCTATGATCACTTTTTCATTATCCAGCACACGGGCGTTTCGCGGGATCCTGAGCGCGGAGTCCAGGATCACGACCGCCGGCTGCCGCTTTATCCCCAAACCCCTGACATTCAGCAGCGGATCGTCGGCCAGCACCGTATTTATCCCGGCCAGCACCGCGTCGGCTTCGGCTCTGAGACGATGCCCCTCTTTCCGGGACGCCGGCGAGGAGATCCAGCGGGAACGCCCCTTGAAACCGGCTGTTTTCCCGTCCAGGCTCTGCGCGGCCTTCAGCGTGACGAAGGGGAGTCCTGTTCTCATGAATTTATTGAACGCGGGGTTAAGGGCGGCCGCCTCCCGGGACAACACGCTTTTTTCGACTTCTATGCCGGCGGCACGAAGAATAGGCGCCGCCTTTCCGGCGTTAACCGGGTTGGGGTCCGGGGCGCCTATCACCACTTTCCGTACGCCGGCCGCGATTATCGCTCCGGTACAAGGCCCGGTCCTGCCCGTGGTGGAACAAGGTTCAAGGGTGACATAAAGCGCCGAACCCTTCGCGGAACCGGCTGCGGACCTTATCGCGTTCACCTCGGCGTGGGGGCCGCCGAATTCCTTGTGCCAGCCTTCCCCTGTGATACGGCCGCCTTTGACCAGCACGGCGCCGACCATCGGGTTCGGATGAGCTCCATAAAGCCCCTTGCGCGCCAGGGAGATGGCGCGGGACATGAAAATTTTATCCTTTTCCATAACGGATATCGTGTCGGTCGCCATAAGCTTTAAGGCTGTAGGCTATAGGCTGTCAGACTGTAGGTTTATACGGCTTATGGCCTTACGGCCTATGGCTTATAGCCTATGGCGCAACTATAGCCGCAGGCTATAGCTGCTTTGCCAGATTCGCCATTTCTATGGCGGAGACCGCGGCGTCCGCGCCTTTATTACCCTGTTTGGAGCCGGCCCTTTCGATCGCCTGCTCAAGATTATCCGCCGTGATTATTCCGAAAGCCACGGGGACCGAAGCGGCCAGAGAGACCTGGGCGATACCTTTCGCGGTTTCCGCCGCCACCAGATCGAAATGCGGAGTATCGCCCCTGATCACGGCGCCCAGCGCTATTATGGCGTCAAAACCTCCTCCGGAGAGTTTCTGGCAGGCCAGGGGGATCTCGTACGAGCCCGGCACCTTCACCACCGTCAGATTCTTGTCGTCCGCGCCGTGGCGCCTCAGCGCGTCCAGCGCGCCTTCCAAAAGACGGGCGGTCAGAAAATCGTTGAACCGCGAAACCACCAGCGCGAATTTAAGTTTATCCGCTTTAAGATCTCCCTCTATCGTTTTCATCGTTCCTCCCGTATTCTTGTGTTCTTGTGCCCCTGTGTTCCTGTGCCCTTGTGTTCCTGTGCTCTTGTGTTCCTGTGTTCTTGTGCTCTTGTGTTCCTGTGCTCTTGTGTTCCTATGCCCTTGTGCTCTTACAAAAGGTGTCCCATCTTTTGCTTTTTGACCCGCAGATATCCGCGGTTATGCGGATTCGCTTTTATAACCAGCGGCACCCGCTCCGCCACTTCAAGTCCGTAGCCGTTAAGGCCCACTATTTTGGCCGGATTATTGGTCAACAACCGCATGCGGCGCACCCCAAGGTCGCAAAGGATCTGCGCTCCCGTGCCGTAATCGCGCAGGTCGGCCTTGAAACCCAGCGCGCGGTTGGCCGAAACGGTGTCATAGCCTTTGTCCTGAAGACAATAAGCCCGTATCTTATTTCCCAGTCCGATGCCCCGCCCCTCCTGCCGCATGTAAAGAAGAACCCCCGCTCCCTCTTTCTCTATCATGGCCATGGCGGCCCGAAGCTGCGGTCCGCAGTCGCAGCGGCGGGAACCGAAGACATCTCCGGTAAGACATTCGGAATGGACCCGTACCAGCGCCGGCGGCTCCGGGTTCCCCATGACCAGGGCCACATGTTCGAGGCCGGTAAGTTTGTCGCGGTAGACCCGTATCGCGTATTCTCCGCGCCCGGTGGGGAGGCGGGAAACGGCCGACAGCTCCACGAGACTCTCCCGCTTCAGGCGGAAAGCTATCAGGGCGGCTATGGTGGAGATCTTCAGCTTGTGTTTTCCGGCGAAGGCGAAGAGGTCGGGCAGCCGCGCCATCGAACCGTCGTTCTTCATTATCTCGCAGATAACGCCCGCCGGCGGCAGCCCGGCCAGCCTCATCAGATCGACGCAGGCCTCGGTATGCCCCGCCCTGGCCAGAACCCCGCCTTTTCTGGCTTTGAGGGGGAAAACATGTCCCGGACGGGTAAGGTCCCCGGGGCGCGTCGCCGGCGAAGCCAGCAGTTTGACGGTGCGGGACCGGTCGTGGGCGGAAATTCCGGTGGTCACGCCTTTCGCGGCGTCCACCGAGATCATCCAGTTGGTGCGGAACGGGTCGCTGTTCTCCCGTTCCATCGGGAAAAGGTTCAGCCGGTTTATCCATGCCTCGTCCATCGGAGCGCAGATAAGACCGCGCGCGTGCCTGGCGATGAAATTTATTTTTTCCGGGGTGGCGAACCGCCCGGCCAGCACGATATCGCCCTCATTTTCGCGGTTCTCATCGTCGGTGATGACGGCCATTTTTCCCTTTTTAAGGTCGGCGATCACGGCCTCTATGGGTGAAAATCCCGTTTTCATTTCTTTTCTCCTCCACGCCGGCGGCGGATAAAAAAGCCCCGAAGTCTCCGACTTCAGGGCCGTTCCGCGGGAACCGCGCCCGACGGCGAAGTACGCCTCCGTCCGCGCGTTATTCCTGTTCTTCTTTCATCCGGACTTTGTCGCGCTCCGCGCGGATCCGCCGGACAAGCCGTCGTTTTCCGCCGAACGCGATTTACCGTCGGCCCCGGAGTTCCACCGGATCCGCCCCCGGCCTTACGCCGGGGGGTCGCGGGCTGTACCGCCGGTCGGGATTTTCACCCGGCCCTGAAGAACCGTAAAATATCAGCTTTTACCTGTCAGTGACGCCACCCGCTTCCCTATCCACGACAGCTCGGTGGTCTTGCTTATGAATTCCTTGCAGTTGGATTCCTGCTTGAAAAGTTCGTTCATCTGTTTATCGAAATAAGTGCCGGTTATCACCAGCACCGGGACGGCCCTCAGCTCTTCGTCCGTTTGAAGCTCCCTAAGCACCTCTATGCCGCCGATATCCGGCATCATCACATCGAGCAGAATGACATCGGGATGGAAACCGCGGGCTTTCGCCAGGCCGTCGCGGCCGTCGTCCGCGAGCTCCACCTTATACCCAAGATCCGTGAAATAGCATGAGACCATCGTCTTGAACTCTACATTATCGTCGATGATCAGCATCTTGGGCATATTGACCTCTCTAATCCGATAGTGAAACAAAAAACGCGGCCGTAATCAAGCTTTTTGTGGCGCCGGCTCCAGCTTCCTGGACACCGTGAAGAGGAACTTGTTCCCGCCGGGGGCCGATTCGACCCAGATGCGCCCCTTGTGCAGCTCCACGGTCATTCTGCATACGGCAAGCGCCAGGCCCAGGCCCTGCCCGGAGTCCCTTTCCATCACCGAGATCTTCTCGAACAGCGCCGTCCGTTTCTCCTCCGGAATGCCGGGCGCCCCGTCGCGGACCCAGAAAACCACATTCTCCTCGTCGGAGGAAGCGCCCATCGTTATCACGCCGCCCGCGGGGGTCGCCTTCAGGGCGTTGCCCAGCAGATTGGAGAGCACGCGTTCCAGCAGAGCGGGATCCGCGGAGAACTCCGCGTCCGGCTGCGGCAGTTCAAGCTCCACCCTCAGCTTCTTGGGGGTTATCACGGGCTCGTGCTGCTCCGCGATCCTGGCCAGCAGAGCCCCGGCCGAAACGCCGGAAAGGACCGGGACCAGAACACCCCGCTGAAGACTGGTGACATTCAGGATATCGTCTATCATCCCGCGCAGCCGTCTTACCGAGTAAAGCATGCTCCGGAAAAATTTCTCCGAACCGGCGGCGGAGCCGGTCTTTTTCATCAGTATTTCAGCGTAGCCCTGTATGGTCGCCAGCGGAGAACGCATATCGTGGGTTATCATGTGGAAGAAGGCGTCTTTCGCTTTTTCAAGCTCGACCTCGGCGGTGATGTCGCGGAGCGTGACCACGCAGCCCTGCCGTTTCAGCGCGGTAAGCATGAAGCGGCTGGCGATGAGCCGGTAATGCCGGTGCGCGGGGGTTTCCCCGCCGGAGGCGGAAGGAAGGGGCACGGCCTCGAACTCGGATTTCATGAACTGCTCCCCAGAACCCATTACCGCGGCCAGCTCGCGGCGGAAACTCTCGTTCTTCACCGCCGCCGGGATCAGAACATCCGGAGAGAGCCTGGGAATGCCCAGCAAAGAGAGGGCCGCGTGATTGGAATGGATAAGAGCGCCGCGGTCGTCCATCAGAATAAGTCCGTCGGTGATGGCCTCGATGAGAGCCTGGGCCTTGTTCCTCTCCTCCATTATCAGGTTCAGCTGAAAAGCGCGGTAGGACTGCAGTTCGAGCATGGCGGCGTTCATCGCGCCGGCCAGATCCCTCAGCTCCGGCCAGCCTTCAGGAGGGATGATCTTCTCAAGCCGGTTGTCGGCCGCG
>Ga0074195_1003587_pt1 | contig 14232 bp, 8 predicted proteins | sample EPASupsiteHSE623_FD_64525 | JGI IMG/M metagenome (GOLD analysis project Ga0074195, IMG submission 64525) | Bioremediated contaminated groundwater from EPA Superfund site, New Mexico - Sample HSE6-23 | ecosystem: Environmental > Aquatic > Deep subsurface > Groundwater > Contaminated ...
GATTTCGAACAGGGATCACGACTGTGGCTTCAACGGGGAACGAGCCGGAGAGTTCCACTTCCCGGAAATCAGGATCCAGAAATGCACCCACTTTTTTGAGGTGATCCGTGCATGCTGCTTCCATTTCAATTTGTTTTTCACGGGCTGAACTGCTCACATAGTCAAACAGTTTTTCACCGGAAAGGCGAATATCGGTTTCCTTTATGGTGAAGAGGAACTCAGGGATCCTGATTAGTTCACCCATTCGCGATGCCAGTAACCTAAGGGCATAAGACCCGGCATGATCCCGCTTTTGTGTCACCTCTTGCCTCCAGGCAGCCAGGACATCTTTCCGGAACAACTGAACCGGTCCGAAATTAAAATCGTCACGCAGACTGCCCTCCTGGTAATCCGTTACCGGGTGATTCAGGTATTTTCCTTCCTTAATCTCGACGTAATCGCTGTATACCATACTTGCACCGGTGTCGACGGCAATGCTTCCCAACCTTTCAAGAGCAAACTGTCCCGGGTCGAGCGTGGTGTTACGCAAGGCGATCAGCGCGAAATCACCCTGAAGGCTCGACGCAATCTGATCCATATTTTCTGTGGAGAACGGTTTGGCCGTCACCAGCGTTTTTGCATATTGAAAGTCGGCCTGAACCGGGCTAATTACGAACAGGGAACCTGAAAGCTTGGACTGGCGCAATTGCAGGATGCTTTGCTGTGTTTCCTTCTGCCCGCTCCAGGCAATAAAACAATCGATTTTCATGGAAATAATTGTCAAATTATTAAAATGTTGGATGCTAACAGCTAGTGGCTAACAGCTTCTTTTACCACTTCATTTTCACCGGTTTCGAGATTTTGCTTTCATTGTTGAGCCGGTCCAGAGCTGAAACCCTGAACAGGTACCTTTCTGCTTCTCCGTCACCTTTTTTCAGCTTGATCTTTTTGGCCTGCGTAATCAGGAGGATCGAACGCGGATCGTTTGGATCGAATGTCTCTCCTTCCTTGTTTTTATAAACGATAAAGCGGACCGGCCTATCCAGCTCGTTTTTTGTTTTATCTGCTTTCCATCGTATTTCCATACCTCTTTTTCTTACTCTGCCTGGTTTGTCAGGCGCTTTGTTGTCAATCCATTTCATAGGAGGAACAATGGCCGGATAACGATACAGATTTTGTTGAAGGCTATCCTGAAAACCCATCAGGTCTCGTTGAAAGTGCTTTGCACTGTATAAAGCGCCTCCTTTAATTCCTTCAATTTGCCGCATGACCCTGATTTGCCGGGTTAACTGGTCGGCTTGCCTCCATTCGGGAACATTTGAGTTTCGTTCGGCTTTATAGAGTGCCTGACCAATATAAAGATCCCGGTTGAAGCGGTTTTGGCTCCACCAATGGCAAAGCAGCTCAAAATTGACTGAGGGGTGACCGATTTGCCAGTATAGTTGGGGAAGGACGTAATCAATCCAGTCGTTCTGCTGCCATTTCAATATATCAGCGTATAAATGATCGTAATTTGTTGTTCCGGCCGCAGTGAGCGAACCCCTTCGGTCATCGGCCATATTGCGCCATACGCCAAATGGGCTGATGCCGAATTTTACCCATGGCTTGGTTGCCTTGATGGCCTGCGACAAAAGATAAATGGTTTCATCCACGTTATTGCGGCGCCAGTCACCAATTTGTTCTGCCTTGAATTTACCCGGGTATTGATAAAAGGTTTGCAGGTCAGGGAACGGTATTCCCGCGATGGGGTACGGGTAAAAATAATCATCGAAATGGATGGCATCTACATCATAACGACTCACCACGTCCTTTACAACTTCAACGATGAATGCCCTGGTTTCAGGAAGGCCGGGATTAAAATACAGCTTGTCTCCATAACTGATAATCCATTCAGGATGTTGAAAAGCGATATGATTGGAAGCTAAAGGTTCATCGGTGTGCTGAGCAACCCGGTAAGGATTGCACCACAGGTGAAGTTCCATATTCCGTTTGTGGCACTCATCGATCCAGAATGCCAACGGATCATAGCCTGGATCTTTACCCTGCGTGCCTGTCAGATAACGCGACCAGGGTTCAAGATTGGACTGGTAAAAAGCATCCCCTGCAGGACGTCCCTGAAAAATGACGGCATTAATCCCATTCTGCTGCAGCATATTGAGCATATTGATCGCTTCCTGTTTCTGCTGGGTTATTCCCAAACCTGGTCGCGATGGCCAGTCAATATTATTCACGGTAGCCACCCATGCAGCACGGAATTCATACTTGGGCGGAGTAGCCTGTGACCGGAAAGTGAAGAGGATAAAAAATAAGAGGGTGAACAGTTTTGAATACATAGTTAGATTAAATTTTTATAAAGATCTTTTTTCGGTACAAAATAAGGCCAACAAGCCAGAATAACACAGCATAATGGAGTGCAAAAAACAAGGATCCATTCATTTTTCCTGCCCAGGGCACCAAAAGTTCCTGATAAATAAAAGTTTTTAAAGAAACTTGTTCTCCGGCTGCGCCTGCCACCTGGATCACACCAAGCAGGTCTGCCCAAATGCCGGCAAGCACAAATATAAACAAGGGGTTCATCCCATAAACCAGAAGCGGGTGTGCCCATTTTTGTTTTCTTTTGATATCAATGATCCAGATGAGAATGGCCAGCAAGATACTTGCCAGTCCACAACTATAAACCACGTAGGAGCTTGACCAGATCGGCTTGTTGATCGGGAACGACCAGAACTGGCCAAGGATCACTCCAAAAAATCCCCAGCCGGCTAATTGACAAACCGCCTTCAGCTTATCCTGTTGCCGGTCAATCAACCGTCCTGCCAAAAAGCCAAATAGTATATTCGCAACAGATGGGACTGTGCTAAGCAGACCTTCAGGATCAAATGGAATTCCATAACCATGATACAAATGGTCTTTTCCTAAAATGAACAGGTCTACTTGTCTGACCACATTCCCTTCCAATGAAAGCGGCTCGTCCCCGCCAAACAGGAGAAGGATTCCCCAATACCCAAGCAACAGCATCCAGACAATGATGTAATTCCACCGGATGGGTGCAAGCAGGACAATGAAAGCAGCAAGCCCGTAAGCTAATGCAATACGCTGAAGAACGCCCATAATCCGAAGGGAATCCGGATCAAAATTTTTAAAAGGAAAAGCGTTCAGGAAAAGTCCCAGTGCAAATATCAGGATCGTCCTCCTGATGATCTTTCCGGTTAATGCCGGGTTGAGCCGGTAATCCTGTTTTTTGAATGAGTACCACATGGCCGTTCCCACGATAAACATGAAGAACGGAAAGACCAGGTCAGTTGGCGTGCAGCCATCCCAGCGTGCATGACGCAGGGGGGCGTAAACGTATTCCCAGCTTCCGGGGTTATTTACTATGATCATCAGCAGGATGGTCAGGCCCCTTAATACATCCAGGGCGATCATCCGGTCAGGTTGTTTGGTCATACCGGCTCTACACTTGGTTATCAGGGATAATAACGGACAAAAGCTTCCATGGCTTCGTATTCCGCCATTCCCAATTGGTTGTAAAGAATGGCTGTAGCATGGTTACGGTCTTCCGCCCTTTGCCAGAACTCCCTGACGTCATCTCCCATGAACATGGCTCCTTCCTTTTGTGACTGATGCCTGAAGATCGCCTCCCTTTTTTTATAAAGCTCATCCGGACTAATCGGAACAGCCATTTCAATCTCGTCGATGTCCCACTCGTGCCAGGCGCCGCGATAAAGCCAGAGCCAGCAATCCTTCATCCAATCGTCTTCTTTCACTTCTTCCATGGCATACAAGATTGCGTCAAGACAAACCCGGTGAGTACCATGAGGATCGGAGAGATCGCCGGCAGCAAAGATCTGATGAGGTCTGATCTCCCGGAGGAAATTCTTGATGATCTCAATGTCTCCATATCCGATCGGCTTTTTCTGAACTTCTCCTGTTTCATAAAACGGCAGGTCGAGAAAATGGACATTATTATTCTTTACACCCGCATATCTGCAGGCAGCTTTTGCTTCCATGCGCCTGATCAGGCTTTTAATTTTCCGGACATCGGGAATGTCTTTTTCCCCTTCTTTCTTGTTTTTCAGAAACAAAGTGGTCTTATCATATTGATTTTTTTGCCTTTCATTTTCCGGGTCATAGTAATTTGAGTAAGAGTTGTGAAACGAGATAAAACGGTTGGCATACTCGTCCGACACCGCGATGTTGCCGGATACCTGATAGGCTACATGAACGTCATGACCCTGTTCAACCAGGCGGATCAGCGTACCTCCCATCGAAATTACATCGTCGTCGGGATGAGGACTGAAGACAATTATGCGCTTTTTCCCCGGCGACTGACGCTCGGGACGAAAAGTATCATCAGCATTCGGTTTTCCACCCGGCCAGCCGGTAATCGTATGCTGGAGATCGTTGAAGACTTTTATATTGATCGCATAAGCTGACCCTTTCTCTGAAATCAGTTCGCTCAGGCCATTGGTAATGTAATCATTGTTGGTTAGTTTTAGAATGGATTTCCCTGTTTGCTGGCATAGCCATACCACTGCCTTTAAGACGATCCTGTCTGAATTCCAGTCACAGGAATCGACCATCCATGGCGTTTTTACCCGGGTAAGTTGCATGGCCGCGCCCAGGTCCAGGTAGGTCGACGCATTCAAATGCAACTGGAGATAACTCGCTGGTACCTGTTCAGAAACGGCGCCCTCTATAGTCTTTTTCAGGATATCGGCCTTTGCTTCCCCAAAACCCAGCAGAATGACCCTTCTGGCTTTCATGATATTGTCAATCCCCATAGTGAGTGCTCTTGGCGGAACATTAATGACTCCTCCAAAGTTCTTGGCTACATCCTGCTTCGTGGAGGTATCCATGACAACCAGACGGGTTTTCGAATTCAATTGTGACCCAGGCTCATTAAAACCAATAACTCCGTTGCGGCCAACGCCCAGCAGTTGGATGTCAATTCCTCCCACTTCCTGGATTTTCTTGTCGTATTCCCTGCAAAACTGATAAACCTCACTGATCGGTAAGTCTCCCCTGGGAATAAAGGTATGTTGAGGTAAAATATCGATCTGGCTGAAGAAGTGTTTATGCATGTAAGTATGAAACGAATGAATGGAGTCGGGTTCCATCGGATAATATTCATCCAGATTGAACGTGATGACATTCTTGAAACTCAGGCCTTCCTGCCGGTGCATTCTGATCAGCTCGTGGTAAACCCCCTTGGGCGTTGAGCCGGTTGGAAGACCGAGTACGCAAAATTGTCCTTCACGTTGTTTCTCCTTTATTGTCATGGCGATCTCTCTTGCAGCCTGGGCAGAGGCCTCTTCTGATTCCTCATAAATATCGGTCGGTATCTTTTCGTATTTGGTTAAAACATCAAGATGAGCCAGATTTTTAGGCTTATGATAAGACGTTCCCCGAAACAGAGGATTGTTTGAAGTTAATTTTTTAGGTAAATCCATTGCCGTCAATGTTTAAGTGACCGTTAAGTCAAAATTACTCATTAAAATTTATCCCGCAAAAAATTTGTAATACATATTACATGTTAGCGCAATAAGAATCACGTTTTTCCCGATCTAAAATACTAGCATCTTTCGACAATAGCAAGCAGAGGAGGGTTTTATTTAAATTGCGGATGATGGGTGTGACTCGTGAGACTGGAAAATTACAGATTGGTGGTCGGTTTGAAGAAATGTTCGATTCAACCATCTGTTAATATTAAAAGTAAATAATACTTTAATTATTGCAGGCTGAACCAAATATTATATTCGAAAATTTGATATATTTGTCCCATCGAAGTATTTGTGCGATAGTCTTCTTTATCGTACAAATATTTAAATCAGACGGCAACCCGGGATTATATTCCGGCTAGCTCATGGTTTAATAGGTTTAGTTGGTTTAGGTTAGTTTTTCCGGGAAACCGGGACGGAAAAGGCAGTCAGAGGACTGCCTTTCCTTTTTAAGTCATACCAATTTTGCCTGATATCAGTTTTTAAAATTCAAGTTACATTTCAAAACCGACCGGACTGCTGGTCCCCCTTGTTTTCCCGGTGACCAATTGCTCATCCCTTCAATGGTTCTTTCGGAACTCTTCATGCAGATGCTAAATGTTAAGCTATTTGATTGATTCCTGTCAGGATTTCTTTAGCCATGGCAACTGTTTCTACAGGATCAAAACGCAGGCTTAGCTTGCCTTCTTTTTCTTTCATGCGGCATTTCCCCGGATTTTTTTGGATGTAGTGGAGAACTTTCGTGAAAGCGGGTGAGTGATAATAGGGAGACTTCTGATCGGAAATGAAGTAGCAGATCATTTTTTTATTTTTCATGATGATCCGTTCCATGCCCAGTTCAATGGCAATCCATCTAAGACGGACAACTTCCAGCAATTCCCTGCCGGATGCGGGCATCGGACCAAAACGATCATTCAGTCCCATCTCGAATTGGTGAAGATTTTCTTCTGTTGTCAGGCTGTCCAGTTCCCGGTATAGCAGCATCCGTTCTGAAATGCTTTGGATGTATTGATCGGGAAAGAGCAGTTCCATATCGGTTTCGATCTGGCAGTCATGAACGAATTGGGCTTGCAGGAATTTCTTCGCCGATTCTTCTTTTTCATCTTTAAAGAGTTCCTGGTATTCTTCCTGCTTGAGTTCCTGGATAGCCTCATTCAGGATCCGATGGTAGGTTTCGAACCCAATGTCGGCAATAAATCCGCTTTGTTCCGCTCCAAGCAGATTCCCGGCTCCCCTGATATCAAGGTCTCTCATGGCAATATTAAAGCCGCTGCCCAGGTCAGAAAACTCTTCGATTGCCTGCAGTCTTCGCCGGGCTTCGGCATTAATTGTCGACAGAGGCGGTGACAGGAGATAACAAAATGCTTTTTTATTGGAGCGTCCAACTCTTCCGCGAAGCTGGTGCAGATCGCTCAATCCGAAATTCTCGGCATGGTTTATAATAATGGTATTGGCATTAGGAATATCCAGTCCCGATTCAATAATGGTTGTCGCAATCAGTACGTCATATTCGCCGGCAATAAAACCGAGCATGATCTTTTCCAGTTTTTGGCCTTCCATTTGTCCGTGAGCGACCAGCGTTTTTGCTTTTGGCACGATCTTGTTGATGGTATCCTGAACGGCGTAAATGTTCTGCACCCGGTTATGAATAAAAAAGACCTGCCCGTTGCGGGCTAATTCATAGTTAATAGCTTCGCGAATGATTTCTTCATTAAATCCGTGCAGCTCGGTAATGATCGGGTACCGGTTAGGCGGAGGAGTCTGGATGGTCGACAGATCGCGTGCGCCCATTAGTGAAAACTGCAGGGTTCTGGGTATAGGAGTGGCTGTAAGGGTCAGTGTATCGACATTTACTTTCAATTGTTTCAGTTTTTCTTTTACTGAAACGCCGAATTTTTGCTCTTCGTCTACGATAAGCAGACCCAGATCCTTAAACTTCACATCTTTTCCGATCAAACGGTGTGTGCCGATCAGGATGTCGACCTTGCGTTCCTTCAGGTCATTCAGTGCGTTTTTGATTTCGGCAGGCTGGCGCAGGCGGCTGATATAATTAATGTTCACCGGGAAATCACTGAGCCGGTCTTTAAAGGTTCGGTAATGCTGAAGCGCGAGAATGGTCGTGGGGACAAGTACGGCGACCTGTTTGCCATCGGCAACTGCTTTAAATGCGGCGCGGATTGCAACCTCCGTCTTCCCGAAGCCAACATCACCGCAGATCAGACGGTCCATCGGGATGTCCCGCTCCATATCTTCTTTTACAGCCTGCGTGGCTTTCATTTGATCGGGAGTATCCTCAAAAATAAATGACGCTTCAAGCTCATTCTGTAAATATGAATCGGGCGAAAAGGCATATCCTTTTTCCTTTTTTCGGAGGGCGTACAGTGCGATTAGCTCCCGGGCAATGTCCTTGACCTTATTCTTGGTACGGTCTTTTAATTTTTGCCAGGCTCCGCTCCCCAGCTTGTTTATTTTCGGTTCAATACCATCCTTTCCTTTGTATTTGGTAATCCTGTGAAGCGAGTGAATGCTTACCAAAAGGACATCATTGTCCCTGTAAACCAGTCTGACGGCCTCCTGGATCTTTCCGTTGAGTTCAGTTTTGACCAAACCGGCGAATTTGCCGATTCCGTGATCGATATGCACAACGTAATCGCCCTGATGGAGGGTGTTTAACTCCTTCAGCGTGATACTTTCCTTCTGTTCCCTGCGGCTTTTTATTTTAAACCGATGGTAACGTTCAAAGATTTGGTGGTCGGTGTAGCAACATATTCGAAGATCATGATCAATGAACCCTTCGTGCAGGGTGAAATCCAGACCGGTAAACTGAACATCCAGATTTTGATCATCAAAGATGGCACGAAGCCGTTCAATCTGTTTTTCATTCGACGAAAGGATGAAATTCTGATAACCTATCCTGAAATTTTCCTGCAGGTTTTCTGCCAGCAGCTGAAAGTTTTTATTGAAAACAGGTTGGGGAGAAGTATTAAAGTGGAAATGACGGGCGGAAGAAAAATAAGATGAAGTACCTCCCTCGATGCAGGTAAATCTTTCCAAAGCCGAAAGAAAATCCGCTCCGGTGATGACTTGTTTCAGCAAGTCTTTGTTATACTCTTCGGAGGCCGTGATAAGCCTGCTTATATGATCAATGAATCCGGTAATCAGTTTGATATCCCGAATAACAATCGTGCTGGTTTCAGGAAGAAAGTCCAGGAAATTCTCACGTTTTTCTTCATTCAGCCCGCCCTGAATATCCGGGATGATCACAATTGCGTCCAGTTGGGCTATCGAAATCTGATCGGCAATATCGAAGGTACGGATCGTATCAACCTGATCACCGAAAAAATCGAGACGGTAAGGATCTTCACTGGAAAAAGAATAGACATCCACAATACTTCCCCGAACAGAATACTGGCCGGGTTCGGTGACGAAATCGACACGTTCAAATCCGTATTCAAAGAGAACATCATTCAAAAAATCGATTGACAGTTTATCTTTCTTCCTGATCTGAAAACTGTTTGAACTCAGCGCCTCGCTGGTAATCACCTTCTCGACCAGCGCTTCCGGATAGCTGACAATGCTCAGAGGTATTTTTTGCTGGAGCTGGTTTAATACTTCTGCACGCAGGATGATATTTTCCTGCTCGGGCTGATCAAATTGAGCCGGCCTTTTGTATGAACCGGGGAAAAAAGAGACCGTTGAACTGGTCTGAAGGTTGATCAGGTCATCGTAGAAATAAGCGGCTTCTTCTTTATCATTCAGGATGTAAATGACCGGTTCCGCCCTTGTTTCAGATAAGGCTGCCGCCAGTAATGTTCGGGAAGAACCGGTCAATCCGCGCAGGTGAAACTTTCCACCGGGGATATTCGTGTCCTTCAAAACAGACTGGATAGCCGTGTTCTTCTCAAATAATCGTCGAAATCCTTTCAACTCCAAAATCCTCAAAAATTAAGTTGCAAAGATAAGGATTTGTTTGACGAAGACGTTTGATAAGACTCGCAATCTGTCATGAACATGACGATTATAATTAAGTTTCGATGGTCAATTCTATTTTAGTAGTATAATTTTGCGGTGGAAAATTAAAAGCTACGTAACTTTGCCGAAAGTGAATACGAAGAGCTTTTAGCTGTTAGCATTCAGAATTTAGATTGATATGACAGATTAATCATACAACAATTAAATTATTCATCCCATGAAGCGGTATTCTGTAATTATCATTTTGATCCTTTCCTTCAGTTCATGTCAGCAGGCTAAGGTCAACCAGATGCAGGTGGCTCAGGACAGTATCACTCAGGCCATTATCAAACGGGATTCTACTATTTTGGATTTTGTCGCTTCGATGAACGAAATCCAGGAGAACCTTGATTCGATTAAGAGGATACAGGCTATCGTAAAAGTACAGTCTAACAGTGGTAACGAGTTGCAGCAGGGAGAAAAGGACAGGATTGTAAGCGACATCAGGATGATCAATGAGTTGCTGCAAAGAAATAAAGAACTGATCGCCCAATTACAGAGACAGGCTAATTCTTCAGGAATGAAAATTGCTGAATTGCAGAAAGCCATTGTGAACCTGAACCGGCAGGTAGAAGAGAAGAATGCTGAAATCATCACCCTGCGTGAGGAGTTGCAAAAGTTGAATTTTGATATGGAAGGGTTAAATGTTCAGCTTAAAACAGCCGAGGAAAAAACCATCAGCCAGGAAAAGGTAATTGAGGAGAAATCAAAGGCCATCGAAGAACAGACCACAGCAATGAACACCGCATGGTATGCATTTGGAACAACAAAAGAACTGATATCCAACGGGGTTGTGAAGAAGGAGGGGGGAGTACTTGGATTGGGCAGGACAATTCAATTAAAGGAAGATTTCAATAAGGAATTTTTTACCCAGGTTGACATCCGCGATCTGAAAAGTATACCGCTTTTTGTAAAAAAGGCAGAGTTGGTCACTACCCATACTGCCGGTTCTTATCATTTCGCGGGCGATGGCGAGATCGAGAGCCTGGAAATAGATAACCCGCAGGAATTCTGGAAAACCTCCAAATATCTGGTGATTGCGATCGACTAATGATTACGGGTGATTGAAGAGCAATCGCTTTCCTTTTACATCGGCATTGATCGCTCCCTGATTATAGGCAAGTTGACCGTTGACGAAGGTTTTTTCTACCTGATGGCTAAATTCAGTTCCCTCAAATGGCGACCATCCGCATTTATACAGAATGTTTTCAGGAACAACAGTCCATCGTTTTTCAGGATCGATCAGTACCAGGTCTGCATAATATCCTTCGCGGATATATCCCCGTTTGTCAATGCGGAACAGATCAGCGGGGGCATGGCACATTTTTTCGACAATTTTAGGGACTGTGATTTTTCCCTGACATGCGAATTCGAGCATGGCCGTCAGTGAATGTTGTACCAGCGGTCCGCCTGAAGGAGCTTTCATGTAAGGATGTGCTTTTTCATCGAGTGTGTGGGGCGCGTGGTCTGTGGCAATCACATCAATTTTATCTGAAAGCAATGCTGTCCATAACGCTTCCTTGTCTTCCGGCGATTTGACTGCCGGATTCCATTTCATGCGGGTACCATACTGGGGATAATCCCTTTCATCGAACCACAGGTGGTGTATGCAAACTTCAGCGGTGATCTTCTTATTCCGTACCGGTCCCGGTTCAAAAAGCCGCATTTCATCAGCGGTTGACAGGTGCAACACGTGCAGTCTGGTCCCGAATTGGGCGGCCAGTTTTACGGCTTTTGATGAAGATTGAAAACAGGCTTCCGCACTTCGGATACGGGGATGGCGGGAGATGGGTATGAGTTCACCATATTTTTCCCGGTACAGCTCCATATTCTTTTTGATGATATTCTCATCTTCACAGTGGACTGCGACCAGCGTATGGGCATTCTTAAACAATTCTGACAGGGTCAGGTCATTATCAACCAGCATATTCCCAGTTGATGAACCCATAAAGACTTTAATTCCGCAAACGCGTTCCGGATCAACAGCCAGAACTTCCTTCAGATTATCGTTTGTTGCGCCTATATAAAAGGAATAGTTGACGGCCGAAACTTCTGCCGCACGTGCATATTTTTTTTCCAGTTCTTCAATTGTAACCGACTGGGGAATGGTATTGGGCATTTCCATGTAAGAAGTAATCCCTCCGGCAAGCGCGGCTCTTGATTCGGTCGTTATGTCTCCCTTATGTGTCAATCCCGGCTCACGGAAATGTACCTGGTCGTCAATCACCCCGGGGATCAGATATTTCCCCGAAGCATTGATCAGATCTGCTGACTCCATATCTTCCACGGGTATTTCATTGCGATAGATCTTTCTGATAAATTCACCGTCAATGAGAACGCTTCCCGTAAACATTTCACTTTCATTGATTACAGTTGCACCATGGATAATTGTCTTCATAGAGTCGTATTTGTTTGTCTATTACGTAAAGAAAAATTAAAAGGCTACAACTTTTTCATTTCCGGTTCCGCTAAAGCTTCCTCCGCATGAGGTTTGTATCTTTTAAACCAGCTTCTCATTTTCATTTTCAGTATGCCCCAGAGTGCTTCATTGAAAATACCTCCGCTCATTTTGGAATGACCTTCCTGTCGTTCGGTAAAGATGATCGGAACTTCAACCAGATTAAAACCATGTTTCCATGCCGTGAATTTCATTTCAATCTGAAACCCATAACCTTTCAGCTGGATACTGTCGAGGTTAATGGTTTGCAGTACCTGCCGGCGATAACATTTAAATCCGGCGGTTGTGTCCATGATTTTCATCCGGGTGATCATCCGAACATATACCGACGCAAAATAAGACATCAGTACGCGTCCCAGCGGCCAGTTAATCACGTTGATACCCCTGATGTACCGGGAGCCGATGGCCACGTCCGCCCCTTCATTGGCACAGGCATGATACAAACGTTCCAGATCGGCAGGATTGTGTGAGAAATCGCAATCCATTTCGAAAATATAATCGGCGCCGTATTCCAAAGCCCATTTAAAACCTGTCAGGTAAGCTGTGCCGAGCCCCAGCTTGCCTTCGCGTTCCAGCAAATGTAGTTGGCTTGGGAATTCACTTTGCAAATCTTTAACGATTTGCGCAGTTTCGTCGGGTGAATGGTCATCAATGATTAACAATTCAAAAGGGACTTGCAATGAGAAAACTTCCCGGATCATCTTTTCGATGTTTTCCTTCTCATTATAGGTTGGAATAATGACTAAATTTATTTTCACGAAGCAAATCTGTTAATTAAAAAAACGAAATTAAGATTTTTAGGGGAATTATTCCCAAAACAGTTTGTTTTGTCTCGACAGGTATGTTATTTTTCGTGACAGAAAGTTTATTGAAGTACATTTTAAAAGATTATAATGGAATGAGTAAAACAATTTTATTGGCAGGGTCAGTCTTTCTGGCTCTTGCTGTTATTACCGGAGCCTTTGGGGCGCATGCCCTGAAAGCCAAACTGGCTGACGATATGATGCAGGTCTATAAGACCGGGGTGGAGTATCATTTTTATCATGCCCTTGGACTATTGTTCGTGGGTATTTTATCGGTTCAGTTTCCTTCAGTCCTGATCAACTGGTCGGGTATCTGCCTGGTACTGGGAATTGTTTTATTCTCAGGTAGTTTATACGTGATGGCATTGACAGGAATAAGGTGTTTAGGGGCAATTACTCCGCTTGGCGGGATCAGTTTTATTGCCGGTTGGCTGCTCCTGTTCTTCGCAATATGGAAGAATTTCAGGTAACAAAAGAGGGACCCGGTCCGGGTCCCTCTTTTGTTATTGTTCCCATCCGCCGCCTAAAGCCCTGTAGAGGGAAACGACAGAGGTGAGTTTTTGCAAGTGATCATTTACGTTGCCCAGTTGTGCCGAAAGTAAACTCTGTTGCGCATTGAGAACTTCAGTATAAGTGGCTGAACCATAATTCAGCAATTCCTTGGTATAGGAAAGTGATTTTTCAAGCGCGTTAAGCTGTTGCTGACGCAGGACGATCTTTTTCTCTGAGGCATTAAACTGTCCCAGCGCGTTATTCACTTCCAGTCCCGCATTCAACAAGGCATTTCGAAAACTGATCAGAGCTTCTTCCTGCTGAGCTTTAGCAACCTTCAGCCGGGTGACATTCGCCCGTTTGTTGAATATTGGTGCTGTTAGCCCTCCAATTACATTTGCAGAAAAAGCGACAGGATCAAGTAATTTATCCAGTTCGGTCGATTCGAATCCGCTCAAAGCAGTAATCGTCAGAGCCGGATAAAAATAAGCACGCGCGTTATTGGTCACCTCATAAGCGCTCATGACAGCATATTCTGCCTGCATCACATCGGGCCGGTTGTCGAGCAACTGAGCCGGAACCCCGGTTTTGATCAACCCGGGTGACTTTTGATCGGCCAGGGAACCTCGTTCAATTTTGCCTGGTGTTCTGCCCAGCAACAGGCTCAGCGTGTTTTCTGTTTCCCTGATGGTTTGTTCCAGATCAGGAATGGTCACTTCGGCGGCATAGCGGACTGCTTCAGTTTGCACCACGGCGGCGCCGGTTACCTGCCCGCTGTTCTTTAAAATTTTCATCGTCTCAACCAGATCGATATTATTTTCGACCGTTTCACGGGTAATGGCGAGTTGTTCGTCCAGCGCGAGTAAACTGTAATAGGTATTTGCAATTCCGGAGATCAGCTCCGTTTGTACCGCTTTTCTGCCTGCGTCGCTTGCAAGCAGATTGGCATATGCTGACCGTTTGGCGCTTTTCAGTTTTCCCCAGATAT
>Ga0074195_1003588_pt1 | contig 14226 bp, 13 predicted proteins | sample EPASupsiteHSE623_FD_64525 | JGI IMG/M metagenome (GOLD analysis project Ga0074195, IMG submission 64525) | Bioremediated contaminated groundwater from EPA Superfund site, New Mexico - Sample HSE6-23 | ecosystem: Environmental > Aquatic > Deep subsurface > Groundwater > Contaminated ...
ATCAATGATTTTTGTCGCATCTATGATTTTTGTCGTATCCATGATCTTTGTCGCACCCATGATCTTTGTCGCATCCATGATCTTTGTCGTACCCATGATCTTTGTCGCACCCATGATCTTTGTCGTATCCATGATCTTTGTCGCATCCATGATCTTTAGCATGCTCATGCTCTACGGTATCCTCGTCTCCTTTGTCATGCCCATAACACTCATCAAAAAGCTCTCCCACTGCCTGAACAGTTACATGTTTTTTCCCTCGTTCATAGCTGACCCGATCTTTATCAACCACAATACCGGTGAATATGCCTGAAAATAATTTTTTCTTGTGACAAGTTCCAAACACTGCGGTTGTAAGAATAGTCACCGTTGAACCATATTTAAATGTAATTCCATCACAATAATTGGGTAATGACATTATTCCCACTCCTCATGAATCTAACTTTACTATATTCTATTCATTATAATGACTTATGTGATTTTGCCAGATTTGCCTTTTCTTTTCCCAGAAGAAGTAACCCTTATGCAATGGTATCTAAAATATCCCATAAAACAATCGTTTTTTGTAACCACTACATAACAACATGCATATTATGCAGTATCAGGTGGTATAGCAGACTAACCTATCCAGCGACTTATTCGCTCTATACTGCTTGTATCCGAAGGTCCTGGGTAGAAGCTGAATCCTTAGAGTGAGTTAGCCATCGGATAAAGACCAAATAAAGGGAGTGATCATGATGGAATCCCGGACTAAACTGCCAAAGGGCTTGGAATTTCTTGGATGTCTTAATGTAACGCTGGTTCTTCGTGATTTTCAGGTTCTGACGGGAAAGATTAAAGGAATTATCGGCGAGGATGACAAACCTGATAAATTTGATAAACCTGAAGATCAACATAAGCCAGACCACTTTATTGATGATAAGTGTGGCAAACCACATCCACCCAAAATCGATGTCAAAGTTGAAGTAGAAGAAGAAAACAAATTTATACTATTAGAATTGACCAGACCTGCAGCAGCTGTAAATCTCAGTTCCTTCCTCTGTCAATTACCCACCGCGATTGACCTCGTACTATCAGGCACAACCTTTCTTGCGGGAGAATGCGTCGCAGTCAACGTAGAAAATATTCTGTATGCCGGTACTGCTCCTGAATTCTGTGATATTCCAATCAGTATCGGAACAGACGCTGCTGGTGCCTTAACCTTTTCACTGAAAAAGTAACTATAAGAATAAACTCCTGCTACCTTAATGGCAGCAGGAGTTTATTCTTATGTTACTGCATTTTATTGAAAGGGAACTTTGTTTTATCTCTTATCTATATCTTGTATTACACCGGCCTTGCCGGAGCAGTCGAAAACAGTGTCGTGATGAAAGGTGGCCCAAAAGCCGTCTGAGTTAAGTCTCTATTTATATTCCAATACCAAGCCTACGCCAACTTCCTGCAAATTGGCAGCTTGCGCCAAACTTATTTTTGATCGCAAATCCGTACAGTGGCAGGCATAGACCGCGTTGGGCCGGCAGCTTTTAAAATAGCTTGCCGTATTACTCAGCTTATTTTGCGAAGGATTTAACAGGTGAAACCCGCCAATAATATCATACACCCTTTCCTGATTGCATACTTTCTTCGCATATTCGATAATATTGCAAATTCCTGCATGTGAACAGCCTGTGATGATAACTAATCCATTATCAGACATATATACTAAGGCAGAATCATCCAGAATAAAATCATCTTCCCAAGCGTCCTCTCGGCGCATTTTTCCTATTGCGTTTTCGATCTCAAAAGAATTCTTACGCTCTACTTCACCGAGAAATACCAACCTGGGAGTGAACCATACCGGCTCTTTGCTGAGTTTTAAAGAAAATGATTTTCTTACTTGATCGCTCGAAAGCATTGTTCCGATAGCAAGCCCGTCTATATTTCTGTCCAAAAATGCATCCGGATGAGCGATCAGCGCCGGTGTTTTGTGCCGATAACCTTCTGCTTGCGCCTGTGAATATAACTTTACTAACTCACCTAATCCCCAGGTGTGATCGCTATGGCCATGTGATAGAACTATGCCATCCACATCCAGCAGATTGATCCCCATTTTAGCGGCATTACGTGCAAATATACCGGAATATCCTATATCAAATAAGTACTTTTTCGTGTCATGTTCAATAAAAAAAGACAAACCCGGCTCAGCATAAAAATACCTATCAATAATTGTATTATTATCAACTAAAACTGTTAGTTTCAGCATATTATCCATTTACCTTTCCATTCATTGTCCATCTGGTTACTTCTAGTTGGATTATTTTATACTAATATAATTTACCATATATACACAAAAGCCCTGCAAGTCTTTAACCATTTGTTAATACCATGCCGTAAGGTGAGCCTTAGCAAAACATTAACGAATATACTATCTGATAAAAAATAAGTGTTTAGCATATTGCTAAACACTCTTAGGCAAAGAGATCCCACACCTACCGCAAAAAGTATCCTCTGGTTGATTGTCAAAGCAACACTTAGGACAACGGTTCTTACCGTTCCCACCACCTGAGCTGTACGCTGGCATTTCTTTGCCGCACTGAGCACAAAATCGCGTATCTGCTTCATTCTGGGAATTACAAGCAGGACAAATGCCGCGAACTTGAATACTAGCAATTTGATTATTTAACACGTCAATTTCACTAACTAACGTTTGAATTAGAGCACACAATTTTATAATATCATTATCTTCAGCCTTTAAATTCCCTTCACAAAATAAGCGAAAAGTCAGCGCCCCTAATTCAGTCTTACGTTTCATAGCCTCAGTATCAATTTTGTCGATTGTTGATCTAATTTTTATAATCTCAACCATACCTTTGGATTTGTCTGCTATTTTTTTTGAGCTATCAAATATTTTGGACAACATACTCCCTTCAATCCCCTCTTGCCAATCTATATTATTCTTACTTATTCTTAACCAGTATTAATATGGTCGATATGGTGAAAATTGCTTTCGCGAACGTTCCATCAGTTTTGCTTGTATGTCAGAAGAATATTGAGCCCGATCTTTCGTAATAAGCCACTTATCATTGATTTTTGCCATTTCAAAAATATAAATGATACGATTCCCCTGATCATTAGCCGTCACTATAGCTGTTGAATCTGTAATCTTTTGCGTTGAATAAGTAAATGACGATGCTTTTTCCTTTGCCACATCGACAATTATATAATGCAAATTGCTAATTCCCTGTTTTAACTCATCCATTCCAAAAAACGTGGTTTGCTCTGCCAGGAATTGAACACTATACAGTTTCATTGTGTCATCATATTTTTCATCAACTATGCAACTAATCCATTTTTTCGCAACGTCTTCCGGCTCATCTCCTCCCCATATAAAATGAAATGCGCTAACACCGATGATTAGTAATACAATCCCGATAATCAACGGTTTTACATAGCTTGCATTGTAAATACGGGGAATAGTTCGCTGCTTTTCCAAAGTCGAGCAGCGGCTTGGCAAAGCAGCGCCACAGCTCGGGCAGAACATTACATTACTAGTTACTTGGTTGCCGCACTTTGTACAAAACAAATTTCTCCCTCCCACACTATCATTACGTTTGTTATTACCGCTTTCACCGATTAACGACATTGTCCAGTAAATGGTTTTCTTGAACAAACCTGCTGTTTAGTTCATCAAATTTGTATGCAGCACTGGTTCCAACAGAAAATGAGCTTCCGTAGTCCTGACTGTTCAAGCCTTCTATTAAACCGTTATATAAGCATCTAGCCCTTGTTAGTTCAAGATCAAATAGTTGTAGTAATGTCGCCTTTGCTGCTTGAAATTCGTGGGGAACCTTTTTTACTGACAATTGGTTATTGTATTTTTCAATTTCGCTTACCAAGACATGCGCTCGGTTCTTCAAGTCTTGAGAATATCTAAGGTCACCATCATGTTTTATGCGGTAATTGATTTGACCGGCCAAATCAACAATTTCCGTATTGAGGCGTTCTTTAGCCTGCACATAGCTGCGATAGTCATTCAAGTCGGCGATGGTTGCCCTTGCTGTCGGCAATACCTGTTGAGCATGCTGATCATTCCCAAGCGTACTTGACGAATTTGTAGGTGTTGTACTATTAACACTTGCTCGACTCATCCCGGCAATGTTAATATTTATAATTCTTGGGACATCAGGTAAAAATGTATACAAACCAATTACAAGCATTACAAGTCCACCCAAACCTAGATACAACCATTTGAGCTTCGAGTGCTTTGTCTCCTTGTTTACCACCTCATCGCAAACCTCGTCGTTAACCTGCGCCTTTCCGCATTGCCCACAGAATATAGCATCCTCTAGTAAGCCAGAGCCACAGTTGGAACAATACTTCACTATCCTAACCCTCCATATGTAGATTCTCGCAAAACAAAAAAATACGAGCTTTGTATAGGTTGGTGCCTTTAGCAAGCTGCATTTAGCTGGACCACTGTCATTATATTAAGATGTTTTCTATTCCGTTACTAATACCCATGTAACTAAATTTGATATTATGCTGTAGCGATCAAAAAACCGTTTAGGAAGTCTTCAACAGACATTTCCTAAACGGTTTCTTTTTTGTAATAGTCAAGCCCTATCGTCGGGTTGATATAATCAGTTAGAGTTCAACAATCCTCTATAGCACACTGGTTTTAAAAATTCAACAAACAAAAGCTGGGTTACTTTAGCGGCCATTTTGCCGACAACTCGTCAATCAATTCAAGCAGTGATACAGTCCGGGGAACGAAGGTATCCAAAAATACTACTTCTTTTTCGGTATGCTCAAGCATTGGATCGGCTTCGACGCCAAGGGCATCAATTGTCGGAATGAACTTAGCCGTAGTATTGCCTACAGTCATACCACCGGCAATCCATTCCACTACATCTGCATTGTATTCCCGTTTGACAATATTTTTGTACATATCAATAACTTGCACAGATTTAGGAGTTTTCTCCATCGGCAGACCGGTAATGCCACCCTCGATAGTTACTTTTGTTCCTGGAACAAGGGTTTTGCTTGCTAACGCTTTAATTTCTTTGTCCAGGCGTTGCAACTCTGACATTTTGTAAGAGCGTAGCTGGATTTTGGCGGATGCATTGTCGGCAACACGGTTTACGCGGGAATTGGTAGAGGTAATTGTACCCACATTAATCCAGTTATCAGGTATGTATTGGCCATGATCTTTTATATTTTTTGCGGCTAACGCATCAGCGGTAAAATCCTTGGGATTTCCCGGCAGGGGACTGTTGAGTTTACCGAGCAGCGTAATTTGATTGGCAAGTTCCATGATCGCGCTGGCAGAAGCTTGGGGAGCATTGCCGGCGTGGCCTTGAATACCTGTCACTTTGATTTCATAATTGGCACTGCCTTTGCGCTGGGTACAAATCCCCCAGTTAGGCCGAGAGCCGTCTACAATCAATGCCAGATCAGCTTGCTGGGATAATTCCTCCAGAATGGCCTCTTCGGTTTGTGAACCGGTTTCTTCTTCGGCATCAAAATAAATAATGATTTCGCCAAAGTTTTTAATTCCTATTTCGTTGATGGCCTTTGCCATATAAACCATTTGCGCTACAGAGGCCTTGCAATCGCCTGCTCCAGGTCCATAGCCCTTATTGCCCGCAATCGCAAATGGCCGTTTCGCCGCTTCACCCGGGTCAAACACAGTATCTGTGTGCGGTGATAACAAAACACGCAGTTTACCTTCGCCTTTAATACGGGCAATTACATGGCGCCCTTTGTCATTGTCACGAAATTCTACTGCAGCACCCTCAGCCTCAAGTTTTTCCTGAAGATAGGCGGCAATCTTTTTACTGCCGTCCAGATTGCCTGTCCCGGAGTCAATGCTCACTAAATACCCCAAATCTTTGATATAGTCATCGTAATAATTTGAAACCACCGATTTAACTGGGCTTACAGGTGCAGCAAATACTCCTGATGCCATAAACACCATAGCCACTGCAACAAATAAAGCTACTAAACCTTTTCTCACATTTTTACCCTCCTTTTCAAAATATAACCAAATACATTGTAACATAGATAAAATTAGTCACCAATAACTTAAATGAATTTTATGACATTTTTTTGAGAAATGGAAAAAGTACTTATTAACAGACATCCTGCCAAATCAAGTAATCCGGCAGGAGGTCTGTTGAACTTTGCAAGCTTAAACATCACCACTTTTAACGTTCAGAAAATGCCACCCGCAACCCAAACCCGACAAAAAGCAAGCCGGTAACCCAGTTAAACCATGTTTGTATTCTTTCAGATTTCATAAACCAGGCACGTATTCTTGATGATGCTAACACACAGATGCTTAATACAACAAATCCCATAATGACAAAAACTGCACCGAGTAAAAGCATCTGCTGGGTCCCATAGATACCATTGCTATCAATAAATTGGGGTAAAAAGCTCAGAAAGAAAAGTGTCGTCTTAGGATTTAATGCAGAAGTCAAAAAACCAGTAAGATATAAGTGCTGACTTTTCGTATTTCCCTCCGCTGAATCTACCAGCAGAAGTTTTTGCCGGTTTAGCAGACACCGGATACCAATATAGAACAAGTACCCTGCACCGATTACTTTTACGCAAAAAAAGGCAAAGTAGGAGGCTTTTAATAGTACACCTAATCCCAAAGACGCCGCCAATACTTGAAATATATCACCTGTTGACGCCCCCAGTGCCGCCTTAAATCCCGCTCTCCGTCCATCAGTAACCCCTTTTGTAACCACGCAAATGATATTGGGTCCTGGTGACAATAACAAGATTAATGATACAGAAGCAAACAACCAAATATTTGTAAATTCCATAAATACCATCCTTATTTCTGTGTTTGTGTTGTGTGAATCTATATTCCTAACTTATTCATCACACTGGTATCGGTTTCATGCCATCCTACCCGCCAAAGCCATCATAAGAAAACCACAAAAAGCAGCATTATCAACCTGCAAGGAGGGATGGACATCTTGTTTCATTTGTAAGATTTGTTCTCGAAAAGAAGCATAAAATTCATAGGTTGGCGTGGGATTATATTTGAGTCCTATCAATTCAAAATACTCTATTATCCCTTTCACGGTAGTCGGTTTAATGAAAGCCTCCGTATCGGGCCGGTAATATATAGAATAGATCGTTAGTAACGGCCACTTTGCCAGCTTGTACTCACTCAGCAGCCCAGTCATCATTCTAAACCCGAAAGCCTGATCTCCGTGCAAAAACTCCTTCAACCCATGGGCTAAATGTTCTTTTTCTCCGTCACTTAAACCTTTCACAAAATCTCTAAACTTTGGCTTTTCAAATATAGAAATTAAAGAGGACTGAGCAACAATCTTACCCATGGCTTCTACAATATTGTGGGCATTTTCAAACTGTCCAATTGCGAAACTGTCCTGTGCCATCTTTTTCATTTTTTCTACTTTGTGCTTTTTTATCAAAGCGAGCATCTCTGGATGCGAGAATCCACCCGGAAAACGCATGATAAAATTCTTTTCCGCTTCTTTGAGCTTTGCCTTGTTCACACCACCATCTCCTTTTAAGGTTTTGACCAACAATTATACTTTTCTTGCTGCTATAGCAATCCAGTCTCCACCCTCAGAATAAGTCTCGCCAATTAAATCATTCCAGACATATTCGACCTTAAACCCGTTATCATGTAATACCTCGGTTATTGTTTGCAGTGAATAATCATGAAACCAATTTCGATATGTTTTAAACTCACCGTCTTCGGTAATAACCGTATACTGATTCAACCATACGTCGTTCTCAGGATAATCAAAGCCCTGTTCCAATACCAAATGTTTACCAACTCGCCAAAATCCTTCTTCGGCAAAATACCAGCGATTACTCAACCCTTCACGCATTCGTAAAACACGGGTAGAAACATCAAATACAAACAAACCGTCTTTTTTCAATGCCTTATGAACAATTCGCAATAAACGATCTCGGGCTTCATCAGAAAAAGTACTTAATTCTCCATATATCTGTAATACGTTATCAAACACCTGCTCATAGGTAATATCAAAAAAATTACTACAGATATATTCAATATCCAGCTGCAATTCGTCAGCTTTCTTTTGCGCGTAATTTATTGATCGTTTCGATATGTCAATACCTGTTACCCGTATGCCTTTTTGACACAATCTACTGCTATATAAGCCAGGGCCACAACCTAAATCCAACACCTTGTCGTGAGGTTTTAGGATCGAGGTTCTTACAAGATGTTCTACTGTTTTTTCAATAGTTTGTATGCTTCTGCTAGCTCCATCAAAATTGGAGTTTAGATGTGCTTCTAGCATGCTCTTTGATATATGCGGATCATCCCAGAAGGAAGGCTCTCCGGGTTGAAATAAATCCGGCTTTTTTGCGGAATCTGCCAAACATTCAAAGAGCCTCTCTAGTATCAATATGTCTTTTTTCATCGAAAATCCCTCCCTGATGCCCTTCCTAAGATATCCATTTTCAATAAGAATTACAAAACCCCTGCCAAATCCAACGGAATTTGTTTGGACTACTCTTTTTTCGCGCTTGTGGCTAGCCAAACTAAAACGGTCATTTTTCGCCTGCCGAGGCAGGATTCATCACTTGAGTAAAGAATCGTATTCCTAAGGAGGGATACCATTGAAAAGGATCTTACTTGCCATTATTTTCATCATGACCGCTAATGTATGCTTTGCCGAAGATGTATATACGGTTTCAGACTCAGGGTTTACTAAGTATCTTCATACCGACTCATTAAAAGCAACCGTTACATCAAAATCAGAGCAAGAATCGGTGTTTGAAATGACATATACCCTAATCTGCATACCTGACAAAGAGTCTTTAGCTAAATTAAAAAGTCAAACTTTCAATGACAAGATCATCAAGCAAAAACAAACCTTCACATTTAAATGCTCTTTTAACAAAACCACCAACCAATGGAACCAGGATGGATCGGTCTGGATAAACAGCGATGAGCTTTGGGGAGACTCACCAGAAAAGGTTCTATACGAATCTCATGGCAACATGCCGGCAGGAGCCTATTACGGTGATAGCCCTGAAGCAAATTTCAATAGAAACATCGTTATCGCCGCTTACAATTATGTTGTTTCTCATAAATTAATTACTTATAATTGACACGATATAGGGCATTATGCCTTATTACCAAATGCCGCTAAATTGCGAGAAATTGAACACATTGATTTTAGTTTATTAAAAAAGGTAGAACTCCCGCAAAAAATCCAGCAGGAGTTCTCCCTTTTTTACGATTACCTTATATCATCTTAGCAGCCTGCCGCACTACATCATAGTTGGTATCATCAGTAATAATAAACCCGTTAATCGCCGTTTTCTCTAATAGGCCTTTATACTTGGAATCAGTATCCGAAATATCCTGAAATGATTTTTGAATACTAGTTACCAGCTCGGCCGCCAAATCCGGTCGGGCGGCAATTACGTCCTTGGGAATCGGCTTGGTTTCTGCGATGATATCAAGGCTGTTAACTGCTGCCCCGCTTACCCGTGCCGCATCCAGCGCTTCGTTATAAGTAGCACCGGCATCCAGCGTACCGTCAAGTACAGCATCAATAACCCGGTTATGGCTTCCCAAGAAGGATGTCTCGCCAAAAAAACGACCAGGATCTTTGCCTTGTTCAGCAAGCATGGCTGCCGGGTACACATAGCCGGAAGCTGATTTCTTGTCAACAAACCCAAAACGTTTGCCGCTTAGGTCATCAATGGATGTAAAATGCCGGTCTTTTCTCGCAATAATATAGCCCACATATGAGGCCTGCCTGTTAATTAGCGGCGTAACCAACGGGACAATACTTCCTTGATTCTTGGTTGAGACATAGGCAAACGGCGAAAACCAACCAACATCACAGGTGCCTTGGAGCAGAGAACGTCCAAGAGCATCATAGTCTGTAACGATAATCAGACGTGCCTGCCTCCCGATTTGAGCGGCCACCTTTTCAATGATTGGCAAGTAGCTTTCCCGGATATTTTGGGGAGAAGTAAAGGGGTTTACGGCAAAAATGAGATCCCGGCTGCTTTTCGTCCTAACCGCAAACTCTTGAAGCCTATCAGCCGTTACCGCCATATGTTTTGCATGCTCATAAATTTCCGCCACGTTCTTTTCCTGCACACCTACACTTTGCAATGCATCCCGGGTATTACCGGCAATATCGACTGTAACCGTGCTGATCGTACTGACCGCCCGAACAATTTCACCGGTTGTATCCCGCTGTTTAAGGGAAACATCTCGTAATTTCTCCACATTTAGGTCAATTACCGCCATCTGTTGAACAATTTCTTGCAGCGCAGCAGCCGAACCACGAGATATTTGCTCTGTTCCCGACAATTTATCCGAAGTTGCCTGCATGTTCTGAGTAATATTAGTTATTTTCGCAATAATATTGTTGATGGCAGCTTCAACGTCTCTGGTAATGCCGGCACTTTCATCAGCCAATTTGCGCACCTCTTCCGCCACGACAGCAAACCCCCGGCCATGTTCACCAGCTCTCGCGGCCTCAATAGCAGCATTAAGGGCCAACAAATTGGTTTGACTGGCAATACCCTGTATTTCGCCGACAAAGGTGCCAATACGCTGGGAATCGGCATTGAGTTCTTCGACCGCCTTAACGCCAGCCTGAACAGCTTCCGCAATGTCCAGCATGTGATTACCGACTGCAGTAATTTCCCCCTGATGTTTAGCTGCCATTTGCCTTGATTCTTTGGCCTGCTGCAAAGCACTTTGGGAAGCTTCGAAAACAACGTTGGCAGTAGACGCAATTTCATCCATACCGGCAGTTGTTTCCTCAACACTTGCCGCATTATTTTCGCTGGCTTGCGCAATTTCTTCCGACAAATTGGTCAAAGTTTTTAATGCAGCATTACTCTTATTCACCACCCACAAAAGCTGCTGCGTCATAAATGCGACTTCTTCCGCCACGGCCAATATGTTGCTGCTATCCTGCCCCTCGTTGCTTTGTAAAGCAGTTTCCGGTTCCATACTACACTCTTGTCTTCGGAGCCGACTTCCAATAATCACAACACCAACCTCGCAGACAGCAGTCACGCATAGCAGGAGTGCCAGCCAGCCTGTCCCAGTCTGTTGAAATACTAACACCGCCAACCAAACAATAACCGTTAAAAATCCTACCTGCCCTACAATCACCCGTTTTTGCACTAATTTCACCTCTTCTTTGTAGTTAGCCCACACCCTATCGTTATTCGCGTTGTTGTTTGTCTTGTACGCAAACACAATATTAAAAAATCCAATTCTTAACTAATAAAAATTGTCCCGTTTGCATCCACTACTCTCTTCAATAGGATGCAAACGGGACTTTCTCTAATTTAGCCGCCCCAATATTCTGCCTTTTTTGATAATTTATTCTCTGGCAATTGTAAAATTCCTGCAGCATGTAGTAAAAACTGGAAAAAATATCCCTGACTCACAAAGAAGCAGTTTATAACCTGAATCTGCCGAAAACTACAATGCCTGACCTAACGCCATAGCCATTTTTGTAGCCTCATGCATTCCGTGTTGTTTAATACTATCTGTTATTTTATTCGAAAACCAATTGATATGGCCAAAAAACGCCGTATCTACGGTCTGAATGGCCGTTATGATGATTTCTTCATCCAGGCAACGTTGATAGAACGCCGCATACCCTGACATAAATAACTTAATCGCAGAAAGCAGCATGACCATCATCGTATAGCCGAAAGCCGACCCATTAAAAAAATATATGTTAGTCGTCATAAAGTTAACTAAATAGTTCTCCAATATATATTCATAGTTGCCATATTCTCTAGCAATAAACTTCTCATTACAACGCTGAAACTCTGACAAGAAGATAGCGTTATCACAAATAATCGAGCCTATTTTCTTTACATTAGCTATGTAAGGTTCAGTATAATCATTGTCGGCTTCATAGGTTCTGCTGATAATAATTTCGTGAAGCATGCCTAATGCATCTGTCGTACTTGATTCCAAAAAATCATCACTTCCGGTATATTCACTCATGCGTAAGGATTCTTCCCCTAATATAAGCAAACGCTCTCTTAATGACAGATCTCGGTTTTGCAAACAATTTATAGCCTTTGGCAAAAACGCAAAGTATTCTTTTATGCGATATATGTCATATTCATCAGTTGAGGAAAGTTCATAGTGGAAAGTATTAGGCAATATTAATCCGCTGATCTCTTCCTCACTGAATGTGATTTTGCCTTGCGCAATAATAGTTCTAATTGCTTCCCGGCACATAAAGACCAGCGAAGCTTCAATTCCCCGTGTGCTTACACCAATTATCCGCGGATAGGTTTTACAGGCGTCAGGCAAATATTTATAACCATACTTCAAATTAATATCACATAAATTGTTTTTATTTAGAAAAGAGCATTGATTGCCAGTACATTTCAGCTTTCTTATATGGTTTTGACTTACTACAATATTATTCTTGATATCGTCGATTCCTTCGCTGGCTATTTTTTCATAAGTAGTTTCATCAAAAAACAGGTAAGAATCCCATTCTTTATTTCGATAACAACAGTAGCCACAGGCACAGCACCTGAAATCCCTAACATGCGAACCAATCATAGTTCCTCCTCAATTATCTTCCAGGACATGCGGCATGACCGCACCTGGCGCCCAACACCAAATCCCCCATTTATTTCCTAATACATGACTCTTCCCGCAAAATCATGAAATTCCTGCCGAATACATACTTGACTGGAGTTTTCCAACTTTGATGCTTTTAGGTAAGAATTTACTTTAAAACGTGGCATTGTAAGCCAGTAATGTAGTATACTAGTCATAGATTATTTGACAACAATTTTGAATATGCTGTTATCCGATGACTAACCTGCTCAAAACTCCCGCTTCACTAGCGAAAGTAAGATCAGCTAAGTCCCTGGATAATTTCGACTACCATTCAGACGGCATTAAAACGCTGTCTGAATCAAGTCTCCATTTACTTTGAAAGAATATGAGGGATAAAGATGAGTATTAAATCACTTACACCACTTGAAGGACGGTATGGGGCAATTACCCAACCTTTTGGCGAATATTTTTCAGAATGGGCTTTAATAAAATACCGTATTCATGTAGAAGTGGAGTGGCTTATTGCCATGGCAGGCAACCCTGCTTTTGCTGAAATCCGTGAGTTTAAGCCAGAGGAAATCAGCTTTTTGCGCAACATTGTCAAAAACTTTGACGAACCTGTAGCGCTGCGGATTAAAGAAATTGAGCGCACTACCAATCATGACGTAAAAGCAATTGAATATTTCCTCCGCGAAACCTTAGGAGCCATGTCACTGACTGATGTCCTGGAGTTTATCCATTTCTCCTGTACTTCCGAAGATATTAACAATCTTTCTTATGCCTTGATGCTTAAGCACGGCATCGAAGATGTCTGGCTGCCGGCAGCTGAAAATCTGGTGCAAGCCGTTGCAGCAATGGCAGAAGAAGATAAAACTATTGCCATGCTGGCCCATACTCATGGACAAGCAGCTTCGCCCACAACAGTCGGCAAGGAACTGGCTGTGTTTGTTTACCGCTGGCAACGCCAGTTAAAGCAAATCCGCGCCCAAGAATACTTAGGCAAATTCAACGGCGCTGTCGGCAACTTCAATGCCCACAGCATTGCTTACCCGGAAGTAGACTGGGAAGCTGTTGCCCGTTCTTTTATCGAGGGTCTGGGTCTGAGCTACAACCCGCTGACAACCCAAATTGAATCCCATGATTATGTTGCTGAAGTGTTCCATGCGCTTACGCGGTTTAATAATATTCTGCTGGATTTTGACCGTGACATGTGGCTGTATATTTCCTTCGGCTATTTCAAGCAAAAAGCCATTGCCGGCGAAGTGGGTTCTTCCACTATGCCGCATAAAGTAAATCCCATTGACTTTGAAAACTCCGAGGCCAACCTCGGCCTGAGCAACGCAGTACTTGACCATCTGGCCAACAAACTGCCGATCTCCCGCCTGCAGCGCGACCTCAGTGACTCTTCGGCGCAACGCAATATTGGCACAGGCATTGCCCACTCCCATCTTGCGATTACTTATACCTTGAAAGGGCTGAAGAAAACCATAGTCAATGAAGAAGCCCTTGCTGCTGACTTGAACCATGCTTGGGAAGTCCTTTCCGAAGCCGTGCAAACCGTAATGCGCAAACACGGTCATGCCAATTCCTATGATAAACTAAAAGCCATTACCCGCGGCAAAGGCATCAGCGAAGAAGATATCAAAGCCTTT
>Ga0074195_1003589_pt1 | contig 14226 bp, 8 predicted proteins | sample EPASupsiteHSE623_FD_64525 | JGI IMG/M metagenome (GOLD analysis project Ga0074195, IMG submission 64525) | Bioremediated contaminated groundwater from EPA Superfund site, New Mexico - Sample HSE6-23 | ecosystem: Environmental > Aquatic > Deep subsurface > Groundwater > Contaminated ...
AGAACTTCAGTGCCATGTGAACTTTTTACCCCCTCCGGATCATCAAGTTCTATTTCGACCTTTGTGTTTAATCCCATCCGGTATCCAACTCCCAGTTCGATGGCAATATTTTCACCCAGGAAATATCCCGCCCGCAGATTAAAACCCAGGCCTTTTCCCAATCCGATAGGATAAACCTTGTAATCTGTCATGCAAAGATCATATGTTCTGGCTGTCCCGATTCCAACACCAGCGCCTAGCGAAACATAAGCCTTGTCTTGTGTAAAAGCGGCTCCACTCATGGCAAATACCGCAATAAGCAGTACAACAATTTTTTTCATGATTTTGAATTTTAGTATGTTAGACATGCACCTTAACAATGGCCAATTTAGTGATTTTTTTACCAAATTGAACCTCTCTGCCGATTTTATTTCAACCATAATATGTTCATACCGTTGTTGTCGGGAAATTTCACCATTTCACCGACTTCTTGCGGCTTTATGTCCCGTAACCTGTAACGTGAGCCCTTCATGTCCGTCCTATGTTCGAAAATGACAAAAAAAAAAACATTAAAACTGACCTCCATGAAAACAAATATATTTTTAATAACGGTCCTGCTTGCACTCAATACATCCCTTCTGGTTGCCAGCATATACAATCATCATCCGGCCAAAGCAGTTCCTGAAAGGATTGAAGCAACCATCAACTTGAACAATCTGATCGCGTCAATTCCATCCACCGACGAATTCAATGATGGTACTGAATTTAAACCGACTCCGGAACTGATGATAACCAACCTTGCACCGGTGACTCCAAGTGTTGCAGATTTTGAAGATGCAGCTTTTTCAACTCCCATCGACATCGAAAAATTATCCCCGGAACCACCAATAGAATCTGAATTTGAGGAACCCAGTTTACCGGAAACCTTTACTCCCGGTGTTCTTGCACCCAGCACACCTGTTGAAGCCGATTTTACAATTTAATCACAGACCGCTCCCCTTACTTCCATCTCTCGTTCATCCCGGTTGATAACTCTCCGGGATTTCTGCTTTTCTGAGGCTTGAATCCGCCTTTTGTTGCAAACGCAAACAGCCGAAGTATAAATGATGTGAAAGCAGCAAAATTCCAGGTAGTTTTCAATAAGTCCGTCACCTCAGGTAAAATTGTCCTGTATAAGTGTTATATTTACTGCAACTTAAAATTTTATACCTGATAAAATCTCCAGTTATGAAAACGACACTGTCATTGATGGCATGCTTGATCTTAGCTATTTCGGTTGCGGGATGTAAAAAGGCAAAGACCGAAGAACCACTTCCATCCAAGGTGGAGGTCATTATAAACGATATTCCAATTCCGACTGATAAATATTTTCGCATCGGCTATATGTTGAAAATGTGGGAATTCATGAAGGATGGACTGATGCTGCAACGTATTATTGTCATCGACAACGATACGAAAGCCGAACTGATGATCATCGGAGAAGAATCGTTTGGCTATTTTAAATCAAATCCGTTGGAGGAGGTTCCCTTCATATCCCAGGATAAAATCTCATCGTATTATTTGTCGGTTCAGCTTCCTATTCCACTCGGGCAGCCTGTACCTGCAAATGTTTCACACCGCTTTATCATGCAGGACACCATAACGAAAAATGAAGTGATTGTTGAAGGAGGCTTGTTTTCCCCCAGAAACACCGAATCTCCCATGACCATTCTATCTCCGGTTAAAGGAACAGGTTGGATGTTTATAAACCTGTCAACCATGGGCTATCACTATAATTCGACGTTTTTTGTCAATGGGCTGATACATTCCGGCGACAAATATGCGTTTGACAATCTTCAGCTGGATGAAACCCAATACAGTGTTAAAGGGGACCCCAAAAAGAACGAATCCTATTATAATTACGGCGATACACTTTATGCAGTCGCCAATGGTTCGGTATTGGCAGTTGTTGATGGTCGTCCCGAAAACCATGGTAATGCAAGGGATATCACCTTCAACTCGCTCGATGAATATGGCGGGAACTACCTGATACTTGATTTGGGCAATCAGCGGTATGCCATTTATTGTCATTGCATTCCAGCTTCATTCCTCGTTAATAAAGGAGATGTCGTAAAAGAGGGCCAGCCTGTTGCTTTGCTGGGAAATTCGGGTAATTCCACGGAACCACACCTCCATTTCCAGATCTGCGACAAGCCGGATGCAATCTATTCTAAAGGACTGCCCTTTGTCCTGAAAAAATATACCAGGACTGGCGAATTTGGCAACCTGACCCCAACATCGCCAGTGGTTATCACAAATTCTATGATGGAAAATCTTACCCTGCTGAATTTTGACTAAGATACTCTAACCAGTCCTGAGATGACCTTCTCTGATCTTCGCCCGGGAACAATATATTTACCGATTGTTCTCAGCAAACTCAAACCGCCCAATTTTATCCGGTCAAAAACATCCTGAAAATGATGAAAACGGCCTATGAGATAAAGAATCATTAGAAAAGATTTGGTGTTTCTAAAATATTGCTTATCTTTGCATTCGATTTACGTAAGCACGAAACGGGGGGACAAAAAGTCCCCTCTTTTATTGATAATCCATGATCACTGAAGCACATTTAAAAAAACTGATCAACAGCCATTTCGAGGGAAGTAGTTTGTTCCTGGTTGATTTAATGCTTAAACCGGGAAATCAGATCTCGATTTTCATTGATGGCGATACCCGTGTGACCATTGATGACTGTAAACATTTAAGTCGCTTTCTGGAGGACAACCTTGACCGTGAAACCGAAGACTTTGACCTGACTGTTTCTTCGGCCGGAGCTGACCGTCCGCTTAAACTGCCACGACAATATAAAAAGAACATTGGCAATTCACTAGAAATCACTCCCACAAGCGGGGATATAGTTACCGGGATGGTCTTAAAGGCCGATGAAAATGGTATTGAAATCGAACAGGATCCCATAAAAAAATCAAAGAAGGTGGTTGAAAAAATCATTATTTCCTTGAAGTATGATCAAATTAAATCAGCAAAAGAAGTAATCACATTTAAAAAGTAGAATTATCACACAATGGAACATCTGAATTTAGTCGAAACTTTTTCGGAATTCAAAGAATTCAAGAACATCGACAGGGAAACCATGATGCGCATCCTGGAAGATGTATTCAAGCATATGCTGACGAAAAGGTTTGGGTCGGCCGATAATTTCGACATCATTGTTAACATCGATAAGGGAGACCTGGAAATCTTCAGGTCACGAACGATTGTTGAAGATGGGACCGTGGAAGATGAAAACACCCAGGTACCCCTCTCGGAGGCAATCAAGATCGAACCCGATTTTGAGGTCGGTGAAGAATTATCAGAGGAGATAAAACTTGGTAGTTTCGGACGGCGTGAAATCCTTGCCATTCGCCAGAATCTTATCTCAAAAATACAGGAATACGAGAAAAATAATGTGTATGCCAAATACCGTGAAAAAATTGGCGAGATCATCTCCGGGGAAGTCTACCAGGTATGGAAAAAAGAGATCCTGGTCCTGGATGACGAAGGCATCGAACTGATCCTGCCCAAATCGGAACAAATTCCCTCCGACTTCTACCGCAAGGGCGATACCATTCGTGCTGTCGTATCCAAAGTGGAGATGAAAAACAATAATCCGATCATCATCTTATCACGAACATCTGAGGCTTTCCTTGAAAGGCTTTTTGAATCGGAAGTTCCTGAGGTTTACGATGGCCTGATCAACATTAAAAAAATTGTCCGTGTGCCGGGTGAACGTGCCAAAATTGCAGTTGAATCCTATGATGACCGTATCGATCCGGTTGGTGCCTGCGTTGGTATGAAGGGAAGCCGCATCCATGGTATCGTTCGTGAATTGAAAAATGAAAATATCGATGTCATAAATTTCACAACCAATCCATCCCTTTTCATTCAGCGGGCATTAAGCCCCGCCAAAGTTTCTTCCATCGTGATTATTGAAGAGGAGAAACGCGCGGATGTATATATGAAACCCGACCAGGTGTCGCTCGCGATCGGTAAAGGAGGATTCAATATCAAACTGGCCGGAAAACTGACCGGGTATGAAATTGATGTTTACCGGGATACGGATGTAGACAATGAAGATGTTGATATCCAGGAGTTTTCAGATGAAATCGATCAGTGGATCATTGATGAATTAAAATCAATTGGTTGTGATACAGCCAAAAGTGTGTTGGATTTGGATGTTGTGGAATTAGTGAAACGGACCGACCTCGAAGAAGAAACCATCAATGAGGTTGTCCGAATTTTAAAAGCTGAATTTGAATAAAAAACCATAATTTTGCTCAATGAGTGAAGGCGTAACAAGTACCAGGCTAAGCAAAGCTGCACGGGAATTTAACATTGGGATCAAGACCGTTGTGGATTACCTTATTAAAAAAGGATTTCCAATCGAGATGGATCCCAATGCGAAATTATCGCCGGAGATGTATAGCCTCCTGATGAAAGAGTTCGCATCAGAAAAGCATGTGAAGGAAGAAGCCAAAAAGATTGGTCTTCAATTTACTGCCCATGAAACAATAACCATTGAGGATAAGAAATCTGCGACCAAGGACCGTGAAAAAGAACTTGATGATCTCTTTATCAAGAACGTGTCCCTCGATTTCGAAAAGAAGCAGCATGAAGCTGCAAGAAGATCAAGGGAAGTCCTTGCTAAAGAGGCTTTAAGGGAAGAAAAGAAGGCTGAAGTCGTACCTGTCGCACCGCCTGAAGAGCCCAAAGCGCCGTCTGTTAAGGAGGTGATTGAAGAGGTGATTGCACCCGCACCGGTTATTACTGAAGAACCACCAGTTATGCCGGCTCCGGCACCTGAGACAGCAGAACCAAAACCTGCCAAAGCTCTTGAATCCGAAGAAATTATATTGCCGTCCGGCGAGAAAGAACCTCAGCCGGAAGAACACATTGCAGAAATACCATCCCCGGCCCAGCCAGAACCGGAATCGGTTCCTAAGCCGAAAAGCGATTTGAAAATCGTTGGTATGATGGATCTCGGTGTTTTTGAGAAAAAACCAACCAAAAAGGCAAAAGAAAAACACCAGCCTGAACCAGTCGAAATTCAGCCGGTACAGGCAGAAGAACCCGTCACTGTTGATGAAATTCCTGTTTCGGAGGTGGTTGAACCTGCTGCTCCTCCAACCGAACCCGAAGTGCAGCTTCCGGTAATCCCGGTACCTGCTCAACCGGTACAGGAGTCAAATTTCCTTCCTACCGAGCGTATTAAGCTGGAAGGGCCGACCATCCTCGGTTCGATGCAATTGCCTGAACCCAAGAAATTCGAAAAGAAAAAGGCGCAACCGGTTGCCTCATCCTCTGATGAGACCCTCAAGTCAAAGAAGAAGAAACGCAAACGCATCAAACGCCAGGGTGAAGAAGTTACACCTGCTGCTCCTTCAGGTGATATTGCACGTCCGAGTATTCACAAGCCTACGCTGGCCAAGGATAAAAAATACCATAAAGACATTCAGAAAACGGAAGTCACCGTTGAGGATATCGAAAAGCAGATCAAGGAAACCCTTGCAAGACTTAGTCCATCCGGAAAATCCAAAGCATCCAAATACAGAAAGGCAAAACGTGAGGCCGTAAGCCACCAGATGCACGCCGAGCAGGAACGAATGGAGGAAGGAAAACGCGTCATCAAGGTGACCGAATTCGTGACTGCCAATGAACTTGCATCCATGTTGAATGTGCCGGTTACCGATGTTATTTCAACCTGTATGGCCCTTGGAATGTTCGTATCCATCAATCAACGTCTTGATGCCGAAACACTGACACTGGTTGCCGAGGAATTTGGCCATAAAGTCGAATTTGTCAGTGTCGAGGTGCAGGAGGCCATCAAACAAAATGAACCTGATAATCCCGACGACATAAGGGACCGCCCACCCATCGTTACGGTGATGGGACATGTGGACCATGGAAAAACCAAACTCCTCGATTTTATCAGGAGTACCAATGTTGTGGCTGGTGAAGCAGGTGGTATCACCCAGCACATCGGGGCCTATGAAGTGCAACTCGAGAATGGAAAGAAGATTACCTTCCTCGACACCCCCGGACACGAAGCCTTTACGGCCATGCGTGCACGTGGCGCCAGCGTCACCGACGTTGCCATCATTGTGATCGCTGCCGATGAAAATGTAATGCCTCAAACACGGGAAGCCATTAACCATGCCCTCGCGGCGGGTGTTCCCATCGTGTTTGCATTTAATAAAATGGATAAGCCCAACGCCAACCCGGAAAAAGTTCGTGAAGAACTATCCAAGATGAATATCCTGGTTGAAGAATGGGGCGGCAAATACCAGACCCAGGAAATTTCGGCCAAAGCCGGAACCAATGTCGGTGTATTGCTTGAAAAGGTATTGCTTGAAGCAGAAATGCTGAACCTTAAAGCAAATCCTTCACGCCTGGCAACAGGAACCGTGATAGAATCGTCCCTGGATAAGGGGCGCGGATATGTTGCGAAACTGCTGGTCCAGAATGGCACCTTGCGCGTCGGAGATATCGTACTTGCCGGGGCTACCTACGGCAAAGTAAAAGCGATGTACAACGAACGCAACACCCCCATCAAAGAGGCCGGACCATCCCAGCCCATGCTGATGCTTGGTTTGAACGGCGCTCCGCAGGCAGGTGATGGGTTCAACGTGATGGCCGATGAAAAAGAATCGAAAGCTATTGCCACCAAACGGCTTCAGTTACAGCGTGAACAGGGATTACGAACCCAGAAACACATCACCCTGGATGAAATTGGTCGTCGTATTGCCATCGGCGACTTCAAAGAACTTAACATCATCGTCAAGGGCGACGTGGATGGTTCAGTGGAGGCCCTCTCTGATTCATTGCTGAAACTCTCCAATGAGGAGGTCATGGTCAACGTGATCCACAAATCAGTTGGAGCAATAACCGAATCCGACGTGCTGCTTGCATCGGCCTCCAATGCAGTCATTGTGGGGTTCCAGGTACGACCCTCGGTAAGTGCACGCAAACTGGCCGAAGCAGAACAGATCGATATCCGGCTCTATTCAATTATTTACCAGGCCATTGAAGAGATCAAGGCTGCCATTGAAGGCATGTTATCGCCTGAAATTGAAGAGAAGATACTTTGCAATATTGAGGTCCGCGATGTATTCAGGATAACCAAGGTTGGCTCAGTTGCCGGGTGTATGGTCCTTGATGGTAAGGTGACACGAAATACCAAGATCCGTGTGATCCGCGACGGCATTGTGGTTTATACCGGTATGCTTGGATCACTTAAGCGTTTCAAGGATGACGTGAAAGAGGTACTGAGTGGCTACGAATGCGGACTAAACATCGAAAACTTCAACGATATAAAGGTTGGAGATATCGTGGAGGGTTACGAACAAATCGAAGTCAAGAGAAAACTCTGATAACTATACTTCGCCTCTTTGAGTTTGCAATTGAAAGCAAACTCAAACGCTCAGTATGACTGCATCTAAACACGATTGCTTTCGCAATCCTGCTAAGATGCAGTATATTTCTGAAGGGTTTGAATCCTGTCGGGACCGATTGATACAATGTCAACCGGCAAACCTGTCTCCTTTTCAATATACTTTACGTATTCATCAAGGGCTCCGGGAATATCTGTGACCGATTTACATCCATCCAGTTCCGAATTCCATCCCTTCATCTCAGTGTAAACCGGATGCAATCGTTCATCGCAGAGATCGAAAGGAAAACCATCTAAAACCTGGTCTCCCAAACGATAATGCTTGCAAATTCTGATGACAGGGAAGGGATTCAGCACATCTGCCTTCATCATGATCAGACTGTCAACACCATTGAGCATGACTGAATATTTCAGCGCCGGGAGATCAAGCCAGCCACAGCGGCGCGGACGCCCTGTGGTGGATCCGAACTCATTACCCCCCACTCGCATTTTTTCGCCGTCTGAATCATTTAATTCAGTAGGAAAAGGACCGCTTCCGACCCGGGTGCAATAGGCTTTGAAAATCCCAAATACCTTACCAATGCGGTGCGGTGATATTCCCAGACCGGAACAAACACCAGCCGTAATGGTATTGGATGAGGTGACGAAAGGGTATGATCCGAAATCCACATCAAGCATGGTGCCCTGGGCTCCTTCGGCAAGGACAGATTTCCCGTGGTCGAGACTTGTATTTAAAAAGGTTTCACTGTCAATGATCTGAAGCGACTCAAGCCGTGTGATTGATTCAAACCATTTAGCTTCGTAAGCTTCAAATGACAGGCCATCCAAAAGATGCTGGCTGAAATCAAATCCATGATAGTGAATCGTATCCAGATGTTCTTTCCTGAGGTTTTCGTACCGGGTGATGAAATCAGGTTCAGCAATATTCCCTACCCGAAGTCCGTTCCTCCCATATTTGTCGGTGTAAGTCGGGCCAATCCCCTTCAGGGTGGACCCAATCTTTGAATTACCCTTTTCCGACTCCAGGGCGGCATCCAGCAACCGATGCGTGGGCATGATCAGGTGAGCCCGCCGCGATACCAGCAGGTTTTCCTCCGGCTGCATTCCGGCTTCCCTCAATTTATCGATCTCCTTAAAAAGGATAAATGGGTCGATAATTACCCCGTTGCCAATAACATTCTGGGTTTCCCGGTGAAATATTCCCGACGGTATGGTGTGGAGGACAAATTTGTTACCACCGAAAATAATCGTATGACCGGCATTCGGACCGCCCTGAAACCGGGCAATAATATCATAGCGGGGTGTAAAAACATCGACGATCTTACCCTTGCCTTCATCGCCCCACTGCAATCCCAGGATTACATCAACCTTCATAAATGGAGTTTACTTCTTGGATTTCAACTGACCGTAAAATGTTAGTGCATAATGTGATATGCTAACATTGAATAAATTTTCAACATGGGCCTTTACCTCTTCGATCCGGGGATCGTAGAATTCAAGTACCTCCCCTGAATCATTAAAAATAAAATGATCATGTTGCTTCAACAGGGTCGATTTCTCAAATTGTGCATAATTCGTTCCAAATTGATGCTTCGTGACGAGTCCGCAGTCAAGCAGCAATTCAATCGTGTTATACAAGGTCGCCCTGCTTACCCGGTATTTGTGATTTTTCATCCGGATATATAGGGTTTCAATGTCAAAATGACCTTCAGTGGCAAATATCTCCTTTAAAATAGTATAACGCTCGGGAGTTTTGCGATGTCCGTGACGTTCAAGGTATTCAGTGAACATTTTTCGCACGGTTTCAAACACATCTTCGACAGGTTTCTTAATCATATTGAGAAATTTTGGATAAAGATAAGCATTTATCCGTATTTAGAACGAATAAAAATAGATTTTTTTCATTTTTAATCCACCCGGGTCACATGCGTTATTCCATCTACCATGGTCAACTTGGTTAACGCCTCGTTGAGATTGGTTGCATTCCTGACATAGAAGGTAATGGCTCCCTGGGTAAGTCCATTCTCCGCTTCGATATGGAACGACTTTATATTAAGGTTCATTTCATTTGAAATGATCCGGGTAATTTCGTTGATCAATCCCTGCTTATCGATTCCTGTGACTTTAATATCGGTCAGGAATGATATTGATCCGTGATTGGACCAGTCCACCTTAACCATGCGGTTTCCGAACACCGTCATCATTTCCTGGGCAATGGTGCATTTTGTCCTGTGAATCTGAATTGGCTTGTGATCCGGTGACGAAAGCCCGATCACTTCATCGCCAGGAATCGGATTACAACAGGAGGCTACCTCAAAATTTGATATTTCAGGGTAGGTGTCGTTAGCCGGTAATAATTCTTCAGGCTTTACAGATTTTTGTCCATCTAAACCGCCTGCAACATCCTGCCTGGATCTGGCCTTGCCACGGGTGACATAATTCAGCCATCCATTCCTGAAATTGGAGGCAGCAAATGCTTTTACATCCTTGATCCCGATTTTGTCCTGGGATACTGCATAGTAAAGATCAATATGGCTTTTGAAATTATTGGCTGTAAGGAACTTCTTTATATTCTCATTGGTAAAATCCACTCCCATTTGCGAAAACCAATTACCCAGTTTTTCCTTTCCTGGTTTGGCAAATTTCTTTTTCTCCGCACGAACGGTGAGTTTAATATTCGTTTTCGCACGGGTTGTGACCACATAGCTCAGCCACTCCTCTTTTGGTGTCTGCTTCCTTGATGTTATGATTTCAACCTGTTGCCCGTTTTTAAGAACATGGTTTATCGGTGCAAGTTTTTTATCAACTTTCGCGCCGATGCAGGTATCACCCAATTCGCTGTGAATGGCATAGGCAAAATCGAGTACCGTGCTGTTGGCCGGCAGCGTTCGCAATTCACCCTGCGGGGTGAATACAGATATCTCTTCGAGAAAGAAATACCCCTTCACATCATCAATGAACGACAAGGCGTCGGAATCGGGACTTTCAATCATCTCCTTGATGCGGTCGAGCCAGTTATCGAGCCGGCTGTTCAGATTCATCGACTCTTTATACTTCCAGTGCGCGGCGTAACCCTTTTCTGCAATCTCATCCATACGTTGTGAACGGATCTGGATTTCAACCCATTCACCCGTATGACTCATCACTGTTGTGTGCAATGCCTCATAGCCGTTAGCTTTTGGAATGGAGATCCAATCACGCAGGCGGTCCATGTTTGGACGGTAGTGATCTGTGATACTGGCATAAACCTTCCAGCAGTCCGATTTCTCGGTTTCAAGCGGGGAATCTATGACAATGCGGATAGCAAAGATGTCGTAAATCTCTTCGAACGGGACCTCTTTCTTCTGCATTTTCAGCCAAATGGCAGCGATGGATTTTTCGCGGGCTGAAATGGTAAAATGAAATCCTTTTTCGGTCAGCGCCTTCTTGATCGGGTAGATAAATTTGTTTACAAACCGGCTCCGTCCTTTAGCCGACTCCTTTAACTTTCTTGAAATCATGTTATATACCTCCGGATCGGTATACTTCAAAGCGAGGTCTTCGAGTTCGCTCTTGATCGCATGTAAACCCAGGCGATGCGCCAAAGGGGCATACAGGTAAATGGTTTCTGAACTGATTTTTAGCTGTTTCTCGTGGGTAAGGGCATCCAGGGTCCGCATATTATGCAGGCGGTCGGCCAGTTTGATTAGGATGACCCGCACATCATCGGACAAGGTAAGCAGTATTTTTTTAAAATTTTCAGCATGGATGGAGGCGGTCCGCTGGTCAAAAATACCCTTGATCTTGGTCAGGCCATCGATAATGGCAGCAACCTTATCACCAAAAAGTCCCCTGATGTCTTCTATGGTGTATTCCGTATCCTCTACCACATCATGAAGAAGGGCACAGATGATGGAGGTGGCCCCCAGTCCGATTTCGCCGGCAGCAATCGTGGCCACACTCAGCGGATGATAAATATAGGGCTCACCGGTTTTGCGGCGCATGTCCTTGTGCGCCTCCAGGGCCATCCTGAAGGCTTTTCTGACACTCTTTTTATCAACTGGGTTGCGTGGTTTCCAAACTCGCAGAAGATTCCGGTAGCGTTTGATTATTTCCTGTTTTTCAACCTCAGGGCTTTGGTGATACATCACTACTGGCAGTTTTCAAAATACATTGCAAATTTAAATTAAAATTTAGAATGAATTGAAATAAACCATCGAGATATCAGCCGGCGCAGAGAAAATTATTACTTTTGACGGAAGATACACAAGCCCCGGATACACTATGATAACACGTTTGTTAATGAGACTGTTCCTCCTGAACCTTCTGTTAGCAGTCGTATTTCCGTATGCGGGGCAGGCAACGCATCAGCGTGCCGCAGAGATCACTTACAGGCATATTTCGGGCCTCACCTATGAGATCACCTTGATTTCCTACACCTTCACTCCCAGTCCGGCCAATGCCTTTCGCGACTATCTCACCATCGACTGGGGAGATGGGACCTATTCTGACATCCGCAGGGTGACCGTAACCAATCTCCCGGATGAGATCACTTTCAATAAGTATGTTGGACAACACACTTTCTCAGGACCATCAACCTATACCATTGCCTGTGAAGATCCAAACCGTAATGGTGGCATCCTGAATATCCCCAACTCGATCAATACGCCATTGTTCATTTACTCGGAACTGATGATCAGCCCCTTCATAGGAGGTTATAACAATTCCCCGGTTTTATTGATTCCACCGCTTGATAACGGATGTGTGAACCAGCCTTTTTACCATAATCCCGGCGCTTACGATGCCGATGGCGACAGCCTTTCATACAGACTTGTTCCCTGCCGCGGGGCTCTTGGTCTGGAGATCCCGGGCTATACCTATCCCGCTGCTTCCAAAAGCCTTACGCTTGATCCCATAACAGGTGACCTGGTATGGGACAGTCCCCAACAACAAGGGGAGTATAATATTGCGATCCTGATCGAGGAATGGCGCAATGGATTGAAAATCGGCTCGATCCTGCGCGACATGCAGATCATCGTGGTTGCCTGCAACAACAACCCACCCGTTATCGACTCGGTGTTCGACACCTGCGTGGAAGCTGGTAAAGTGCTTCGCTTTCAGGTCAGAGCCTATGATCCCGACAGCAACAGCCTGACGCTTACAGGCACCGGAGGGCCCCTGATCCTGGCCAACAGCCCGGCCACATTGGATCCCAATCCAGCCACGGGGACCGGACATACCCAAACACTCTTCAGGTGGAATACGGTATGTGATCACGTGCAAAGAAGGCCATACCAGATGTTTTTCAAAGCCAAGGATAATGCCTCCCCGGTTAGCCTCGTATCCATTAAATCGATGAATATTCTGGTCATCGGACCTGCACCGGAAAATCTCACGGCGACACCCATCGGTAACACGATCATGCTGAACTGGGATGATTACAGATGTCCGAATGCCATCGGATATCAGATCTATCGAAAAGCCGATTCATCAGGTTTTATTCCAGGCTATTGTGAGACCGGAGTCCCGGGATATCTTGGTTACTCGAAAATCAGTGAATTTCCCGGTATATCAAAAACATCCTTCCTGGATGATAACAACGGGGCAGGGCTGATGCGCGGGTTGAAGTATTGCTACATGGTGGTTGCCTACTATTCCGATAAAGCCGAGAGCTATGCCTCGAACGAAGCATGCGCCGCCTTGAACAAGGATGTGGCGGTGATCACCAATGTAAGCATCAAAACAACCAGCGAAAATACCGGTTCGATATATATTGCCTGGTCAAGGCCTACAGAAATTGATACCATCCAGGCCCCCGGACCTTACAAATATATAGTTGCCCGATCGAGGTCGGATCTCCCGGCACAATATGTTTTAATTGACTCTCTCACCAGTCTTAACGACACCATCATTACGGATACTTTGCTGAATACACAATCATTTGAATTCAATTATCGCATCGATCTGTACAACATAACGCCGGGAAACCGGTTCCTCATCGGCTCATCACAGGTTGCCTCTTCCATGTTCCTGAAGGCGATACCGACGGACCAAATGGTCAAACTCTCCTGGACCAATTCAGTTCCCTGGTCAAATACCAGTTTCGTAATTTTCCGCAAAGATCCCGGCAATACCGGTTTTGATTCCATCGGGATGAGCCTTGTACCATCCTATAACGACCAGGATCTGGTCAACGGATTGCAATATTGCTACAAAATAAAAAGCGTAGGTAAGTATTCCGCCTCCGGTTTTGTCGATCCGATCATTAACTATTCACAGGAAACCTGCGCTGTACCAGTGGATAATATTCCACCCTGCCCTCCCCTGCTCAGTATCACATCGTTCTGTAAGGAATACACCAATCTCCTGGCATGGACCTCCCCCGCCGACACCTGCCCAACCGACATTGCTATATATTATATCTACTTCACCCCGGGCCAGGGCGAACCCATTCTGTATGATTCTATTTTGAATCCCTTCGATACGGTTTATTATCACAAACAAATCAATACCATCGTCGGCTGTTATGGTGTGGTTGCCACTGATTCTGTTGGGAACAGGAGCCTGATGAGCAATATAATCTGCATTGATATTGCTGACGGGCTGGAATGCCGTTACAGTTTACCCAACATTTTTACCCCCAATGGCGACTCCTACAATGACTATTTTCGACCCATTTACAATTTCTCCGTGGACGAGGTCAGCATGAAAATTTTCGACCGGTGGGGAAAGGAGGTCTTTGAGACCAGCGATCCCGAAATTAACTGGGATGGAAAGGATAAGACAACAAATCAGCCATGCAGTGACGGAACCTACTTTTATGTATGCGATCTGTTCGAAAT
>Ga0074195_1003590_pt1 | contig 14225 bp, 13 predicted proteins | sample EPASupsiteHSE623_FD_64525 | JGI IMG/M metagenome (GOLD analysis project Ga0074195, IMG submission 64525) | Bioremediated contaminated groundwater from EPA Superfund site, New Mexico - Sample HSE6-23 | ecosystem: Environmental > Aquatic > Deep subsurface > Groundwater > Contaminated ...
ACGATGAACCTCGACCGGAGCATGGTTGAATTTTACAGTGAATTGGAGCGCGTTTTATCAGATTTGAAGATGGACAGGGAAATTGAACTGATGCATCAGCACATTGCACACAAACGTCCTCCGCTGGATGGTATTATTTCAATGATGCAAAAGCATGGATTTAGTATCCGGGATGTGCAACACCACTTGTTTGAATATAAATTCACCAATGGTACAGCCATGCTGAATCATTATTTTATCCGCCTTGCATTTATGGATTCATGGATTAAGCTGTTGCCTGCAGGTAGGGTGGAGGAGGTTTTTGAAAGGGTTGAATTGAGGCTGAATGTACAATCAGAGAAACAGGGTTGCCTTAAACTCAGCATTCCCTTTGTATTGATCAATGCCGTGAAAGGATAAGCGAATGCAGGAGTATTGGCAGCAACAATTCGATACAGTCTTCTTCGCAACATAAAATTATTGATTTAAATGGAGTATGGAAGCCAGGATCATTCAAGTGAGAAATGCAAAACCATCAGAGTTTGCAGAAATCGGCCAGCTCATGGTTAAAGTTTATTCCGGTTTAGAGGGGTTTCCCAAAGAGGATGAACAACCGAAGTATTACAATATGCTGAGGAATATTGGTGAGCTGACCTCTTTGCCGGGCACAGAGCTTCTTGTTGCTGTTACGCCTGATGGCACAATAAAAGGAGCGGTAGTTTATTTTTCAGACATGCAATACTATGGTTCGGGTGGCTCCGCAACCAGGGAGAAAAATGCAGGGGGTTTCAGACTTCTGGCCGTTGGCACAGATGCAAGAGGATTGGGAATTGGAAAACTCCTGACCACCGCCTGTATTGAAAAGGCAAAATCACAAAACCGGAAACAGGTAATTATACACACAACCAAAGCAATGCATACAGCATGGAGGATGTATGAAAAAATTGGCTTCAAAAGGTCCGAGGATCTGGATTTTAAACAAGGCGATCTTCCCGTATATGGATTCAGGCTTCAACTTTAGGTTAATCATGTTTCAATCCTGAGATAAGCCTTTACTCCCGATAACTATCGGGATTAGAGCCTTTACTCCCCCATTGACCCCCCCTTTTCTTCCCGCCTTTCTGTGAAATTTCGTACCTTGTCACCAGTGAGTTAAGGGAGCAGTTAGTTGGGAAGAGGTCGTTTATATGAATTGCATCAGTATGACAATAATTGAATATAGGTTTTGCATTGGGCGGTTAGACGCATTCCGTATATCTACTTCGTATTACCAATTAGCTTCAATGAGCTTTCTTCGGTCGGTTGCTGGTAGCAGGTTAACAAAGGTTAATCCTTAGGTTGCCATTTGTTATTTGGTGGACCACAAAGCGCTCTGAAAATGTAATAGGTCATATTCGCAGACTTCGGCAGTAATTTATGATCCAAAAAACTCATCAAGATAAATACTTATTCGGAATAATCTAAATACAAGCAAAGCCGAATGCAACGGTTGCTCACCAGGTTTCATAAAGGATAACTTCACCCAACTTGAAGGTTACGAGATTAATGGAAAACTCAAATTCCTTGGAATTATTGAAATAGATAAAGATGCTGACTAAAATAGTAACAACTGCCAACTAATTATCTTATATTGTAACCAGATACCTGTACGCTCCGAACAAACAACCAATCACAAACGCATATGTTAGTGATTATTGTAATGACACATCTAACATCATCAAAGAACCAAGCAGTCAAAAAAAAAATACTTGTCAATTTATCGGTTGTGAGAAACTTAGAAGTCAAAGTATTTTTACAACAAACTTACCGCTGATTTTTCTTCAGTTTTAAATTAGAATACAATGGAACTTACCGATGATATAATGTACCAGGCGGCCGTAAATAAAGACACCTTATTTGAAGGAGTTTTTTATACTGCTGTAAAAACTACCGGAATTTTTTGCCGACCGACTTGCACTGCCAGAAAACCTAAAAGAGAAAATGTAGAATTTTTCAAAACATCAAAAGAAGCAATACTAAAGGGATACAGACCTTGTAAAGTTTGTTCCCCATTAGAGAGATATAACGAAACGCCAGCTTTCATTAAGGAAATACTAACTGAACTCTCTGAAAATCCATCCCGAAAGTTCAAAGATTATGATTTAGTAAAGCGGGGAATTGAACCAAGTAAAATGAGACGATGGTTCTTAAAAAATCATGGTATAACTTTTCAGGCCTACCAGAGAATGTTCAGGATTAATAGTGCTTTCAAAAAAATCAAAAACGGGGAAAGCGTTACATCAACTGCTTTTGACGTAGGATATGAATCCTTAAGCGGGTTTAGTGATTCTTTTAAGTTTGTTTTCGGCGTTTCTCCCAAGAAAGGTAAAACCCAAAATGTTATTGATATTAAAAGAATTGAAACACCGCTGGGAACAATGTATGCTTGTGCAATAAAGGAAGGAATCTGTTTACTCGAATTTACAGATAGAAAGATGCTTGAAACGGAATTAAAATCGTTGGCAAAAAACTTAAATGCAACTATTATTCAGGGGGAAAACGAAAATTTCAATATCCTGGAATTTCAGTTGAATGAATATTTTGAAGGAGTAAGAAAGGTTTTTACCGTTCCACTTTATACATGTGGTTCCGATTTTCAGAATCAGGTATGGACAATTTTACAAAATATTCCGTATGGAACGATAAAATCCTACAAAGAAATCTCTGTTGCCATTAATAAACCTGATGCCCAAAGAGCAGTTGCTAATGCAAATGGTATGAATAAAATATCAATTATTATTCCCTGCCATAGAGTTTTAGGTTCTGACGGACAGCTGACAGGGTATGGTGGTGGTTTATGGCGAAAGAAGTGGCTGCTTGAATTGGAACAAAAACACAAGGTGTATTAAAGAGTGTTTACCGAACAAAGTCTGCCAATATTAAACCGCCGGGGAGCTGATTTGTGAAGATTTGCAACGAACTTCATTAAATCAGCTTTTCCTCCACCGCGACATAGGGAATGGTGGCGTCGATGTCAAGTGTGACAAAACGCAGTTCGTTTTTTTGTTGTTGCGGTGCTGCACTCGTCTCGAGATAGGCATAAACGAATATTGCATATTTGCGCTGTGCAACGGCAAGAATTTCAAGTGTTAACCCGTCAGAAGCAGTTGCGGCTCCCCCGGCAGTGGCGTTTTTCATATAATTTTGTGTGTTCTGTGACCACACGGGAATCCAAAAGTCTCGATCAACAAAGTGACCGCTGCCGTTTAGCTGCCAGCTCTCGACATAGATACCAAGGCTTGCGATGGCTGAGGCTTGTGTGCTCTCAGTTCCGGTGAAGCTGGCATTCGTGAGCCACTGTACATAAGGCCTGATATTAACCTTTGCATCTCCGAACATCGGTCGGAAAAACATACCGGCACCTACAAGTGCGTAAGAACTCTGGCCGGAGTATGCATAGGAGTTACACGCAAGTTTTCCTTCCCGGATGATCTGCGCATCGGTTGAATAAATGATCCCGTTCGGTCCTTTGTCTTTCCATGCGTATCGGTAATACCTCTTCCAATCCTGGATGTTGTCGCGGTCGGGTCCGTATACATGTAATAAGTCCCTCGGCGCTGGAACAACCGGCTCGAATAACCGGTGATGTGCGATCGTTAGTATGGTGCCGGAGTCGAACTTCTGGAAAACGCCGCCGTGGAATTGATTGAGCCCGACAGTCTCCACCTCCTTTCTGAACCGTTTCATTTGATTGCGGACGTGCTCGTTTATCGGTTGCCCGTCTGGTAACTTCCACACCGGATCGGCGACATTGCATTCGGTCCGGATGAAGCGATCTTTGAATGATGCGGAATTCAAGGATTCATAAGCTGCTGCCACATCTCGTTCATTGAATCCCTTTGTTATGTTTTGTTCTTTCATAGCAATTCATTTTACTGTTCAAGAAATATCTGCGCAAATGCCGCAACTCACATCATTCCATAATTAATTGGAATTAAGATACAAAGGACAGAACAAATAACAGTGGATTAGGTTCAGGAAGGATCAAATATAATCTATACGACACAGGATCATAACAACCTAAGAGACAGGTATGGTGAGTGTTACAGCAATATGCAGCTGTTTTGTCCTTGCATAGCAACTAAACAACATAAATATTATCTGCAAATTTATTGCTGACACTTGACTTCGTTCCATTCACGTCAATTTCTATCGAAGCGTCATATTCTTGTTTTGACACAACTTTAATTTCGTTATTCAAGCCCAAGCCCACTTTGACAACATATTGAAGAAAGGAACTTGAATTATCTTTAACTGCAACCATTTTGCAACTACTACCTACTTCAACCTCCGATAATGTTTTTTTATAATTAACTTTTAATTCGCCTTTATTATCAGGTATTGGTTCACCATGAGGGTCAATCTTTGGATAACCTAAAAATTTATCCAATTTATCAACCAGTTTATCGGACTGTATATGCTCTAATTGTTCAGCCACTTCGTGAACTTCACCCCAATTAAATTCCAATTTTTCATATAGAAAAGTTTCCCAAAGGCGATGATTTCTTATTATTTTAAGTGCACTATACTTCCCATTATTAGTCAAAGTAATTTTTCCATACTTTTCATACTCTACCAATTCCTTTTCTTTGAGTTTTTTAAGCATATCGTTAACAGTTGCAGGTTTTAAAGCCAGCATTGTTGCCAATTCATTTGTACCTGCTTCATTTTTTTTACTTTCAAAAGTAAGTTTGAGTAATGCTTTCAAGTAATTTTCTTCTGTGTATGACAACATTTTCTCTTTTATTTTTTTGTAAGTACAAAAATACATTTATAATTCAAACATTATTAGTTAGACTAATCTAACTTTATTAACTTTGGAGATGACAGATCTAATTCCGGAAAGCATGAAAATAAAATTAGTATATAAAGTTGCAGCAATAATGGGTTCCTTTATTGTTCTATTGATAGCCTGCTCAAAGTTTGAACCACTTTCACCAGCCGAAGATGAATTACTGGATGGCACTATTGAAGGTCTTACCGATGCAGAGAACGCCCAATTTTTAGCAGGCGATATTGCTTTCAATGATGAAGTTTTCACATCAGAAAAAGGGCTTGGTCCCATATTCGTTGCAACGAGTTGTAGAAGTTGCCATGCTGGTGATGGCAAAGGAACGCCCTTTACTACACTTACCCGGTTTGGACAAATTGACGAAACAGGGAATCAATTTTTAAATTTAGGTGGCCCGCAATTACAAAACAGAGCATTGCCAGGATATTCTCCTGAAACGATTCCAAGCGGAGCTACATTTTCAAAGTTTACACCACCTGCCAATACAGGTTTAGGATTTTTAGAGTTGGTGCCTGATGCAGATATTTTAGCAATGGCTGATCCGAATGATGCCGATGGTGACGGTATTTCGGGTGTGCCAAACTGGATGACACTTGCACCATTTCTTACACCTGCTGACAATGCAATATCCCAAAATGGAAAATACATCCACCGTTTTGGTAAAAAAGCATCTGCTTATAATTTATTGAATCAAACGGTAAATGCTTATGGTCAGGATATAGGAATTACTTCATCATTTAATCCTACTGATGTCTATTCGGGCTTGGATATTGACCCTGAAGTATCAGACAAGACGGTAAGAAATGTAGTGGCTTATTTGCAAACTTTAAAAGCCCCGATACAAAGAATCCAAAACGATCCGGAGGTATTGCAGGGGAAAGTATTATTTACACAAATAAAATGTGCTTCTTGTCACAAACCACAATTACAAACTGGTTTTTCACCAGTTTCGGCTTTATCCGACAAAACATTTTTTCCCTATACCGATTTGTTGTTGCACGATATGGGGAGCGGATTGGATGATGGTTATACGGAAGGGAGTGCCAAAACCTATGAATGGCGTACACCACCACTTTGGGGTTTAGGACTTTCGCCAGCTTCGCAGGGCGGACAGTATTTTTTAATGCACGATGGCCGGGCAAATAGCATTGAAGAAGCAATACAAATGCATGGGGGAGAAGCACAAGAAATTAAAACCCAGTATCAGGGTCTTTCGCAAGCTGACAAAGATGCATTAATTAAATTTTTAAAATCGTTGTAATGGACAGAAAGGAATTCATTAAAACCTGTGGCTCCTGTTTAGGAGCGACAACTTTTAGTATGCTATTAGAAAGTTGTGCTGGTTCAAAAATGATAACAGCAAAGATCACAGGCGATAATTTAATTGTACCACTCACTAATTTCGAAGTGATAAAAAACAATAAAACATCTTTTAGAAGATACATTATTGTTCAAAATGAACAATTACAGTTTCCGATTTGTGTGTACCGTTTTTCAGAAATTGAATATACAGCTTTGTATATGAGGTGCACCCATCAAGGTGCTGAATTAACTGTCTATGGTGACAAGTTAGTTTGTTCGGTACATGGCAGTGAATTTGATAATAAAGGAAATTTACAAAATGCACCTGCCGAAAAACCATTAAAAACATTTCCTGTATTTATTGAAAATCAAAATGTAAAAATTTCATTAAAAGCCTCATGAATAAAATAATAACAATTGTATTATTTTCCATTTTAGGAATATATACAGTTCAAGCACAAATAGACAGTAATCTATTAAAAAGAATACCTGTTGACACAACAAAACAGATCTTAAATATGGATGCGGTTTACAACCGACCATTTTTGGAATTAGGTAAATTACCAATTTCGGTCGGTGGCTATGCCGAGGTTAATTGGCAACATATAGGTACAGATGGAGTTTCAGAAGGACATCAGTTTCAAATGAGACGAATGACACTTTTTGTAGCCTCTGCCATCGGCAGAAAGATAAAGTTTTTAAGCGAAATTGAATTTGAGGAAGGCGGTAAAGAAATAAACATTGAGTTTGCCTCTATTGATGTAGAATTTCATCCCTTGCTAAACCTGAGAGGTGGAATTGTGATGAATCCCATTGGTTCTTTCAATCAAAACCACGATGGACCAAAATGGGAATTCACAGAAAGACCAATTTCTGCAACTCAAATGTTACCTGCCACTTGGAGCAATGCAGGTTTTGGATTATTTGGCAAGACATATAAAGACAATTGGATGTTTGGCTACGAAGTATATCTGACAGGCGGTTTCGATGATTCTATTATTGACAATGAAGAAAATAAAACATTTTTACCTGCTTCAAAAAACAATGCAGACCGATTTGAGGAAACGGCAAGCGGCATTCCTTTATTTACGGGGAAAGTGGCTGTAAAGCATAATAAGATTGGTGAGTTGGGAATATCTTATATGGGGGGCATTTACAACACATTTCAAGACGATGGAATTGTGCTTGACAAAAAAAGGCGTTGCGATGTTCTTGCAATTGATTTCAACAATACAATTCCAATTCTAAATACCTTTATCACAGGGGAGTGGGCCTGGATATTTGTTGATGTGCCGGATACATATACTCAGCAATATGGCAACAAACAGCAAGGCGGCTTTTTGGATATTGTACAACCAGTTTTAAAAAGAAAAATACTTGGCTGGGACAAGGCTTTATTTAACCTCGCCTGCCGACTCGAATATGTTGACTGGAACGTTGGAAAATTCAAAGAAACAGGAGACAATATTGGCGAAGAAATTTGGGGTATAACGTCTGCTATAAGTTTTAGACCCACTTCACAAACTGTATTCCGGCTAAACTATCGCTACTATTTGCAAAAAGACATATTAGGCAACCACCCATCAAAGACAGCGGGCTTTAGTTTTGGTATTTCAACATACTTCTAAATTTGACAACAAACGCCAACGCTTTTGGTAGTATATTAGCATTTTTTGACAACATACAAAGTCAAGCAAAATAAAATGCAAAAGGGCTACCACACCACCGCATATCAATACAACAAAAGTCAGGAAAAACACAACTGGTAAGAATGACAAGCGCCGACCACGAAAGTGATAAATAAAAACAAAAAAAATGGAACATAACGCTTTATCTATTAGACCATTCATCGGGGCTAAAGACTTTGAGCTGTCGAGGAGTTTTTACCGGGCCCTGGGTTTTCAGGAAAGTATTCTGACCCATAATATGTCTTATTTCAAAATGAAGGGATTGGGATTTTATTTACAGGATGCTTACGTCCGGGATTGGATAGATAATTCTATGATTTTTTTGGAAGTTGAAGATGTTGGTCGTTACTGGAACGAACTTCTGGCTTTAAACCTGCCAGCCAAATATGAAGGTGTAAGGTTAACCCCAATTCGGGAATATCATTGGGGTAGGGAATGTTTTATGCACGACCCGTCGGGCATCCTATGGCACTTTGGAGAATTTTATAATTTAAGAACTAAATCACAATCTGATTTATCTTCGGTTTAGACTAACAGATTGGCTTTTATATGCGCGAACGTTGGTGGCAAATGCATAAAAACCTCATGCATGCGCTATTGGCTTCTTTAAAAAATAAATAAACAATACAAACGAATAACATATTCCAATGGGAAAAGAAAAATCCTTAATGATTCTAATAGCGGGACCCTACAGGTCAGGCACAAATGACAATCCTGAGTTAATACAGGCAAATGTTAAAGCTATGACGGACACAGCGTTGGAGGTTCATAAGCTGGGACATTTGCCGGTATTGGGTGAATGGTTTGCTTTGCCTTTAATTGAGGCGGCGGGTTCAAAGCATATCGGAGACGCTGTTTTCAATAAAATTTTTCATCCGGTCGCCATACAACTTATTGACCATTGTGATGCAGTGTTGAGAATTGGGGGGGCATCCAACGGTGCCGACGAAATGGTTAAGATAGGTCAGGCTAAAGGGAAAATGATTTTCTACTGCATGGACGAAATCGCAAAACTTAAACAAAACAAATAGCCACAATCAGTGCATTTAATCAATTAGCTTCGCAGAGCTCCCATCGGTCGGTTGCCTGGCAGTGAGTTGCAAATGACAATATTTTTGCTTATCTTGTGGTACAAGATATGATTCCAATGCATTATGAACGGACAGGGTCAGGTTTTTTATTTTTTATGGAAGATCAAAAATAATTGAACGATTATGATACCTGCAGAATCCATTTCTGACCTGGAGGTCAGATCTGTCCTATGAATACCCAATCCGACAACAACCCTGCTATCAGGCTGGGATTTTATGCTTCCCTGTCCCTGGCCATCATTACCCTCATTACCTTTGGATTTGCGATGACGGCATTACCGAATTCAGGTTCTTTCTGTATAGTGGATTGTGTTGAATATCCTTATCTCGACACGCTTTCGGAGTATCCGGGGGATTATCTGTGGATGCCTTTGGCCATGCTGTTGCTGGTTGCTTACCTGGTGCATACGGGTTCATTGCATTCCCTTGCATCTGAACGGTATAAGATATTCAGCCGGATTGGCCTGGCTTTTGCGATTATGGCTGCTCTGGTGCTGATGTTGTGCTATTTCATTCAGTTTTCGGTAGTACCGGTAAGCCTGATGAAAGGGGAGACCGAAGGGATCGCATTGCTCACGCAGTACAATCCGCACGGGGTGTTTATTGCCATGGAAGAACTGGGCTATTGGATGATGACTTTTTCATTTCTGTTCATGGCCTTTGTTTTCTCAAACAAAAGCCGGATCGAAAATGCCATCCGGTGGATTTACATCATTGGCTTTGTCGTTACCGTGATTGCCTTTGCAATGATAAGTTTCAAATACGGATTAGACAGGCAGTACCGATTTGAAATAGTGATAATTTCAATTGACTGGCTGGTATTGATAATCAATGGAATACTGACAGGATTGGTATTCAGAAGGGCATGGAAGTAAGTTAATTTACATGGAAACAGCATTGGAACGCATTTTAACAAGTTCTTACAAGACTGGTATGATTTCCTATATGGATGCTCATCCTGAAGATTTCGACGAGGCAGTTAAACTTGCCATTGCAGATAAACAACCCTATTCCTGGCGGGCAGCATGGTTATTGTGGAGTTGTATGGAAGAAAATGACCCGCGAATACAAGGATACATCAAAAACATAATTAACACTCTAACAACCAAGAATGATGGCCATCAGCGGGAATTGCTGAAAATTCTCCTGCAAATGGAATTCAATGAAAAATATGAAGGTTTTTTATTTAATGTTTGTGTGACAGTTTGGGAAAAGATCAACAAAAGCCCATCAGTGCGACTTACAGCTTTTAAGATCATTGTTCGTATAGCAAAAAGGCATCCTGATTTAGTCCATGAAATTGCTTTCCTTACACAGAATCAATACCTGGATTCATTGTCTCCTGCCGTCAGGAAATCTGTTGACAGGATGATAAAGGAGTTTACGCTGTAATGAATCCTCTACCACTGCAACTGCCGCTGCTCCCCCTACCTTCTCCGCTTCGTTGCCACTCCCACAGCCCCTGCCAGCAGTGAGCCCAGGAGTCCCCGCACCAGCGTTCTCCCGATTTCGGTACCAACCTGCCGGCTGAGGCTGCGGCCTGCATACTTTGCCAGGTCGCCCATCATACCACCCGTACCGGTTTGTTGCGAGGTACGTTGTTGTTGCTTTTGTTGTTTCAGCAATTCTTCCTGTTCCTCGGCTGCTTTTTCTGCAGCATCTTCTGCGGCAAATTTCTTTTGTAGGATTTCGAAGGCTGATTCGCGGTCGATCAGTTTTTCATATACGCCAAATATTACCGATGAACGGATGATCCGGTTACGCTCGTCGGGCAGGATAGGCCCGACCTGTGACCGGGGAGGAACGATTTTGGCACGTTCAACGATGCCCGGAACGCCTTTTTCATCGAGCAGGGAAACAAGTGCTTCACCTACGCCAAGTTGCGCTATAACCTCTTCTACCTTAAAAACGGGATTGGGTCTGAAAGTTTCGGCTGCTGATTTCACCGCTTTCTGGTCCCTGGGTGTAAAAGCCCGCAATGCATGCTGCACACGGTTACCAAGCTGACCCAGCACGGTTTCGGGAATATCGATAGGATTTTGTGTCACGAAATAAATACCTATCCCTTTTGAACGTACAAGGCGCACAACCTGTTCAATTTTTTCAAGCAGAACCTTGGGAGCTTCATTGAAAAGCAGGTGGGCTTCATCGAAAAAGAATACAAGCTTTGGTTTTTCAAGGTCGCCAGCTTCGGGCAACTGTTCAAACAATTCCGAAAGCAGCCACAACAGGAAAGTGGAATATAAACCAGGTGAAAGCATCAGCTTATCGGCCGCAATAATGTTCATCACACCTTTTCCCTTGCCATCGGTCTGGATAAAATCCATGATATCGAGGGCGGGTTCGGCAAAAAATTTGTCGGCTCCCTGTTCTTCGAGGGTGAGCAATCCACGCTGTATAGAGCCGATGCTGGCGGATGATACATTGCCATATTCATTGGTGAATTCATCGCGGTGTTCGCCTACGAATTCAAGCGTCTTACGCAGGTCCTTCAGGTCGAGCAACAAAAAACCGTTGTCGTCGGCGATTTTAAAAACAAGGTTAAGCACACCCGATTGCACCTCATTAAGGTTGAGCAAACGGCCCAGCAACAAGGGACCCATTTCGGAAATGGTTGTACGGAGCGGATGACCCTGTTCACCAAAGATATCCCAGAAACACACCGGAAATGCAAATGGCGTGTGTTCCTCAAGTTTCAGCTCCTCCACACGTGCAGTAACTTTGGGATTACCGCCACCGGCCTTGGCAATGCCTGAAAGGTCGCCTTTCACATCGGCCATCACCACCGGCACGCCAATACTGCTGAAGGTTTCAGCCATGGTTTGCAGGGTAATGGTTTTTCCGGTACCGGTAGCACCGGCCACCAATCCGTGACGGTTCGACATTTTGGGAACAAGGAACAGGTCCTTGTCAGATTTTGCAATAAGCAGGTTACCGTTAGGGTCGATCATAGTTTTGGCTGTTTTTTGCAAAAATAATAAAAAAAAAGTGATGAGTGATGAGTGAAGAGTGATGAGTAACGAGCGGGAATCGTGTAAAGGGTTTTGGTTGTGAAAGCGCTCGCAATGATGCAGAAAAAGAATTCTCGCAAAGACGCAAAGGCGCTAAGATATTCGAAATCTATATTTTGCGGAACTTTGCGGCTTAGCGTCTTTGCGAGCTATTGTTTTTCACACACACACTCACACCCACTCACCACACATCACACGTTACTAATACCTGTAATGTTCCGGTTTGTAAGGTCCTTCTACAGGAACACCCAAATAATCAGCCTGTTGTTTGGTAAGTCTGGTGAGTTTTACACCAAGCTGATCGAGATGCAGGCGTGCCACTTCTTCATCGAGTTTTTTAGACAGCCTGTAAACACCAACTTCATAGTTATGTTGCCAAAGATCAAGCTGTGCGAGTGTTTGGTTGGTGAATGAATTGCTCATTACGAAGGAGGGATGGCCTGTGGCACAACCAAGGTTTACGAGACGGCCTTCCGCGAGGAGAAAAATTGCATTGCCTTTCGGGAAGATGTACTTATCCACCTGGGGCTTGATGTTAACATGTTTTACACCGGCGTAGGTGGTAAGTTTGTCAACCTGTATTTCATTGTCGAAGTGTCCGATGTTGCAAACAATGGACTGGTCTTTCATCTGCAGCATGTGGTCGATGGTGATGACATCCTTGTTACCTGTGGTTGTCACATAGATATTGCCTTCTTTTACGGCTTCTTCCATGGTAGTTATTTCAAAACCTTCCATGGCGGCCTGCAGTGCGCAAATCGGGTCGATCTCGGTTACAAGTACACGTGCTCCGTATGCGCGCATCGACCTTGAACAGCCTTTGCCAACATCTCCATAGCCGAGTACAACCACTACTTTTCCGGCAATCATCACATCGGTGGCACGTTTAATTCCATCGGCCAGCGATTCACGGCATCCATAAAGGTTGTCAAATTTACTTTTGGTAACGGAGTCATTGACATTGATGGCCGGAACCAGCAATTCTCCTTTTTCCATCATCTGGTAGAGTCTGTGCACACCGGTAGTGGTTTCTTCCGAAACGCCTTTCCACGTTTTGGTAAAACGGTGCCACTTTCCCGGATCTTCTTTGAGGGTGTTTTTTAGCAACTGTAGGATAACGCCTTCTTCATGACTTTCGGGTTTTTTATCGAGCACAGCGGCATTATTTTCGGCCTTGAATCCAAGGTGAATGAGCAGGGTAGCATCGCCGCCGTCGTCGACAATAAGGTTGGGTCCCTGTCCGTCAGGAAATGTGAGGGCCTGGTTGGTACACCACCAGTATTCCTCGAGTGTTTCTCCCTTCCAGGCAAATACCGGGATTCCGGCCATGGCAATAGCGGCTGCGGCATGATCCTGTGTGGAAAAGATATTGCAGCTGGCCCAACGTACATCGGCACCCAATTCTTTTAGTGTTTCAATCAGAACAGCAGTTTGAATGGTCATGTGCAATGATCCGGAAATCCGCGCTCCTTTCAGCGGTTTTTGCGCTGCATACTTGTTACGGATTGCCATCAGTCCCGGCATTTCCTTTTCTGCGATTTCAATTTCTTTACGGCCGAAATCAGCCAGACCAAGGTCTTTTACTTTGTAAGGAAGCACGATTAATGTATTTTCTGTTTTCATGTCTAAATTTATAATCACTCAATAATAACTTAAAATGTCTTAAAAAGTTTCAATACTTCTTCTTTATCAATTGCAAGCTGATCCTTCAGTTCTTTCAGGGAGTTAAATCTCTTCTCAATCCGGAGCCATTCCAGAAATTCAACATGGATGGGCTTGCCATAGATGTCGGCATTGAAGTTGAACAGATTCACCTCAATGGTGCGTTCATGTTTCTGCAGGTTGATGGTGGGCCGGATGCCAATATTCAGCATGCCTTTGTACTTTTTGGTTTCCAGGGTTACCCTAACAGCATATACCCCGTTTCGGGGAAGAAGTTTAACAGGATCATTGAGTTGTATATTGGCAGTCGGAAATCCAAGTGTTTTTCCCATTTTGTTGCCTTCCACCACAACACCGTTTATAAAATAGGAATAACCAAGGGCCTGATTGGCGGCGGTTATTCGCCCTTCTTCGATCATATGCCGGATCCCGGAAGAACTGAGTCGGACGTTGTCAATAATAACCGGATCGAGCCGTTCCGCCTGAATATCGTGTTCTCTTGCACTTTTCTGCAAGTTTTCAAAAGTGCCCTTGCGATCTTTTCCGAAATGGTGGTTAAATCCTACCACAATATGACGTGCCCCGATGAATCCCACCAGGTAATCGCTTACAAAACGGTTATAGGTAATATTGGCCAGCTGAAGGGTAAACGGAAGGATCA
>Ga0074195_1003592_pt1 | contig 14219 bp, 11 predicted proteins | sample EPASupsiteHSE623_FD_64525 | JGI IMG/M metagenome (GOLD analysis project Ga0074195, IMG submission 64525) | Bioremediated contaminated groundwater from EPA Superfund site, New Mexico - Sample HSE6-23 | ecosystem: Environmental > Aquatic > Deep subsurface > Groundwater > Contaminated ...
AGGTATAGTCCGCGATAAGCTGGGACGCAAGATGTCCAAATCACTTGGCAACTCGCCCGACCCGATAGAACTCATGCAGAAATACGGTGCCGACGGGGTACGTGTTGGTATGCTTTTCTGCTCTCCTGCCGGCAACGACCTTCCTTTCGACGAAGCACTGACAGAACAGGGCCGTAACTTTGGCAATAAGATATGGAATGCATTCCGCCTTATCAACATGTGGCAGGTGGATGAAAATATTCAGCAGCCCGAATATGCAAAACAGGCAGGCGAGTGGTTCGAGAATATACTTAATAAGACCATCGCTGATATTAACGACGATTTCAATAAATACAGAATATCGGAAGCTCTTATGAGTCTGTACAAACTCTTCTGGGATGAATTCGCTTCATGGTATCTCGAGATCATTAAACCACCTTATGGGTCTCCTATCGATAGTAAGACCCTCGATAAAGTTAATGAACATTTTTCAAAGATGCTCAGGCTGCTTCATCCGTTTATGCCATTTATAACAGAGGAAATATGGCAGAACTCCGATAATGTTTCTTCCTGCAGCTCAGTGATGATATCGGAATGGCCTGCTCAGAAGAAATACGATGATAGTATCATTTCAGACTTCGAAGAACTGAAAAATATAATTACAACTCTTCGTGCCTGCAGAAGCGAGAATAAGATCCCGGTTAAAGAGAGCATAGAAGTTTATGTTCTAGAGGGTGGTTCTGACGTAATAATGAAAAGAAAAGATATAGCTTCTAAGCTTTCAGGTATCAGCAGCATTGCTGCGACAAAAGAGAAACTTGCTATGTCGGCGTCAGTAATGGTGGGAACAACATCCTATTTTATCCCCCTTGGTGCAAACATAAACGTAGAGGAGCAATTATCAAAACTTAAGGAAGAATTAGAATACAATAAAGGATTTCTTAATTCAGTTGCCAGGAAACTCTCAAACGAAAGTTTTGTAAAGAACGCTCCTGCACAGGTGGTCGAAAACGAAAAGAAAAAACTGGCAGATGCCGAGACAAAGATCCGTATGCTTGAGGAACAGATAAACCAACTTAAAAAATAAAATATGAAACAGCTCTGCTTACTATTCTTAATTCTGAGCGTAATGCTTTCGGCATGCAATTCAGGAACAGAAACAAAAACTGATCAAACATCCGATGAAACATCTGCTCCCGAGTCGGTTCTAAAGACCACCCGTCAGTTCGTAACAAATGAGGATGGATCGGTTACTGAGAATGAAATTGGTGCTGAGATTACTTTCTATAAGGAGAAGATAACTTTTGTGTTCTCATCCAAACCCGAACAGAACTTCGAAATTACAGTAACAACAAAGGAAGAATCTCCATCCGGGATTAAGTACATTGTAAAAGACAAAAAATATACAGACGTATTTGTTTCATCTGGTGCTGAACCACAGGTAAACCTCAATGCTCCATACGGAAGCACTACTTTCATGTAGTAAAAAACTACCTTAATATCTCTGACTAAAGAGGTATAATTCTTTATTGTGATCAATACTCAGATCAATTTAAAAGGGTCTATTATAAATTATTTCTGTGTAAATATACTCACCTGTCTTTTTGACGGATAAACAGGGCAGGTATTTTGTTACATTTCATATTTCAAATGTGCTGGCGTCTATTTGTCTGAGATATTAATAGGTATAAATACTTATTAATCAGTCTGATTGTAACATATTAAAATATTAAGTAATTTTTATGCGGAAGTTTCTAAAAATTAGTAATTTTAACCCTCTTAAAAATAAGAAAATATAACATCATGGCAAAAATCAATCACCTGGAGCCTAAGGACATATGGTCGAATTTCGAGAAAATATGTGCTATTCCGCACCCGTCAAAGAAAGAAAAAAAGATTGCTGAGTTTATGGTTGCCTTTGGAAAAGGGCTTAAACTTGAAACTATTGTTGACAAGGCAGGGAATGTAATCATCCGCAAGCCTGCAACTAAGGGGATGGAAAAGAGAATGGGTGTTATCCTTCAGGCGCATCTTGACATGGTGCCGCAGAAGAACAGCGATAAAAAGCATGATTTCGAAAAAGATCCTATTGAAACTGTTATAGATGGTGAATGGATACGTGCAAATGGAACAACACTTGGTGCTGACAATGGTATAGGTGTTGCAGCTGCAATGGCTGTTCTGCAGTCGAAGGACATGGTTCATGGTCCTGTTGAAGCATTGTTTACCATTGACGAGGAAACAGGCATGACAGGTGCATTTGAATTAAAACCAGGACTTCTTAAAGGAGATATACTTCTTAATCTTGATTCAGAAGACGAGGGCGAACTCTACATTGGCTGTGCCGGTGGCATGGATGCAAATATTAAACTTGCCTGCAAATCCGAAACCGCACCATCGGGACATAAATCATACAAACTAGCTGTTACAGGACTTAACGGAGGTCATTCAGGACTTGACATTAACCTTGGTCGTGGTAATGCTAACAAACTTCTTGTGAGGTTTCTTAAACACGCAATCGTTAAACTTGGAGCACGTCTTGCAGCCCTTCAGGGTGGTAGCCTTCGTAATGCAATACCGCGTGAGGCTTTTGCAACAGTTCTTGTTCCAGATAAAAATGCTGCAGCTTTCGAGAAATCCGTAAAGGCTTTCGAAAAGATATATAAGAATGAACTCGGAAAAACTGAAGCTGCTCTTTCCTTTAAAGCAAAAGCTGACAAGAAATCTGCAAAGGTTTATGATAAAAAGAGCACTCTGTCGTTTATAAACGCACTTTATGCCTGTCCAAACGGAGCAATGCGAATGAGCGATGTAATGCCGGGTATTGTAGAAACTTCAAATAATCTCGCAATAATTTCAGCTGAAAAGAATCATTTCGAGGCAAAATGCCTTATGCGCAGTTCTGTTGATTCAGCCAAGGAAGATCTGGGAGAAATGATCTCCTCAATTTTTGAACTTGCAGGTGCAAAAGTTGAACTTACAGGCTCCTATCCGGGATGGAAACCAAATGCAGACTCTCCTATCCTTAAAACAATGAGTGAGGTTTACAAAAAGAAATGGAAAAAGACTCCCGAGATAAAAGTGATACATGCTGGTCTTGAATGTGGTATTCTTGGTGCAGCATATCCGAAGTGGGATATGATCTCTTTCGGACCAACTATACGATTCCCACATTCTCCGGTTGAAAAAGTAAACATTCCTTCAGTAAAAAAATTCAAAGAGTTTCTTATCGAAACACTTAAAAATATTCCTCTGAAAAAATAACAATCTTAAATAATACTTGAAATGACAGAGAAAGTACAGCGTCTTTTAAAAGACTCTCCTACAGCACGGTGGTTTGCGTTGGGATTGATCTCACTTACCATGTTTTTTGCATACTTTTTTGTTGATGTAGCATCACCAATTAAGAATCAGTTTGAGATAAATTATCACTGGTCGTCAGAAGTGTTCGGGATGTACGGTGGTATGGAATTCTTCTTTAATGTATTTCTGGGATTTCTTATCATTTCCGGAATCATTCTCGACAAAATGGGCATCAGGTTCACACTTATCACTGCAGGCCTTACAATGGTTGCAGGTGCTTTCCTGAAATTTTTCGCTCTTAAATTTGTCGATCCCAGTTCAATGTCAACAGTCTTTGGATACGAGCTTCCAACAACAGCTGTTTGGGCATGTGCCGGTTTTGCTATCTTCGGCGTTGGTGTGGAAATGGCAGGGATAACAGTATCTAAGACCATAGTTAAATGGTTCCGCGGTAAAGAGCTCGCTCTTGCAATGGGTCTCGAAATGGCTATAGCTCGTCTTGGAGTGTTTGCAGTTATGTGGCTGTCACCGATTTTTGCAAATAACGGAGACAATATTTCACCTTCAGAATGGACAACCGCTGATGCATTCTTATGGGGAATGGTATTTCTTATCATCGGCTTCCTTACTTTCCTTATCTATACCTTTATGGATGTTAAGCTCGACAAACAGCTTGGTATTAAGAAAGAAAAAGGCGGCGAGGATGAATTTAAGGTAAGTGACCTGAAGAAGATATTTACAAACCCCGGCTTCCTTGCAATTGCTGGTCTTTGTGTTTTGTTCTATTCAGCTATTTTCCCGTTCCAGCGCTTTGCAACCGAAATGCTGGCAAGTAAACTTGCAATAGATCCAAAAGAAGCTGCCAGATATGTTTCAATGTTCCCTATCGGGGCAATGATACTGACTCCTTTCATAGGGTTCTTCCTCGACAGAAAAGGTCTTGGTGCTACACTTATGCTTTATGGAGCTCTGCTTATGACCATCTCTCACCTTATTTTTGCTCTTGTTCCCAGCGATGCATTCAGCCTTCCAATTGCAATAGGTACAATAATTATTCTTGGTATATCTTTCTCACTTGTTCCTGCGTCAATGTGGCCTTCAATGCCAAAGATTGTCGAAGACCGTTATCTGGGATCAGCCTATGGTGCAATTTTCTGGATCCAGAATATGGGACTTTTCGGCGTTCCCATTCTTATCGGATATGCCCTTTCTGCTTCTAACCCTGAAGTTATTGCCTTTATCGAGCAGAATGCCGAAGCAATTAAGGCTGGTACCGTTCAGGCTCCCGTATATAACTATACTGTTCCCGAACTCATATTTGCAGGATTCGGCGTTCTTGCTGTTGGTCTGTCTGTAATACTTAAAATTGTCGACAAGAAAAAAGGTTATGGACTTGATATCCCAAATATTAAAAAGTAATCACTTTATAATATCTCAAAAAAGGCATCTTCGGATGCCTTTTTTTTATACATGCAATATAGCTTGTTCTACTTTGTAAAAAATCATTTGTGTTGAAGTCATTTTATTTTAACTTTGAGCAAATTTTAAACTGAATAATTATGAATATACCGGGTAATCTTAAGTACACTAAAACTCACGAATGGATTCGCGTAGAAGGTGACACAGCTTTTATTGGTATTACCGAATTTGCACAGGGCGAACTCGGTGATGTCGTTTTTGTTGAATTCAAAGGTATTGGTGAGACCCTTTCGAAAGATGAAGCTTTTTGCAGCATTGAAGCTGTTAAAACAGTTTCTGATTCTTATATGCCCGTTGGCGGAGAGGTTCTTGAAGCTAACCCTGCTATCGAAACTGCTCCCGAAACCATCAACAAAGACCCTTATGGTAGTGGATGGCTTATAAAGATTAAACTGACCAATCCTGCTGAAGTTAACGAACTGCTTACAGCTGAACAGTATCAGGGGCTGGTACATTAAAATAAGATATTTTTAAATTAAGGCACTTTCTCCGGCATTCTGCAGGAGAAGTGCTTTTTGTTTTATCACCATATATGAGTAATGATAATTTGCAGCTTATTCTTTAATGATATTGAAGCGGTAAGGTAGCTTTCCTATTACTTCTATAGTATATATTCCTTTTGCAAGCATTGAGATGCCAATTGTATTGTTCTGAAATTCCCCTGTAGATACAATTTTTCCTGAGTTGTCGTAGATAATATAGGTACTGAATGAATTATCCGCAGGCGAAATATTTACAAACCCGGCCGAAGGGTTGGGGTAAAAGTTGTAAAGTTCATTAATTGTATATTCTGAGGCTGATAAATCCCTTACCAGTTGTACATCTAAAACTGTCATTTCATAATCATAAGTTGTAACATCTGTTACGGTTTTGGTGATGTAACCGGGAGAACTATACCTGAAATCGTATGTTCCGGCTTTAATAAGCCTGTGATAATTTCCGTTTGTGCTGTCGGCTGTATAGATCTGCGAACTGTCGAGGTCGTGCTGGAGTACTTCTATGAATGCCTTTAATGGTTGGCCGGTGAGCGAATCAGTTACAATCCCATGCACTCCGTATTGGACCTGTTTAATGTAATTGATAAGCGATCTGAAGTTTGCATCCCAGAAACCGGACAATTCAGAGGCTGAAGGTTTTTTATCTGCACTTATCTCTATGCAAATCTCCCTGCAATGGTGAAAATAATTTGAAAAATCCTGCCTGCCACCGTCAATTTCGTACCATGCGTTGCCATTTGTTATTCCGTCATTTTCATCATCAAAATATCCGGCAGGACCGTAAAACTGGGCTGTGTCGGCAAATTCGTGCGAAACAAGTTGCATCCAGTCGTCATCTGCATGTAACTGAGCATAGGTGTCCCATGGATAATTCATGAGTTCTGCACCTCCGTGGAAATTAGCCGACATCACAAAATTATGATCCGACATAAACTGCATCCATGCAATGGTTTCAGGTTGCCAGCTGTTTCCGTCGGGATTATCTCCATCCTGTGGGTCAGGAAAATTTCTGTTAAGGTCAACAAAGTTTCCGTTGTATCTTATTGCACCGGCAACTGTATTGTTTCCCAGAAAATAAGTTCCATCGGGGTTAGCAAGTGGATTTATCCATATCTCTGTGTTGTTAACGAGTTCAGTTACTTCAGGGTCAGTTCCGTAATTTGTCAGCAAATAATCAATTAATCTGAGCATAAGAATAGCTCCTGTAAGTTCATCCCCATGCATAGACGATGTGTACAGAAATTCAGGTTCGGCCTCCTTTGTCCCTACGTTATCAGATATCTTTAGTATTATAAGGGACCTTCCGTTCTCTGTGGTTCCGAAGACCTCTTTACTGCATAATTCAGGATGCGCATTTACAAAGCTGTCCATAAGTGCTGTATATTGTCCGTATGTGGGATAATAATTCCAGGTCTGTATATCTTTAAGAGAACCAGCCATTTTTGGTTCGAATTTAAGTGAAGGAGAGCTTAGTATTTCTATGTTATTTATATAATTAATAATCGATTCGAATTCCTTACGGTTTGCAAAAGCAAAAACTTTTCCTTCCTTCACTTTGTCCACAGACACCTTTTTAAGCAGACTTTTTTCTGTGGGATAATCAAAACTGAAATAGACTTCACCCCTGGCAGAAAGTTCCAAATCGGCTTTTTTTATAAGAATATCCTTTTGGGCAGAAAGTAAGCAGAAGGAGGAAAGAAAAACAAGAATAGTTAAAAATGATCTCATAAAAAAAGGATTTGAGAGTATAAAGTTAAAAAAAAAGCCCCGGATTTATACCCGGGGCGTATTATTATTTATGGTAATTATTAAAGGTAGAAGTATTCCTTGATCCTATCAACGTAATCAAGTTTTTCCCAGGGGAAGAAAGTTACTTTTTTGAAATAGCATTCTTTACCATCTACTACCTTTTTGGTTGTGGTCTTGTCCTTATAGAAAACCTGTGCTTCAGCAATGTAAGAGTCGCGTCCAAAATGTCCGTACGAAGCTGTAGGAAGGTAAATGGGATTTTTAAGACCGAATCTTTCGATAATTGCATATGGTCTTAAGTCAAATAATTCCATTATTGCATCAGCTATATCGCTGTCGGAAGGCTGACGTTTTCCCTGATGCTTTAGTTTACATGTGCCGTAAGTGTTAACGTAGATACTTACAGGTTCAGCAACTCCGATTGCATAGGAAATCTGTACAAGCATTTCTGTGGCAACACCAGCTGCAACCATATTTTTGGCAATGTGACGGGCTGCGTATGCTGCCGAACGGTCAACCTTCGAAGGATCTTTACCTGAGAAGGCACCGCCTCCGTGAGGACAACGTCCGCCATATGTGTCGACGATTATCTTTCGTCCGGTAAGGCCTGTATCGCCGTGAGGGCCTCCGATAATGAATTTGCCGGTAGGATTAACCATAAGTTTGTAATCGCGGCGGAAAAGTTTGCGGATAGGGGCGGGCAGACTCTTCTTAACGCGAGGCAGCAAATGACGCTCAACGTCATTACGGATTATTTCCTGCATTCTTTCTTCGGCCCATTTCATCATTTCGGGCGACTTGTCGCTGGGAAGAATGAACTCATCATGCTGTGTTGAAACAACAATAGTGTGCACACGTATAGGTTTGCCTCGTTCCGAATATTCAATAGTGACCTGTGCCTTTGAGTCGGGTCCTAGATATTTCATTTTTTTACCTTCCTTGCGTATTGCAGCAAGTTCCTGAAGCAACATGTGCGACAGTTCTATGGGCATTGGCATGAAATTGTCCATCTCTGTACAGGCATAACCGAACATTATACCTTGGTCGCCTGCTCCCTGATCTTCTGGTTTTGTGCGGTCGACGCCCTGACGAATGTCGGGAGACTGTTCGTGAATAGCGCTTATGGCAGCACAGGAATCCCCTGCAAACATATAAGAAGCTTTAGTATATCCCACCTCTTTTGCCACCTTACGTGCTGTTTCCTGTACGTCGATATATCCCTGTGTGCGTACTTCACCGGCTAGAGTAATAAGTCCAGTAGTGACAAGGGTTTCGCATGCTACTTTTGAATTTGGGTCCATGCGTAAGAATTCGTCTAATAATGCGTCTGAAATCTGATCTGCCAGTTTATCCGGATGTCCTTCTGAAACTGATTCGGATGTAAATAAATATCCCATTTCGTTTTCTGTTTAAGTTATTATTTGTTTGTTGTAAGTTCCTGAAATACTTCTTCGAGCGTCTTTTCTTTTTTCTGCATCGACAAAACGCTTATTCCCTTTTTTACAGCAAGATTGAAAAGCAGAGGTCTAACATCCTCCTCGCGGTTGCTTTGCACAAGCCATCTGTTATCTTTCATCCCGTGTATCTTTATAACTCCGCTTAATGCCGCTATTTCCTCACGTGAAACTTTATCGCTGAACTCAACAATAACTGTTTCGGTTACTGATTGAGTACGGGTATGTATATTCTGCATTGTTCCGTCCTCAACTATTATGCCCGAACTTATAATTATTGCACGATGACATATCGACTCAACTTCCTGCATGATATGAGTTGAGAGCATTACAGTTTTTTTGCGTCCAAGGTCACCGATAAGATTACGGATCTCGATTATTTGATTGGGGTCTAACCCCGATGTGGGTTCGTCTAGAATTAGAACTTCAGGGTCGTGTATAAGAGCTTGTGCTAAGCCTACACGCTGCCTGTATCCTTTAGAGAGAGCACCTATTTTCTTTTTATTTTCCGGACCAAGCCCCGTTCTCTCTATCATTTCCTCCACCCGTTCTTTTGCCTGTTTAACAGGAACCTTGTAAAGCCGTGCAACATGATAAAGGTATTCGCGGATGTACATTTCGGGATAAAGCGGATTGTGCTCGGGCAGATATCCTATAAGCCGTCTTGCTTCAATACTGTTAGTAAGAATGTCAATGTCGTTAACAAAAACATTGCCTTCATTTGGGGGAATAAAGCCTGTGATGATCTTCATCATCGTTGATTTCCCTGCTCCGTTAGGCCCCAGAAAACCTGTTATCTCACCTGTATTTATAGTAAAGGTAACATTATCAAGCGCCCTCTGCGTTCCGTATAGTTTTGTAATGCCTTCAACACGAATTGACATCCTGTAATTTTTGCACAAAAATAATCTTTGTTAATTATAAAAAGCAAATAATTTCATTAAAAATTTGAAAAAAAATCACAAAAAACATAATGAATTATGCAAGATGGCGATGTGATTGTTGTTATTGAACGAAAAGAATCGGGTATGAAAAAAATAAAGAAGTTTCAGATTCTCAGGCAACTTTTTCAAAATTTAGAGTCTTATTACAAACAAATAATTTGATCACTATGAGAAAGTTTATAATTCCGATTGCTATTTTACTGACAATGGTTTTTGCCAGTAACAGGTCTGATGCTCAGCCTACAAGTCTTTTCGAAGCTTTTATTGGCGACAGTCTTCAGGGAACAAATGTAATATATGGTTGTTCCGGAACAGACTCAATTTACTTTTATGTATATATTACAGGAACAGCCTGCGAGCAAACCGATTTAATATCTATGGGTATTGATTTTGGTGACGGTGTTGACTCTCTGTTTTCAGAGGTTTATGGCTGGGGAGTTGGATATTCTTTTTATCACCAATATGCCCCCGGTGACTACCAGCTGATGTTCTGGGGATCTGAACCCGGAGGTGAGCAGGATACTGCAATAATGAATATTCATATTTCATCCGGTTGTATTTCTATTTCAGGGAAACTTTATGAAGATCAGAATACAAATTGCCTGTTTGATGCAGGAGAACCATTTGCAGGAAATCCAGGCCAGTACTTTTATGTTACTGCAAGCGATGGCATGAATCAGGTTGCAACAACATGGGCAGACATTAACGGTAATTATACATTTACCGATCTTCCTGATGATATCAATTTTACAATAATGCCGCACAACTATTATTATCAGAGCAATTGTTATGCAGGAGTATGTCCAATTTATACTACTGTACCTGCGGGAACGTCTGCTGTTGCTGATTTTGGTTATTATTCCGACAATTCTGCTTTTGACCTTGCTGCATCAATCTACGGATGGGGTTTTCGGCCGGGGATGAACTGTACGGTTTCTGTTTATGTATTTAACCAGAATTGTAACTACCCTATGGGAGGGACACTTAAAGTTGTTCTTGATCAGCTTCTTACATACAGCAGTGCAAATTATTCACTTGCCGGAACTTCTGGTGATACTCTTATTTTCAACGTGCCTTCACTTTCAGGTTCAGGAAATCAATATTATCTTAGAATTGAAGCGTATACGTCTGTTTCGGCTGTTTATGGTGATCCAATAAATTGCATGGCTAAAGTTGAACCTCTGACAGGAGATAGTAATCCATTAAACAATATAACTGCTCTTCGTTCCGAAGTACGTGCATCGTGGGACCCGAACGACAAACAGGTTTCTCCGCAGGGACAGGGGCCAAACGGATTGGTTGAACCAAACACAATTTTAACGTATCAGATTCGTTTCCAGAATACCGGTAATGCTGAAGCTATTGATATCAGAGTTCTTGATACTCTAGACAACGATCTCGATGTTAATACTTTTCATTTGGTAGGCACATCGCATTACTGTGATTATTCGATATTTCCGGGAAACATAATTGAATTCCGCTTCGATAATATATGGCTGCCCGACAGTACTACAAACGAACCTATGAGTCATGGAAGTATTGTATACAATATCCGCATGAACCCAAACCTGACAGACGGAACAGAGATTCTTAATACAGCGCATATTTACTTCGATTATAATCCAGCTATTGTAACAAATACTACTTTAAATACATATGTAACTAATATTCCGGTTGCAGTTCCGGTTGCAGAAATGTTGTCTGCCATAGTTTTTCCTAATCCGGCAACAGATTTCATACAGATTAAGCTAACCGAAAATACTTACAAAATAGAAATATGTAATACTGTTGGTACGATTTTAAAACATGTTATCCCACAGAAACAGTTAAATGAAATAAGTGTCAGGGACCTTTCAAAAGGGGTCTACTTCGTAAAGATATACAGCAGTAAAGGTGTTGCAACTACAAAGTTCGTAAAAGAGTAATTGAAAAAAGCAGTCATGCTGAGGTTCCCGAAGCATGACTGCTTTTCATTTTTCCGACATTCAATCGTCCGAAGTGAAACAAAGGACATGGAATCGTCGGATTTTTTTTTAATTTGTTTCTACTCCAGTTTCTTAGTTATTACCTTCTCAAATCCGGGTGTCATCCAGATCGCATAGTTGCCGGTACTGTCAGAATAAATAAAATATGCTTCGTATTGCTTGTTCGTATCGATAAAGCTTTTCCCGTTTTCCATTCCCATTGCCATAACTGCAGTTGCAATAGCATCGGCTTCTGCGCATGACCGGGCTTTTATAGTAACGCTTAGCAGTTTATGATGCGAAGGGTAGCCAGTGTGAGGATCGATTGTATGCGAATACATTATGCCATCTTTCATTATGAATTTTCTGTAACTTCCGCTCGTGGCAAGTGAGTATCCTGATACCGAAACTATCTCCTGTAATTCCCTGTTACTCTCATCACTTCCTATTGTCGGCCGATCAATTCCAACCAGCCATTTTACGCCTTTGGCATTTACACCTTTTGCCCGCACCTCACCTCCAATTTCTACAAGATAGTTTTCGATCTCTTCTTTTTCGAAAAATTCTGCAACCAGATCAACTGTATATCCCTGAGCGACTGCATTCATATCAATGAACATTCTTGGATCTGTTTTTTTGACAGAGTTATTGATTAGGTTAATTTTTTCCATACCACAGAATAAAAGCAAAGAATCAACCCCAGTGGTGTCTTTTGGTTCCGATCCGGGAGGACCGAATCCCCAGTATTTTACAAGTGGTCCAACAGTTATGTCGAAAAATCCATTGGTTATTCTCCAGATCTTTTTAGACAGATTAAACAATGTGTCGAAACAAGGGTTAGTCGTATAATCTTTATTGCTGTTAATCTTTGAAATAAGCGAAGAGTCACTGTAAATGGAAAAGTTTGTATCTGCCTGCAAAAGTATTTTTTCTATATCCGATTGAGTAATGTCGGGCTGACCTTTGAACTTAACCTGCCAGGTTGTGCCCTGGGTGAATCCTCCGTATGTAATGTACTTGTCTGGTGGTTTACAGGAAGAAAGATATAAAAATGCAAGAATAAGAACTAACCCAATATATTTCATAAAAAATCGATTTATGATGCAAAGTTATCTGTTTTATAAATAGGAATATCCCGTTTTGTACATTTTGTGTTTTTTAAAAAGGTAATTCAATTAAAACGAAATGATTATTTTTACCCCAATATGAATTCTGTAAATAGAACAAAGAATTGGTTTCTGCTTTTCGTTGCAAATTTTCTTGGCATCTTTAACAACAATTTTGTAAAGAATCTGGTTTGCTTCATGGCTGCCGGCTGGGTTTTCGGGGATGCAAAAGATAATGCACTTATAGTTTCTCTTGCATCTGCACTGTATGTAATTTCTTATATTTTCTTTTCTCCTCTTGGTGGCCGTATGGCAGCTATCTATAGTAAGCGCAGGGTGATGATAGTTGCCAAGCTTGCCGATATCCCGACTTTTATGATGATCATGGCAGGCTTTTGGTTCGAAAGTGTTACTATTGTAATGATCGGTATTTTTCTTCTTGGCACTTACAACACTCTTATGTCTCCTTCGAAATACGGGCTGATAAGAGACATTGGAGGCGAGGAAGGCATCCCTTTCGGGACGGGTACCATGGAAATGCTAACAATGCTCGGTGTGCTTGTTGGAACCCTTGTTGCATCATATCTTTCGGATAATTACAGTTTTGTTATTTATACTGTAATATCAGTAGCAGCTTTTCTATCTGCACTTGCATCTGTGCTTTCTCTTAAAGTGACCGAGACAGAACCTCAGCGTAACCCCGACGACACAATTAATCCGGTTAAGTTCCTTATCAATTGCTTTAAATGGTCTGCTGAAATCAAAGGTACAAATCTTATCATTGCAGGCCTTGCAGGTTTCTGGACAACAGGAAACATGATACAAATGAATCTGATGGTCCACTGTCCCAATTCACTTAAAATGTCGAACACAGAGACAGGAATTGTTATGATAATTGCCGCCCTGGGCATTGCAATAGGAAGTTTTATGACAGGACTGCTTTCAAAAAAGAGGATCATGCTCGGATATACTGTGTTTGGCGGACTTGGCCTGACAATGGTAATGACATTTGTTTATCTGTTCAAACCCGAAGGCTGGTTCTTTACATCAATGATATTTCTGACAGCTGTTTTCTGCGGTATGTATATGGTTCCGCTGAGTTCATATGTGCAGAATGTAATAAAGGGAAGACAGCAGGGCGAAATGATAGCGTACTCGAATTTCACTACATTTCTTTTAATGCTGATATCATCAGGAATATTCGGTGTTGTAGCCGAGATGATAGATACCAACATTGTTTTTCTGGTAATAGATCTGTTTATACTGGCAATGACAGTTGCAATGCTGGTTTATGTCCCGGGCATGAAAGATAACCTGATGCAAATGTTCGGCAGAAAAAAATGATGACAATTCTTATATACATTTACAGGAATCTTCTGAAACTAAGATACAGGTTCGTGTTGAAGGGAGAGGCGCATTTAAAGACAAACGGTCCGATATTTTTCCTTGGTAACCATCAGGCGCTTATAGATCCGCAGATGAATTTTATTCATATCCGCAAATACAGAAAAGTAATTCCTGTAGTGGTCGATACATACACAAAAGCACCTCTGTTGAAACAGATACTTGGAAGTTACGACACTATAGCTGTTACCGACCTTTCTTCTGGAAACCGCGACCTTTCAGTTCTCGACAGGATAAAAAAGGCAATACTTACTGCACTTACAGAAGGAAAAAATGTTATGCTTTATCCATCAGGGCAGCTTTCGCAGAACGGAAAGGAAAGGATACTGAGCAAGAAAAG
>Ga0074195_1003593_pt1 | contig 14210 bp, 15 predicted proteins | sample EPASupsiteHSE623_FD_64525 | JGI IMG/M metagenome (GOLD analysis project Ga0074195, IMG submission 64525) | Bioremediated contaminated groundwater from EPA Superfund site, New Mexico - Sample HSE6-23 | ecosystem: Environmental > Aquatic > Deep subsurface > Groundwater > Contaminated ...
TAAAGCGGAAGATGTTGTCGATGAAGAGGAGCACGTCCTGGCCTTCCTCGTCGCGGAAGTACTCGGCCACAGTCAGGGCCGACAGGGCGACGCGGGCGCGGGCTCCGGGGGGCTCGTTCATCTGGCCGTAGATCAGCGCGGCTTTATCGAGAACGCCCGAATCCTTCATTTCGTGCCAGAGGTCGTTCCCTTCGCGGGTCCGCTCGCCTACGCCGGCAAATACGGAGAAACCGCCGTGCTGTTTGGCGATATTATGAATCAGTTCCATGATCAGAACGGTCTTGCCGACGCCGGCGCCGCCGAAGAGACCGATTTTACCGCCGCGAGCGTAAGGAGCGAGGAGGTCGACGACCTTGATGCCGGTCTCGAAGGCCTGAACGCTCACCGACTGCTCGACAAACTCGGGAGTCGGACGATGAATTTCCCACTCCAACTCGGCACCGACCGGACCGGCTTCGTCGACAGGCTCGCCGATGACATTGAGAATACGGCCGAGGGTCTTGCGGCCGACCGGCATAACGATCTGTTTACCGGTATCGAGAACTTCCTGCCCGCGGACCAGACCGTCGGTGGAATCCATGGCGATGGCGCGAACGGTGTTCTCCCCAAGGTGCTGGGCGACTTCGACCACCAGATTCCACTCCTTGTCGCCAAGGGCGGGATTGGTTACTTTGAGGGCATGGTAAATTTCCGGAAGTTTGCCGGCCTCGAATTCCACGTCGATGACGGGACCGATAACCTGAGTAATTTTACCTTTATTCATGATGAACCGTTCCTCCTTTATCACACCGGCGCCCGGTGCGAAAGATCGTTCGAATTAATTCTTGACCGATTCCGCCCCGGAAATAATCTCCATGAGCTCCTTGGTGATGGCCGCCTGCCGGGCGCGATTATACTGCAGGGTCAACTTACCGATCATTTCCTTGGCGTTCTTGCTGGCACTGTCCATGGCGCTCATGCGGGCGCCATGTTCCGAGGCCACGGACTCAAGGAGAGCGCGGAAAATCTGCACTTCGACATTTTTCGGCAGCAACTGCTCCAGTACCGCGCCGCGATTCGGCTCGTACAGGTACTGTGTCATATGCGTCCCCTCGGCTACTTCGCGGGGAATGATCGGCAACAGCTGGGCGGTCGTCACCACCTGGGAAATGGCACTGCGGAAGGCATTGTAGATCAGATAGACCGCGTCATACTGCTCGGCCACATACCCGTCGACAACCTCCTGCCCAAGCAGGGACGCTGTACCGAAGGAGATGTTCCCAGTGATGTTTTCATAGACCTTGCCGATGTTGAGACCGGAACGGTGCTTGAGATATTCCTTGCCCTTGCGCCCGATGATCATCAGGTCGTAAGCTTCAAAGCCATCTTCATTCTTACGGACAAAGCGCTCGGCGGTTTTACAGATGTTCGCGTTGAACCCGCCACACAGGCCCCGATCCGCTGTCAGCACAACAACCAGCGCCCGCCGTTTGCCCCGAGAGAAGAGCAGGGGATGGGCTTCCGCTTCCTCCCTGGCGGCCAGGCTGGAAAGGACTTCCAGCATCTTGTCGGCGTAAGGCCGCGAGGCGACCACCGCTTCCTGGGCGCGCCGGAGTTTCGCGGCCGAGACCATTTTCATAGCCTTGGTGATCTGCTGGGTGTTTTTGACCGAGCTGATCCGTTTTTTTATGTCCTTCAGACTTGGCATCTGTCTAACCTTTGGCTGGCGATGATTTACGCTACGAACTGACCCTTGAATTCGTCGAGAGCCGCTTTGATGCGCACTTCAAGGTCGGCATCGATGGCTTTTTTCTCCCCGAGGTCGCCGAGCAGCTGGCCGTGGTTGGCTTCAAGGAAGGTCAGCAGCTCCTGCTCGTAACGCTGAATGGCCGTCGTCGGATACTCGTCGACGTAACCATTGTTGGCGGCATAAATCGCCAGAACCTGCTTCGCCACCGGCAGCGGCTGGTACTGACCCTGCTTGAGGATCTCCACCAGACGGGCGCCACGGTTGAGCTGACGCTGAGTCGCGGCGTCGAGGTCGGAACCGAACTGGGCAAAAGCGGCCATCTCGCGATACTGGGCCAGGGCCAGACGCAGGGTACCGGCGACCTGTTTCATCGCTTTTACCTGAGCGCTACCACCGACACGGGATACGGAGAGACCGACGTTGATCGCCGGACGCACACCGGAGTAGAAGAGATCGGTTTCCAGGAAAATCTGGCCGTCGGTGATGGAGATAACGTTGGTCGGAATATAGGCGGAAACGTCACCAGCCTGGGTTTCGATAATCGGCAGAGCGGTCAGGGAACCGGCGCCAAGCTCGTCGTTGAGCTTCGCGGCACGCTCCAGCAGGCGGCTGTGCAGATAGAAGACGTCCCCGGGGTAGGCTTCGCGTCCCGGCGGACGACGCAGCAGCAGGGAAAGCTGGCGATAGGCAACGGCCTGCTTGGACAGGTCGTCGTAGATGATCAGAGCATGGCGGCCGCTGTCACGGAAGAACTCGCCCATGGTGACGCCGGTGTAGGGCGAGATGAACTGCAACGGGGCGGGGTCGGATGCGGTCGCGGCGACGACGATGGTGTAATCCATGGCTCCGTGCTTCTTGAGCTTGTCGACAACCTGGGCAACCGTCGAACGCTTCTGGCCGATGGCGACATAGATACAGATGACGCCATTGCCTTTCTGGTTGATGATGGTGTCGATGGCGACGGCGGTCTTGCCGGTCTGCCGGTCGCCGATGATCAGCTCGCGCTGGCCGCGGCCGATGGGAACCATGGCGTCGATCGCTTTGAGACCAGTCTGCATCGGCTCATGAACCGATTTACGGGCAACGATGCCGGGGGCCTTGATTTCCACCTGGCGGGCATCCTTGGACTTGATCTCGCCCTTGCCGTCGATGGCAATGCCGATACCGTTAACCACCCGGCCGATCAACGCCTCGCCCACGGGAACCTGAACGATGCGCTCGGTACGCTTGACGGTGTCCCCTTCCTTGATGTGGTGCGCCTCGCCGAGGATGGCCGCGCCGACATTGTCTTCTTCCAGGTTGAGAACCATGCCCATGATGCCACCGGGGAACTCTAGCAGCTCACCGGCCATGGCCTTGTCCAGACCATGGATGCGGGCAATACCGTCACCGACGGAGATAATGGTCCCGGTTTCGCTGACCTCGACTTCGCGACCGAAGTTTTCGATCTGCTTCTTAATAATCGCGCTGATTTCTTCTGCTTTGATTTCCATTATCCTTCTCACCCCTTCTTTAAGGTATCTTCAATCCGCTTAAGCTGGGTCTTAATACTTCCGTCGAATATTTTGCCGCCAACCTGGGCCTGCAACCCGCCGATCAGCGCTGAGCGTACACTCACCGTCAACTCTACATGTTTGCCGGTCTTTTCTTCCAGACCGGTGGCGATAGCCTTACGCTGGTTCTGGTTGAGTTTGGAGGCGGAAACGATGTGCGCGCGCAGGATACCGGAAATCTCATCGGCAAAGTCGCGGTACTGCGACTCGATCTGCGGCAACAAGCGCAGCCGCCCCTTGGCCAGAAGTAGCCCGAGAAAATTCCGCATTCCCTCCGACAGCTGGAGCTTGGCGCCCAGGTCGGTCAGAATCGCGGTCTTCTTTTCCACGGGGAAGGAAGGACTGTCCAGGATCAGGCGAAGCTGTTTCTCCCGTGCGAGGAGATTCTTGAAATCGGCCAGTTCCTGACCATAGCCCTCCACCATCTTCTGCTCGGACCCCAGGGTCACCAGGGCCTTGGCATACCTCTTGGTAATCGCGCTGACGCTCAATGTAGTTCTCCCACCTTCTTCATGTATTCATCGACGAGACGATTCTGGTCGTTGCTGTTGAAGTTCTTTTTCAGCAGCTCTTCCGCCAGTTTCAGTGCCATGTCGCTGGCTTCCCGCTGCAATTCGACGCGGGCCTTGGCGATTTCGAGAGCAGCGGATTTCTTGGCTTCGTCTTCGATTTTGTGGGCCATTTCGCGGGCGTTGGCGAGGATGCGTTCCCGCTCCATCTCCCCTTCGCGCTTAATGGCGGCGTAGATGTCATCGATTTCCGCGGAGGCCTTGGTCAACTTGTCGTCGTACTCGGCGAACTTCGCTTCGGCCCTATCCTGGGCGGCCTTGGCTTCACCGAGGGCTTTTTCGATCCCTTCCTTGCGCCCGGCCAAACCCTTGCGAATCGGCTTGGTGACAAAGTACGCCAGCAGTCCGAAGGTGACGGCGAAATTGAAGCAGCGGTAGAGAAAATCCTTAAGGAGCACACCGCTATCGACATGGTGCCCTTCACCGCCGGCAGCCAGAGCCGCGGCGGCCGTCGCCACCATCAGGAATCCGGCAAGGATGCCGACCATCTTAGTTTTCATGCGAACCCCCTTGACGTTCATTTACAGCGCCCTCCCCAGAATCTTCGAGGCGATCTGCGAAGCCAAGGCATTCGCTTCTTTTTTCAGAATCTTGCCGGCGGCATCGGCCTCACCGGCAACCCGGGTCTTGATCTCCTGAAGCTGCGCCGCGGCCTTGTTCTGCGCCTGCGTCAGAATAGTCGCTTCTTCGGCGGCGGCCGCCTTGCGCATTTCGGCACGCTCTTCATTGCCCTTGATTTTCGCGGCCTGCAGTTGCTGCTGGTAACGCTCCATCTTCTCGTTGATCGTGGCTTCCAGCTCCTTGGCCCGGGCGTGGGAACCGTCGATGGTTTCACGGCGGCGATTGAGCATGCCGCGCAGAGGGCGGTAGAGGATGAAGTTCAGCGCCGCCATCAGGATGAAGAAGTTGGCGAACTGAAGCCATATTGTCCAATCGACTTTGATCACTGCACACCCCTTGTTTTGAGCCTTGAGATAAAGAAGCCGGTTCGGAACTCAATCTTTCGAACCGGTTGATTAAAAATCCAGCTTAGCCAGGAAGTAAAACAGGGCATTGCTATCACAGGAGATCCCGAAATGTCAAGCCTCTTTGCTTCCACGCCGCAGCTTTTTTGGCTTTTTCTTACGTGAAAATTCCGGCGGGACCACAGCCTGGTCGGCAAGATCGACTCAGGACGATTTCGCGGAGTCCGCGGGGCTCATGGACAATGTCCCATTAAAAATGACGCCCGCCTCCACCATCAAGACGGGGGTTTCAAGTGTTCCGTCAATCTGGGCCGGCGCGCGTAGTTCAACCTTGTTCTGCACCTTGACATTTCCGTCTAGTTTGCCGCTGACAATCAGTGTTCCAACGGAAATTTCCCCTTGGATATCCGCCCCGGGACCGATGATGAGGATGTCCCGCGACTGGATTTCGCCACGAAAAACACCGTCGATGCGAACAATTTCATCGAACACCAGCTTACCCTCGAACTGGCTCCCCGGACCCAGAAAAGCTTTGATATCACTTTTATCCACGGGACTTTCTTTACGCATGCGATCTCTGTCCTTCCCCATCAGCAACACAAAACGCTCCTCAGGAGACCCCGAGAAATTCCAACAGCCGATTCAACTCTTCCGGGGAGTAAAAAGCGATCTCGATCTTCCCCCCCTTGCCCCGGCTGTTGATTTTCACCTGGGTCCCCAAGACCTTTTTCAGCTCGGTTTCAAGGTGCTGCATCTGCGGAGTGCCCTGGGGTTTTTTCCGCGCCTTGACAGGGGCGCCGAAATGTTTGATTTTTTTGACCAGGGCTTCCGTTTCACGCACCGACAAGGACTTCTGCACCACTTGGTCCCGGGCTTCGAGTAGATCCTCATCATTTTCCAGGGCAAGCAGGGCACGGGCATGGCCCATGCTCAACCGTGCCTGCATGACATCCTCCCGCACCCCTTCCGGCAGTCTCAGCAGACGCAGGGAGTTGGCGACGGTAGAACGGTCCTTGCCCACCCGCCGGGCCATCTCCTCCTGGGAAAAATCGAAATTTTCCATCAGGTTCCGGTAGGCTTCGGCCTCTTCAATGGGGTTCAGGTCTTCCCGTTGGATGTTTTCGATGAGCGCCATCTCCAGCGCCCAATCCTCGGAAACATCTTGAATAACCACGGGAATTTCCCGCAGACCGGCCTTTTGCGAGGCCCGCCAGCGGCGTTCGCCGGCGATGATCTGGTAATGGTCGTCGACCTGGCGAACCACCAAGGGCTGGATCACACCCTTTTCCCGAATGGAGGCGACCAGTTCGGCCATCTTTTCATCGTTGAAGGTTTTCCTGGGCTGCTGGCTGTGCGGACGTAAGTCCTCGATTGGACAAAGGAAATACTTCCTCCCCTCTTGGGTGGCGGAATTCAGGAGAGCGCCGATGCCCTTGCCGAGCGCGGGTCGTTTTGCCATATCAATGTCCTGCTTCGATGATTTCCTTAGCCAATTCCAGATAGGCCTGCGCCCCCCGCGAGGCGATGTCGTAGAGCAGCACCGGCAGTCCGTGGCTCGGGGCCTCGGAAAGTCTTACGTTGCGGGGAATGACCGAGGCGAAGACCTGATCGCCAAAATGAGTGCGGATCTCTTCACTGACCTGATGAGAAAGGTTGTTGCGCCCATCGAACATGGTGAGAAGAATGCCCAGCACCTTAAGTTCGGGATTGAGCTGCTTTTGAATCAGACGGATGGTCTTCATCAACTGGCTCAGCCCCTCCATGGCGTAGAACTCACACTGCAGGGGGATCAGCACCGAATCGGCGGCGGTCAACGCGTTGACGGTCAGCAGGCCGAGGGAAGGAGGGCAGTCGATGATAATGTAGTCGTATTCGGCGCTGATCTGACCCAAGACCTCCCGTAACTTCCCTTCGCGGGCAAAGGCCGAGACGAGTTCGATTTCCGCGCCGATCAGGTCGGTATTGGAAGGCAGAATGTCGAGATGGTCGAGGTTGGAGCGAACCCGTACTTCCTGGGCGGAAGCGTCCCCCAACAAGGCATGGTAAACGGTCAACTCCTGTCCACACTTATCGATACCGACACCGCTGCAGGCATTCGCCTGTGGATCCATGTCGACCAGCAGGGTCCGCTTTTCCGCGGCGGCAAGAGAAGCAGCCAGATTTACGGCAGTGGTCGTCTTGCCCACTCCCCCTTTCTGGTTCGCTACCGCGATGATTCGTGCCATATGGTTCACTCCTTGGGCTGAGCCGGAACGCAGAACTTACCATAACCCCCTTATTCAGCAAAGAAAAAACTGTTTTTTCGCAATCACTTCGAGGCCATCAGCAGATATGGGCGAGTAACCGGCATTCGCCACTATATATTGTAGCAACCAAGAACAGACCCTGGCTTCCCTTGGTTTTTCCTTCCGTTACCTTTAAATCCGACGGAAAAGTAGGATTTGCCGCTCTCCGGCATTCAGCGGTAAGGAGAATCGATGCACTTTGTCGAACGCCAATCCCAGTTCACGCAAAGATTTCTCTTCCGCCCGCAATTCCCGCTCTCCTTCCGGCCCCTTCATCGCGACCAAAAGCCCACCTTCTCTCAGACAGGGGCGAGAAAGAAAGGCAAACTCCGCTATTGAGGCAAAAGCCCGGGAGACAACCACATCAAACCCATCGTCAAAACCATTCCACCGGGGCAGGCCCTCGATTCTTAGATGCAAGGGAATACAGTGATCAAGTCCGAGACGTCGCACGACATGCCGCTGGAAGTTGATTTTTTTTCCCACGGCATCCACCGTTACCACCGGCCGAGCAGGATCGACGATCGCCAGGGGCAGACCAGGGAAACCTCCCCCCGAGCCGACATCGAGAAGACGTTCCCCGGATTGCAGAAAGGGCACAAGCGAAAGGGAATCCGCCAGATGCTTGACAACAACCTCTTCCAGCAAGCGAATGGAAGTCAGATTCACCTTCTTGTTCCAGCGCAGCAACTCCTCGCCGAGCCAGAGCAGTCGTTCACAGACCTCCGCCGAGAACTTCAGCTCCAGCTCGTCCAGACAGCACTGCAACAGGGTGAGAGCATCACCCACGGCGCAACCAGACACTGAGGATCGCGATGGCCGCAGGGGTAATACCGGGAATTCGTGCCGCCTGTCCGAGGGTAAGCGGCCGCCCCCGATGAAGTTTTTCGCGAACTTCGGCCGTGAGCCCGGGGATTTTCAGATAATCGAACGCCTCCGGAATGCTCACCGATTCCGTCTTGCGAAAACGTTCGATTTCATTCTCTTGCCGCTTGATATATCCGGCGTATTTCGTGGCGATCTCCAACTGCTCCAGCACCTCGGTGGCTATCTCCGCCAAACGCCCATCGAGCTGTATCAAGGACTGTATGGTTATTTCCGGGCGGCGTAATAGCTCACCAAAGGAAGTGCCGTTCTTCAACTCGACCAAACCCAACTTTTCCATAGAATCCTGGTCGGAAGCCGTAACCCTGGCATCCCGTAAAACTTCCTCGCCCCGGATCACCGCTTCCATTTTCTCGCAGTAGACTTGCCAACGCTCCTCACTGATCAGTCCCAATTTTCTCCCCACCGGGGTCAACCGCTGATCGGCATTATCCTCCCGCAGCAAGAGGCGATATTCCGCGCGGGAGGTAAACATCCGGTAAGGCTCATTGGTCCCGCAGTTCACCAAGTCGTCGATCATCACCCCGACATAGCCCTGGTCCCGTCCGATAACCAGAGGGGGGGCGCCTTTTACTTTCAATGCCGCATTGACCCCGGCAACCAACCCCTGGGCCGCGGCTTCTTCATATCCCGAGGTCCCATTGATCTGACCGGCATGGAAGAGATTCTCGACGACCTTTGTTTCCAGGCTGGGATACAACTCGGTCGGGTCGACAAAATCGTATTCGATGGCATAGCCGGGACGCATCATTTCAACATTTTCAAGGCCAGGTATCGAGCGAAGATAGGCCTGCTGTACATCCGGCGGGAGTGAAGTCGATACACCATTGGGATAGACCTCGCCGCAATCAAGTCCTTCGGGTTCAAGAAAAACCTGGTGACGATCTTTTTCCGGAAAACGCACGACCTTGTCCTCAATGGAAGGACAGTAGCGCGCGCCCACGCCTTCAATCACTCCACTGTAGAGCGGAGAGCGGTCCAACCCACCCCGAATCAATTCATGGGTTCGCTCATTGGTATAGGTGATGTAACAGGGAACCTGCAGCTGTGCTATTTTTTTATTCAGAAACGAAAAGGGTCGCGGCTCGCTATCGCCGTATTGAGCCTCCAATTGTGAAAAATCTATGGTCCGGCGATCCAGGCGTGCCGGTGTTCCGGTCTTTAGTCGCCCGACTTTCAAGCCGAGCGAACGCAGACAATCGGATAGCCCCTCGGAGGCCGGCTCGCCCGCACGGCCACCGGGATAATGATTCAGCCCGACATGAATCAGGCCCCGCATGAAGGTTCCGGTAGTCAACACCACTGCATCCCCGCGGAAAATCAGACCCTCTCGAGTTTCAACACCCGTCGCACGATTATTTTCGACGATAACCCGCATCACCACCCCATGCTTCAAATCAAGCAGAGGGTACCTTTCTACCTGGCTTTTCATGCGCGCGGCATACAATCGACGGTCCGCCTGCGCTCGCGAAGAGCGCACCGCCGGACCCTTGCGGGTATTCAGGATGCGAAATTGGATACCCGTGGCATCAATATTCAAGCCCATCTCGCCACCCAAGGCATCCACTTCCTTAACCAAATGACCCTTCCCCAGACCGCCGATCGCCGGGTTACAGGACATCTGACCCACAGCATCGAGACTCATATTCAACAGCAACGTCTTACATCCCAGGCGCGCCGCCGCCAACGCTGCCTCACAACCCGCGTGGCCGGCACCGACGACGATAACCTGGTATTTTCCAATGCCTGCCGCCATATCATTCTCCCGCCGCATGAATTTGTTTCACGTGAAACATATCATTTCCCAATACAAAATCTTGAGAAAATTCGGTCAAGTATGTCGTCCGGGGTGGTTTTACCGAGAATTTCTCCGAGGGCATCAAGAGCTTCACGTAGATCCAATGCCGGGAATTCGGGAGAAAACTCTTGGGCCAAAGCCAACCGAAAACGTACAAGCGCTTCGCGAGTCCGTAGCAAAACATCACGGTGACGACGATCGGAAAAAACCGCTTCCTGCGCCAAATCTCCCTGAACGGAGCCACCCAAGGCGGTGACAATAGAGTCCCGCAAAAGAGAAAGACCTTCTCCGGAGCGGCAAGAGAGAAAAACAACAGGAAAAGCGGTCCATTCGGCGGACAAGGCAGATTGTGGAAGATCCGCTTTATTGCACACCAGAAGAGTCCTTTGGTCGCGACAGGTTGCCAAAGCGAGCCGATCCTGCTCGTCAAGAGGGCGGCTACCATCGACAACCAATAAAATCAGATCGGCGGATGCAGCCTTGGCACGGGCGCGAGCAACTCCCTCTGCCTCGACGGGATCATCGGTATCCCGAACTCCGGCCGTATCAATCAGACGAAGGGGTATTCCACCAAGTACAAGATTTTCTTCAATGGTATCGCGGGTAGTTCCCGGAATATCGGTAACAATTGCGCGCGACTCCCCGAGAAGGATGTTCAGCAGGGAACTTTTGCCGACATTGGGTTTTCCGAGAATGAGGACAGACAATCCCTCTCGCATAATCCTACCCATATCGAAATGTTCAAGAAAATTCTCGATCCGGATAAGGAGGGAGTTGGATTCTTCTTCAAGAAAAGAAATTTCCGCGAATTCGATATCCTCTTCGGGAAAGTCGACAAGAGATTCGACATGGGAGAGGAGATCGGCAAGACGATCAGACAATTCAGCCACAGTACGGGAAACAAGTCCGTCCAACTGAGCAAGGGCAACCCTGCCGGCCGATTCTGAGCGAGCACGAATTAAATCAATCACCGCCTCAGCCTGGCAAAGGTCGAGACGACCGTTAAGAAAAGCCCGTTGGGTAAACTCACCCGGTCCGGCGAGACGCGCGCCGATTTCAAGAAATGCGTCGACAATCCGACGAAGAACCAACATGCCACCATGACAATGAACCTCGACCACATCTTCTCGGGTAAAGGAGTGGGGCGCACGCATAACCACCACCATAACTTCGTCGATAAGGCGCCCGGCGACATCATGAAGATGGCCAAGATAGAGACGATGGGAAATACGGGTCAAAACAGGGCGAACGCCACGGAAGAGTTGATCCAGATAGGACTCGGCGTCACTTCCGGATAAACGGACAATACCTATTGCCCCTTCACCGGGAGCGGTAGCAACGGCAACTATCGTTTCAGCGGAACGCATCATCATCGCTTCATAAAAGTAAAATAAAATTGAGTCAAAAATACCGGCCCACAAACCCAAAAGCCCGGAATATCCGGGCCTGGGTAGTAAAAATGAAAAGACTAAAATTTAAACGGCAGGTTTTTTGTGAATAATATACTGCTGAAGAATCGTCAACAAGTTATTCACCAACCAGTAAAGAACCAAACCGGAAGGAAAGTTGAGAAAAAGAAAAGTGAAAATAATAGGCATCAGCATGAAAATTTTTGCCTGAGTCGGATCCATGGTGCTGGGCGTCAATTTCTGCTGGATAAACATAGTCGCCCCCATGATCAAAGGCGTGACATAATAAGGATCCTTCAAAGAAAGATCCGCAATCCAAAATGCAAAGGGAGCCTGCCGCAACTCGATAGCATCCATCAAAACCTTGTAAAGGGCAAAAAAGACTGGAATCTGCACAACCATCGGAAGACAACCACCCAAAGGATTGACCCGATGGGTCTTATACAATTCCATCAATTCACGATTCTGCCGTTCCCGGTCGTTCTTGAACTTTTCTCGAATTTTCTGCATTTCAGGCTGTAACTTCTGCATATCCTTCATAGAAGCATAGGATTTATGCGTCAAGGGCCAAAAAAGCAGTTTAATGATGACTGTCAACAGAATAATAGAAAGACCGTAATTTCCGAAAAAAGAATAAAAGAACTTGAGGACATAAAGTAAGGGCTTGGCTATCGGGGTGAAAAAACCAAAATCAATCGCCTTGGCCAAATCATAATTGACCTCGTTAAGAATATCGAGATCACGAGGACCAAAATAAAGGAGAAAATTCTGATGAAGGGCCTGGCCCACGGTTACTTCACTGGCCGTCGATTCGAAAATATTTCGAACAATTCCTGATACCTGATCAACTTGGACCTTAGCGATAGAGCCGGAAAGGGGTACCACCGCTTGAATAAAATATTTATTTTCGAAAGCACTCCATTTAACCCCATCAACATATTGACGCGGCTCTTTAAGCAGGTCTTCAGGATCATCTGTTTGAATGTCTTCTTCAACAAGTGTCACCGGTCCAACAAAAGTAAAACTGTCCGGTTTGCTGTCTTTACTCCACGGGGTAGCCAAGGAGAGACTGGTACGACCCCGTACCGTTTGTGCCGAAGTATTGGTAATCGTGAACTGCAGCTGAAAAGGATACTGATTACCGGAAAAAGAATAAATTTTTTCAAGGAGAAGGCCATCGGCGCGTTGATGAAAAAAACGAATCCGACCATCTTCTTCACCGGAAAGGGTTAGTTTATCACGAGATGAATCGAGGTAAAAAAGCAAATCTTCAGAAAAACCGAGACCTTCCATGCCCGAGGAGATCAAGGTAGGGTTTCCTCCGACCAAGGAGACCTGTGGAGCATCGGACTCGGTTTTGTCACGATAAGCCTTCGTGACAAAGGAGATCAGAGTTGCCCCTCGAGAAGAAAAAACAGCACGATAAAGATCATTTTCTACAACGATCTCACGGGCAGGTGCAACGTCATCAAGGCTTAAAGCCATGGGTTCAACAGGCAGCACCGGAGCTGTTTCAGAGGGAATTGTATCAGTGAGTTTTTTTTCCTGGGTAGAAGATAATTCTTGTTGGACAGTTTCGGGACTAGGGGGAGCCGGAGTCATAAAAAAACTGAAACCGAACCAAACGGCCAGCATCAGCATCAACGCAATAAGGGTGTTCTTGTTTTCCATGCCAGGACTCCACGATAGGATAAGTTACTCAACCGGATCGTAACCACCAGGATGATGAGGATGACAACGACATAAACGACGGATAGACAAAATTAAACCTTTGCCAATTCCATATTTATCTATAGCCTGAAGAGCGTAATCAGAACAACTTGGATAAAAACGACAGGTAGGAGCCTTGAGAGGAGAGATAAAACGGCGGTAGATCGTAATCAAAGTGAGAATATATTTTTTAAACATGAGTAGTCCGCCATATCAGCCTGTCAGCAGATGTTTGATTTCCGACTGAACTTCCTCATAAGAAAGACAAGTAGAACCTTTTTTAGCAATTATGGAAAAGTCCACATAAGGTTTTACTATCGGATAAAGAGTACGAAAAACCTCACGTAACAGACGTTTAACACGATTACGTTGAACGGCCCCACCAACTTTACGACTAGCGGTTATCCCTAGCCTGGTGGGGCCGTCCTTATTTTCCACAATAATAACGATGAAATGTTCCGTATGATATTTATTCCCCCGATTCCAGGCAATATTGAATTCCTTCCGCTGTTTTAAACGATGAACGGAAGGAAATACCAGGGATTTCAATATCAATTTTCCGAAAATTTATTTAACGGGGACACTGACGACCAACCGTTTACGGCCCTTGGCGCGACGACGTTTGATCACAATTCGACCATTGGCAGTCTGCATACGCTTACGGAAACCATGGGTACGTTTTCTTTTAACATTGCTAGGCTGATAAGTACGTTTCATATCGATACTCCTTGATTGCTAATTCGTTCCACAAGAGGGGAATTATTAAACATATCGAAAAGCAAAAGTCAAGGGATAAAACCAAAAGAAAATATTAAAAAAGCTGGAAGAACGAACTCTTGCGGAATAGTGGAGAAAACGGACCAGGCAAAAATGGGTTGCAAAAACCCAGATGCTCTGTTAATTTTGAAACCTCGTGAAAAAAATTAAAAAATCCATAAACTACTGTTTTGAAAGAAAAAAACAACATATCAACAGATGTGAACAATTCTGTGGATATTTTTAAAGAAAAGTTTTACATGCCGAAGAATAAGTACTGGCAGGACTGCCTGTCCGCTCTCGAAAAAAAAATATCGCCGCAAAATTTTTCGACCTGGATCAGACCTATCCGTTTCGTAGATATAACGGGAAATCTGGTACATCTCGTAGTACCGAACAGATTTATCCGCGATTGGATTAATGAAAACTATCAGGAACTGATTGAACAGACTATCAGCCAGTTGATTAACGATAAATGTCAAATTAAATTTGAAATTTCAACTACAAAAGCAATCAATAACAACACTATTTCTGAAAATAAGCCCGAAATT
>Ga0074195_1003594_pt1 | contig 14209 bp, 14 predicted proteins | sample EPASupsiteHSE623_FD_64525 | JGI IMG/M metagenome (GOLD analysis project Ga0074195, IMG submission 64525) | Bioremediated contaminated groundwater from EPA Superfund site, New Mexico - Sample HSE6-23 | ecosystem: Environmental > Aquatic > Deep subsurface > Groundwater > Contaminated ...
ATCCTGACCACTTGCCTGCATATGCATAGGTTTCATGATTATAACTCGTTTCAAATCTATGTCCTTTTACAAACAGCTTCATCATCTCCTTCATAAAAAATAGATACACAGATAACCAAGAGCGAGAAAGGGCGCTAACGGATAGGCCATGCGCCCATGCTCCTTGTTCGAGATTCTGTAAAACAGTTTTACAACTCCGTGAAAAATGATCACTAGACTCAGTCCAATTGCCATCCCAGTCACTGTTTTCCAAAAGCCAATCACAAGTCCGACCGCAGCTACAAGCTTAATATCCCCGCCACCAATACCAGTTGGACTCATCATAGCTGCAATTAATAATGGTAGTGCTACTAAAATGCCAAACAGATGAACAGTCTTAAAATCTAATATTGATATCAGTGCAACCAACGACCAAATGATTGCTGGGATTTCTCTTTTTTTGATATCTGTATAGACTGCACATCCCATCAAACAGAAAAACAGCACCGTCTGAATGATACTGCTAACCTGCATAGTTAAACATGTTCCTGATTCTTTGCTCAAGAGTGGGCATGACCACCTCACCGAATAATGCATATAGACCTGCAAGAAGTAATGCTCCGAGCACTACCGCAATCAAGATTTTGACGGCTGTATCGATGTAGCCCTCACCTTTATGGTTACTGACTGCCACCTTTGCTTTAATAGCATATGTCATAGTAATGTCATTCACTTTTTTTATAAATTTCTTCATATCAGAATTACCAACCTTTCTTTATTTTGATTTACAATGTCATCGTTTGTGCATTTTCCTGAGTCGCTTCTTCTGAAGCTTTTTCTTTTTATTCCTGATCATGGCCTTGTGTCAGTGCCTGTTCATACGCTCCAATCACAGCTTTATCAAATTCTTTTCTTACTTCAGATGTACAAGGGAAACAGATATCCTTATACTCCCCATTGCCTGCTTTGTAACTCGGCATGGATACAAAGAGCCCTTTTGATCCTTCCATGAGTTTTACACCCCTGATGGCAAAAGCATCATTGATGTTGACTGTTGCAGTGGCTCTTAATGTTCCTTCTGGTCTGATACTTTGTATCTTCACATCATAGTAAAGACTAGATTCTCTTTTATTCTGAGTTTTCGCTGTTTTTCCCATGAGTCATTACTCCTCTCTAATTTGCACCACCATAGTTAAACATGTCTCTAATGCGTTGTGTGAGTGTAGGCATGACCACCTCACCAAACAATGCATAGAGTCCTGCAAGTAAAAGTGCGCCAAGTACAACAGCAATCAGAATTTTAACCGCTGTATCGATATAGCCTTCTCCCTTATTATTTCTAAGTGCTTTATCCGCTCTGATAGCCTGTCTTACAGCAAAGTTATTTACGTTTTTCATAAATCTTTTCATTGATAGTTCCTCCAGTAGTTTAGATTTTTTACATGCTCATTTTTATATCCTGTTCTTTTTCTTGATCCATAAATTCAATTTCCTTGAATCCGAATTGGTCCACATAATGAAATTCTCTGCCGTTTTCATCGTAAAGCTCCACCACATCAGAAATTGAAAGAGAGTGTCCTTTAAAATCTGATGGGTGGTTCAAGTTGAAATTTGTATAGATGGACTCAAGATCATTTGTTTCAAGTTCACAATCAAAGATAACATCGTAATTATCCTTACATGGCTCTCCAGAGGCTGTCACTACATCATCGTAAGATCTGAATCTGAGTTCAAAATCTGACTCAGGTTTAAGCTGCCAAATTCGAACTTTTTTAAGGGGACTGCTAGCCTCAAGTGAGCCCCCTAATTTTTCACCTTTAGAAAGCCTTTCAAAAACGCCTTCTGTCCAATTGGGAATGAACTTTTTTTCTGCAAGCCACTCGTCAAATTCTTTACCCTGAAACATCGTGTCAACAGTTGCTTCGTTCTCTTTGACATAACCTGCAGGATTCCCATAAAAGACAAGTAGTCCGTTTTTCATTTCAATTCCGCTCATTTACATCACCTCCCATTGCCCCATGTCCGCTCACATAAATTGATTTTAGGTTTAGGTTACTTCTACTTTCCATAAATGATTCTTTCAGACATCAGGCACTCATTGAGGCAAGATAAGCAAACTCCAATGTCCTTTAATAACTTAAGCATGTCTTCAGGCACATCGGTGAGATCATGTTTGTATTCAGCCTCCATGACGGTCACTTCGCCACTCGCCTCAGTTGTGAACGCACAAAGCTTAGCGTCTTTTGGAATGCCTGCATCTTCGAGAATAAATTCTGGCAGTTTGATTGCAACCGCATCTTCAGTTTCATCTGGGTCGCAATCCTCACAACAAATGCCTGTTGCACCAACTAGAGCGTTGTACAATTCTTTGAGTATTTCTTCAAGTCCATCAATGGTTTCTAATACATCCATCGCCGTCATTTCTGACTTTGTAAGCACTACACCACTTTTGATGATGGTTGCTTCTAACTTTCCGACATCACCAATTTTTCTTTCTGCAGATTCTGTAATTGGAAGGCACAGAAAACCTTTTACCGCTTGTTCTAGTCTTTTCATAAGCTGATTTCCTCCTTATTAAATTCGTTATTGATATCAAATAAATTCATTTGCCCCAAGCCGTCTCGCTCACGTTCATGCATGTCATAATTGGCTATGAGAATCTCTGAAAACTGAGCGCCATTATCATATCTTTGCTTGATGTTATTGATTCGGTTGTAACTCTCGATCGTGATGCCAGGGGCATCGTACAGTTCTCTGATATACTCGCAGTCATTGTAGGAAAGTAGAAACTTCCCTTCTATACCAAGCAGTGTATCTCTGAGTCTGATGTGATCTTCCTTTTGAAAACCACCTTCTCCGACATTCTTGTAGTACTTTTCTGTGTCGAAGTAAGGTGGATCCAAATAAAAAAAGCTGACAGGGCGATCATATTGCCGAATCAGCTTTTCAAAATCTTTATTTTCGATGACTACTTTTGCTAGTCTACGGTGAGCCTGCTCAATGATAGGAAAATTGCTTCTGATGTCATGGGGTTGGCTGCCGAAGCTCGTAAGTCCTGATGCATAGCTGTATCTGATTAGTTGATAAAAGCACGCTGCACGTTTGACGTCATTTTCAACATATGCCTTATCAAGGACAGCTTTGACTTCATCAAAATCCTCTCTTGAATTTAAAACATACTTCAGCTCATTTTGAAGTTCTTCATATTGATCTCTGACACATCGATAAAGGTTTACGAGCAAACTATTGAAGTCATTATAAACTTCAAAATCATTGCCCGGTGGCTTATGAAATAAAACCCAACCCCCTCCACCGAATACTTCAATATACCTTTCATAATAAAGCGGAAAGAGCGAAACAATCAGTTCCCTCATGGATTTCTTTCCGCCTATCCAACTCATAAAACTATTAATAAATCATCCCTCCTTCACACACACAAACCAGATTTGAAGCTGTTCATTGCTACTTGAATCCGGATAGAGGGATAGGGCATCTACCAGTCCATTTTTAGCTTCTGCAATTTTTTCAATCCGGCTATTCAGCTGACGTATGCTACCAAGAACCTCATGCTTATTGGCGCCATAATAATAACCGCCATCGTCACTGCAGATGGGATGTCCCTCGCATCTGAGTGTATTGACTATGTCACGGATCTTCCTTCCGCTCATTTGAAACCGTAGTTCCAACCCCTTGCTTTGTACAGCACTCCCTGCACCTGTATGATTTCTTTTTAAGTGACTTAAAAATCTCTCATTAAGATTTACATATTCCACCTCCTCGCCTCCTTTTTCTGGTGGGATAGTTTTTTTGAAATAAAAAAAGGCCGCTTGATTCACTGCATATTGCAGTCATTCAAGCGGCCTCATAGAACTCAAGGCATAAAAAAAAGCACGGTTTACTTTCCGTACATATATGCCTTGAATTATTCAATTAATTTGCTTGTAGCAGTTTTTGTTCTTGTCTTTACATATTCAATCCTCCCATGCCTTGCTTTTGATCATTGTCCATTGTTTCCTCAGCAGGTTTTGAGATTACCTTGAACTGATCTTCCCCGGGGACGATGCCCAAAGTTCTTCCGTTATCCCATTTCATATGAAGAGTGCCTGCATCGTCAACGATTTCAACAGTTCCTTGTATACCAGACTCAACAGGTGCATATGGATCATCCATCTGGATAAGTTCTATCCTAGTGCCTACAGGATACTGCTCCTTGATTCTTTCAACTTCGTTTCGAGATTTAAAACCATGCATATACCTATCCCTCCATTGTCTGTACATTCTGTTACTCCAAGCTCTTCAGCGGTCTTCAGAGACCAATTCTCATGATCTCATAAGCTAACCCGCTTTCTAGTTTGAGCCAATAAAAAAGAACTACCTTCTATTTTATTGAGACAGTCATCTCGGTAAGAAAGTAACTCTTCTAGTCATTTAGGTTTAGCACTAGTAATCCATATTTTGAAATGAGTATTGCATTGATAATCGCTTTAAAAGCCCTATCACCGATTAACGTCTTGTCTGCAATCTCATCCAGTTTGATGTACTCTCTACCCATGCAAATGGTTCTGGCGGTTTGATAGAGAGCATATCCTTCAGTATTAATTCCACTAAGCTGCATCTTTTTAAATTCAAAACTGTCTAAATAAACATGATCTTTTGCAACGCTCCACAACTTATCATCCGCAGTAAGCAAAAACAATGTGGCAAGGTAAAACGAATTTCTATCTTTAGTGGATACACCTTGCAACCTGCACACTGAATAAAATCTCGAACGCTGAATTTCATTTAAAAATATTTCCCCATCATAATTTCTGGCTAAATTGATAAGTCTTTCATTGAGTCGAATTGACCTATGATTTTTAAAACAAGTGAAAGTGATGTCTTTATAGCTGTCAAATCCTAATCGATTTATTTCATTAATCACATTTCCAATTTCACTTATTTGGGAGCTACTCTCCTCATACAAGCATGGCTGACATTTCGATGCCTCTTTCCCCCTATTAATACCATGCATAACAATCATTCCGCTTTTCCTTGGCATAAAATTGGGCACTAGCATCATCAATTGTTCCAGCTCCCCAAGCTCTGTACCGTACATATATAATTTTGACATTGGTTATCTACCTCTCTTTCAAGTTTTGTTATTTAAATCTGAATCGTTATTGAAAATAGAAGCTTACTGAATAGGTGATATTTGATTTGTTGTACATGCAATCGTGATTGGTGTAGTAATAAAACTCCAATTTGCTGTAAACACTCGGCGACAGAGTTCTACTGAATGTAATGCCATTTGTAGTCGTTGCATAGTCAAGTTGATCCCACTGTCCAGCTAAAACGTTATATCCACGTACTCTTCCATAATCTTGACCACTATGTCCGCTAACCGGTGGCACTGTAAAGGTATAGTTTGTAATGGTCGCACCTGCAATCCCCTGTTCAAGAATAACGGATTCAGGACCGTTTAGCGTCATACCACCGCCACTATTAGGATCAGCAACAAAGAATACGATAGCTGCCCATGGCGATTCTGCTCCAGTAGAATCTACTGCCTTGACGCGAACAACATTTTTACCCAGTGGATAAGCTGTGCTTGTTTGTGAAGGTCGTCCCTCCCAAACATATGTGATGGCATCACCATCAGGATCGCTGCTCGATGCTGTAATGGTTATTGGTACACCGGGAGCGACACTGTTTCCGTCTGGTGTACGTGTAATCACTGGTGTAGTAGGTACAGAGTTTGTAACTGTAAAAGTGATGTTTGTCCATTCTGAATATAGACCCCATTTATCCTTTGCTCTAACCTTTACAGTATGAGTTCCTACAGGATAATAATTGTCTGCCGTACTGCCTGAATACTCAAGTGTGAATGCATCTGAGTCTGGATCAGTTGCTGTGGCTGAAATATTGACCTTTAGCTTAGAGTTCAGTGCAGTTCTTGTTACAACAGCACTAGCGATTGGCTTGTTAGGTGCTGTGTTTGTTATGGCGATGCTCTTGGAAAAACTGAATTCTCTACCGGTGCTATCAATAGTACTAGCTTTTATAACATAGTTGCCGGTTTTGTTTATGACAATGCTACCGCCACTATTTGATAATGTTCCAGAATAATTCTCTGGATTGCTATCTTGAGATAGAGACCAATTAAGATTCCTACCCTCAAGTCCAGATAAGGACTGCATAGAAACGTTTATGCTATCACCAACGTGAACAGTCTGTGGAGCTGAGAAACTAAAACTTGCTACCGGCTTGACTGTCGCAGTATTAGATGTGAAAGTAAATTTCCTACCATTAACATCTGTCACCTCAGCAACCAGCTTAATAGAGATTGTTTTATCTGTAGTGACTGTAAAGCTGCCTCCATTTTCACCTAGCGAGCCTGTTACACATTGTGCATATGGCTTTTCCTCACCACCATCAACAGAAATTAGCCATTCAATGTCCATACCATCAAGTTCTGAACCAAGTGCTGTAGCGGTAATGGCATCACCACTGTAACTGATTGGTGTCAGTGAAGTGCTCATGCTAGGGATTGGGTAAACCGTAAACCTACCACTATTTACATAACTTCGACCAGAAGTATCTGCCATTGTTAGGGTTAGTTCATACTGGCCCTTTGAAGGGAATGTTAGGTTGCCACCTTGTTTGTTTAATTCACCAGTTGCAAAATTGGAATAAGGTTCAGAGCCACCGTCATCCTTTATAATAGTCCATTCTGTAATGAGGTTATCAATATAAGTACCGGTAACACTGATTGCCCCCATCTCACTTACATACCAAGTCTCTGGCACAGAAAGTGAAATCTCCGGAACTGGATAGACTGTAGTTGATGCTGTATAAGAAAATACTCTTCCCAGAGCATCTGTCATTGAGGAAGTAAGTGTATATTCTCCAGTCTGAGTAAAACGAATTTGTCCACCATAGGCATTAATGGCTCCATCAATAACGTCAGATAAATTTACTAACTCACCATCCTTCATGATTGACCAATTCACCGGAAGTACATTGTTATTTCCTCTTGTTCTAAGATCTAAGGTACGGTCGAGATGTGTCGTTTCCGGAAGTTCAAATGAAATGTTCGGCACTGGCAGAACCTCAATCTTACCACCGTTTTCAAATAGGAATACTCGACCTGTTTCATCAGTAATGCGAGCAATCAATTCGTAAGTTCCAGCATGTTTAAAACTTATAGAACCACCATTATTATCAAGCGTTCCATTAACATACGTTCCAAAATCTTGGAATCCAAAACCATTCTCAAGTAACCACTGAACATTAAGGCCATCCATCTCTGAGGTTTCAGGAACCACTTGGACTACAGTATCTGTGTGAGCCGTTTTAGGCAAAGTATACGAGATGCTCGGGACTGGATACACTTTGACTGGAGCTGAGTAACTGTAACTTCTTTCTGCCTTATCAGTGAAGGATGCTTTAAGAACATACTCTCCTTTATTTACAAAGCTGATGAAGCCTCCCTCATCAGCAAGTTCACCTTGAATTGCATTTTTAACTTCAACTGTTTCACCATCTTTGGATAGTGACCACTGAATTGATGCATCTCCGAGATTTTCAAATCGGGTTTCTACGTGGATTGTCTTATCTGTATGCGTAATTTCAGGTGCATAAAATCCAACAGAACCAATGGGATAGATTGTTATGCTATGTGAAACTTCAAATGTTCTATTGGTTTCATCGATTAATTTTCCAATGAGCATATACACGCCCTTATCCTTGAAACGAATATTTCCACCTTCATTGGTTAGCTTACCTTCGAGCTCATTTGAAAGTTCAACTGCCTCGCCATTCTTCAGTAGGATCCAATCAACGTTCATGTTATTTGCTTCAATTAGGACCGTTGAAAGATTAAGTTCCTTATCCGTATGAGACACGGATGGAAGGTTAAATGAAATTCCCGCAACAGGATAAACTTTTGTGGATTCCGTATGTGAAAATATACGGCCAGTAGCGTCCTTAATCCATGCAGTTAGGGTATATTCCCCCTTGTTCCTGAAAACAAAGGTTCCACCTTCATTTCCAAGTTCACCGTCAAAGATGTCAGCTATTTTTGCTACTTCACCATCTTTTATCGCTGACCACTCGATGTTGTTTCCATATAGATTTTCTAACGAGTATGTGATGGTTGTTGATTTATCAGTGTGCGTTGTTTCAGGCATATCAAAGTTCATATTGATAACTGGGTATACTTTGATTTGCATGGATAGTACAGTTTCTTTTCCTCTGGCATTTTTAGCGGTGGCTGTCAAAGTATATTGACCGTACTCCATAAACTTAACGGTGCCACCCTCCAGTCCAAGTGCGCCTGTAACAGCATCTTTCATCTCAATAGACTTTTCAGAGCCATCTACATCAGTTTTAGACAGTGTCCAAGTATAGCTATTCATGTATTTCCACATAGGCATCACTTCAATTTCATTGTCTGTGTGGACTACTTCGGGTAATTCAAACTTCACCTCTGCTGTAGGATGATAAGAATCTCTATCAGACTTATCGTGAGAACTTCCACCACTAGAGTCTGGAGTTGGTGTTATAGGTGGCATGTTCTCTTCTGGATTTGTCGTTGGGTCTGTGGGAGTTTCAGGTTCAGTCGGTTTAATTGGTTCTGGTGTTGTCGTATCAGGCGTTTGTGATGGTATTGTAGGCTTTTCTTCAATCGGCTTTTGATTAATACTCTCTGTCATCTCCTCCGCTTCGCTTTTGGTCGCCTGATCATTTGGCCTGATTTTATCATCCTCCTCATCTCCAATGATTCCATTCTCTCGACCAATGATTACAAAGCCTTTGTCTTCATCTTTGATGACTTCTTGATCCTTATAGCCACTGTGCCCTTGAGTGTTCATTGCCTCATCTTCCAAACCTTTAATTTTCACTAGAAGCTTGATAATTTCAGCACGGGTAATTGGCTCATCGGGTTTGAAAGCATCTGGATAGTCTGCTAGATCAAAGATTCCTGCATCTACTAAAGCCTCAATGTATTTCTCTGCCCAATGATCATCGATGTCTGAAAAACTTGGTGGTTCTTTTTCTGAATTTGAGATATCAAGCGAAATCTCATTTGCTAGAATCGCAGCGTATTCGCCACGTGTGATAATTTCGTCCTTTCCTATAAAACTTTCCGGATGAAGTCGGTAAGCAATATAGATTCCACTACATAGCAGAATCAAGAAGGCGAGTGCAACAATACCAATGCGTTTTTCTTTCTGTCTCATAAATTTTCCATCCTTTCGTTTAATTTTTGATATGAAAAAACCGGAATCAACTATTTGACCCCGGCTTCAAATCCATTTTAAATTCATATAACTTTGATTCTTACATAAGCTAAATAAACAATTGGCTTGTTTATGAATGACTCTTTTTCACAGATTTTTAAAATAAAAAAAGAGGCATAGCTTATTGGTCATTATAGTTGACCTTAAACAATTGCCTCATAACTTTTCAAATATTAATTCGACTATTCAATTCAAATCAAATTCAAAGCATTCACGCTTTTCTGCTAATGTGAGCTCTATCAATATACTTTCATAAATCTTCATTGTTGTCAAAAATCAAATCCCTAATTCAGAAATCTGCATAATTGACTTTTGGGGCCCGACAAGTAATAATATGAATTTATTGAATCAAATTTGTTTCCGATAGCTCATCCATTTACGATTTTCAGAGACTAATAAACACGACAATGACTTCTTAAAAATCAAAATCGAAGATTATATCAGTACATTTTAGATGCCTTGTAATCAGTAAATGATTTAAACATTTTTGTACTCAAATTTGCTTGAACATATGCAGAGTCAACTGTAGTATCTATTATTTTCCATTCGTCATCGACATATACTTCATTCCATGCGTGATAGATGTCTTTCGTTGGAATTGAATAACCCTTTATCAATTTTGTTGGAATACCAACACTTCTAAGCATCGCAGCTACAATTGAAGCGTAATCATAACAAATACCTGTATTTGTGATATAAGTAGACTCGATATCTGGAAAATAACCACTTTTAACATTTTTTGCTTTTGTATAATCATACTTAATATTTTGATTTACATAATTATATATTGCTTTAACTTTATCGATGTCATTTTTTAATCCTTTTGTTAATGCTTTGGCTTTGACGATAGGTAATGAAGTATCATCAAACTCTATGTCTTGTATAGATGCTAGAAATACATTATTGTTGTTTTCTAATTCTAATGTAACATCAATTCTGGATAACTCTTTATAACTGTTGCCGGTTGTATTTTGCATAATTCTAACGAGATAGTTGCCATTTCCCAATTGAAGTGGAAATTGATTGATATCTGTATCAGTAATTGGATAAGAGTATCGTACACCATCTTTTTCAACTAATAACAGCATTTTAGCACCGTCTACATCATCAAGCTGAACTCTTACTAATCCATTATCAGTATCAGCTTGGAGCGCTTGTGTTGAAGCATATGATTGTATTGAACTTCCAACTAAAATCATTAAAACCATTAAAATGCTTATTATTTTTTTCATAATAACTCTCCTTTCGGTAGCACGGCTGCCTCTTTTTAAAAGGCCCTATGGCTTTGCGTCCCATCATTACTAATGGTTTGCTATTATCGTTGAGAGTTACTCATCACAATATGGACTTATTGAAGTTTTCAAAAAACAGAAAATCTTCTCATTCGGTGGCTAGGCTGCCATTCATTCGAAAGGCCCTATAGCTTTGCGTCCCACCGTTTCCAATGGTTTGCCATTATCGTGAAAAGAGTATCTCTTCACTGTTACTTTTATTTAATATAATTTTATAATAGCACATTATCCGTAATTGTCAAACCAATTCATGCTTACTAACCTATAAACCAAATAATTAAAATCCCTGAATTGAATTGTCGATTCATAGCGTTCAGGGATTTTAATAAGTTTATTCTTTATAAATATCTACCAACATCATTTTTATACTTTATATAATCACCTTTAAATTTTTCTTCAAGATACGATTCTTCTTTCAATATCAAATTGTGCAAACTAAATCCAGCAACTATACCTATCAACAACAATCCAAAATCTCCAAAAGTAATTGCCGTTCCTAAAAACATAGTATCAAAGGCAACGTAAGCAGGATTTCTAGAAAATTTGTAAATCCCACTTGTCACTAGTTTAGCAGTGCTATTGTGATCAATACCTACTCGCCACGACTTGTTCATAACAATAACGGATATGAAAAACAAGATTGCTCCAAGTGCATTCAATGCCACACCAATGTACCTAAGTGGCATATTCATCAACAATGGTGCATAAATCGAAATTCCGAAAATATTCAAAATCCAAATTGCAATCCAAGTATATACAGACCATTTAACCAGTCTTTCAACTCTGCTCAAATTTCGTTCTTTTCCCTTATCACCTAATGAATTGGCGAGGATTTTATCCCTATACTTTAAAAGCAACAATTTCGCAATGTACACACTACCAAAAAGAAGCAGACACCCACTTGATATTACATTTAGCATGTTACCTCCTGAAACTCAACAATGCGTTTATTGAGTTTTCGAATTAAGTACTCTCATAGCATTGAAAACAGCTAGAACAGCAACACCAACATCTGCAAATACAGCTTCCCACATTGTGGCTAGTCCGCCAGCGCCAAGAACCAGTACAATTCCTTTAACTGCGAAAGCAAATATAATATTCTGCCACACAATGGTCTTCGTTCGTTTTGCAATGCGTATTGCACTTGCAATTTTTGATGGTTCATCCGTCATGATTACGACATCCGCAGCTTCAATTGCAGCATCAGAACCAATCCCACCCATTGCTATACCAATATCTGCCCGTGTTAAAACTGGGGCATCATTTATACCGTCACCTACAAACACCAATTTACCTTTTCTACCCTCTCGGCCTTCCAGCATTTCAAGCTTTTCAACCTTCTGATGTGGCAAAAGTTCTGAATATACTTCATCTAATCCAAGTTGTTGACCTATTTTTTCACCAATTGCTTTATTGTCACCTGTCAACATTACAAGTTTCTTAACGCCTAATTTTCTTAACTCTTGAATTGCTCGCTTTGAATCTTCCTTGATCTCATCAGAAATAACAATAAATCCTGAGTACTTTTGATCGATAACCATATGAATAATCGTACCAACTTCGTCCTTCGTACGACCTTCATCAAAGGATATATTCTCCTTTTTCATCAGTTTGAGATTCCCAGCCAGTACGGTTTTCCCTTTAACTTTCGCTTGAATACCATATCCAGAAATTTCATCGTACTCTTCAATCATGCTCTTATCAACATTATTCTTATAGGCTTTCAAAATTGATTGAGCTATTGGATGATTTGAATAGCTTTCAGTGTAGGCTGCGTATTCAAGAAGTTCTTCATCGGATAATTGATTTGTTAAGTTCACAATTTTTGTTACCTTAAAAACGCCTTTAGTTAAAGTTCCTGTTTTATCAAAAACAACTGTATCAACATTGTTCAAGGCTTCAAGGTAGTTACTCCCTTTCATCAAAATGCCTGCTTTTGATGCACCGCCAATACCACCAAAGAAACCTAACGGAATTGATATTACTAATGCACAAGGACATGACACTACAAGGAACACAAGTGCTCTATAAATCCATTCGCTAAAAGTTGCTCCCGGAATCATTAGTGGTGGAATTATAGCCAGTGCAAGAGCGATAAAAACAACGGCTGGTGTGTAGTATCTAGCAAATTTTGTGATGAAGTTCTCGGTAGGCGCTTTTCTACTGCTTGCATTTTGAACCAAATCAAGAATTTTAGAAACCGTTGATTCTCCAAATTCTTTCGTCACTAAAACTGTCAAAAGTCCGTTTTTATTAATTGTTCCAGAAAGAATATCATCTCCCGTTTCTACTTCTCTAGGAACCGATTCACCAGTGATTGCTGAAGTGTCCAACATAGAAGTTCCAGAAAGTACTTTGCCATCTAGTGGAACCTTTTCTCCCGGTTTTACAATAATAGTATCTCCAACTGCTACATCTTCAGGAGAAACCTTCTCGACATTATCACCAATTTTGAGATTTGCAAAGTCAGGTCGAATATCCATTAAAGCAGTTATTGACCTTCTTGAATGATTTACAGCCATACTTTGGAAAAATTCTCCCACTTGGTAAAAGAGCATTACTGCAACACCCTCTGGATATTCTCCAATAGCAAATGCGCCTATGGTTGCTACACCCATCAGAAAGTTTTCATCGAAAACCTGTCCTCTTGATATATTTCTCAAAGCTTTTAGAACGACACTTCCACCAACTAAAAGATAACTTGTTAAAAAAACTACCAATTCAATCATTGGTGAGAAATTCATCAGTAGACCTACTAAGAACAAAACAAAACCTGAGCCGAGACGGATTATCTCTACTTTATTGATACCATCTTCTTCATGTCCACTTTCTTCATGTCTGTTGTCTTCACTGACTTCTTTTTTCTTGTGCACTTCCATATCAACCACTTTAATTCCTGACTCAATTCTTACGGCTATTTTTGTTGCTTCTTCAACAATTCTTGGTAGTTCTCGTTTATGTCTTACTTCTATAATGAGTTTTTTTGAAACAAAATCCACTGTTGCATTCACAACCCCATCGATATTTTTTACTTCTTTTTCAATCTTAGAGGCACAATTTGCACATCCTAAACCCATAAGCATCAAAATCTTTTTTTCTGCTTTAGTAATAACTTTCTCTTTAACAACTACATCTGGCTCCAGTTTTGCAACAATGGCAGTGGTATCATTCATCACTTGATCGATATCACCAGTCTGCAAAACTTCAATCGTCAGTGTTTTGGTTGCAAAGTTCATTGAAGATAAAGTAACATGTTCTAGTTTACTCACTCTATCCTCAATCTTAGTTGCGCAATTTGCGCAATCTAAGCCTTCCAGTATCAGTTCTTTCTTGATTGTGCTACTCATTTAAAGCCCTCCCTTTATTGTTTTCATTAACATGAATTAAGCCTTGATCAATTATTCTCTTTACATGCTCATCATCTAAAGAGTAGAAGACTACTTTACCATCTTTCCTATTCTTCACTATTCTTGCTTGTTTTAAGACTCTTAATTGATGAGATATCGCAGACTGAGTCATGTTTAATAAATATGCTGGATCTATATTAAAAAAGTAGACACGATTTCGAACATGTGGTTTCATAAAATTAGACACATAAGGAGGTGCCCACTATGGCTTCAAAACAACCCCGTTATGACGAGGATTTTAAAAAATCTC
>Ga0074195_1003595_pt1 | contig 14206 bp, 15 predicted proteins | sample EPASupsiteHSE623_FD_64525 | JGI IMG/M metagenome (GOLD analysis project Ga0074195, IMG submission 64525) | Bioremediated contaminated groundwater from EPA Superfund site, New Mexico - Sample HSE6-23 | ecosystem: Environmental > Aquatic > Deep subsurface > Groundwater > Contaminated ...
TGCTTGACGATGTAAGTCATAGCTAAGAGTAATAACCATAATACTATATAAATCCTTCGGTGAGTTTGCGGGCGGAAGGAGTCAATGAGAAAAATGGTTATTATTTAAGCCGGAGTTTAGGTTCATATGCAATTCACCGGGCCCTGCATGGGCCGACTAATTCGATTCCATTGCTTCTTTCCGGATTGTTGAATCGTTGAATCGTTCGAATCGTCTTATCTCACCATCGCCTGTCTTTTCATATCAGCAGGCATCTTCTCCAGGGCATAGCGCAGCGCCGTCCTGGGCATCTTTGCTTTTCTCTGCATGATGTACTCGAAGACCTCCTCCGGGTGCTTCCTGCTCGCCTCTTTCAGCATCCAGCCGTAGCCCTTCTGCACCAGGTCGTCTTGGTCCCGGAGCAGGATCTCCGAGATCACCAGGACATCCTCCAGGAACATTCCTTTCCTGGCGGGGAGGATCAGCGTCACTGCCGAAGCCCGCCGCATCCAGCGATTCTCCGAGCGCGCCCAATCCTTTAGATTCTTCAGAAATTCCGGATACATTTCGATGAAGCTGCCTATGGTATGGTTGCAGAGTGTGTCGCATTTCGCCCAGTTGTCGACATATTCCAGGATCCACTTTTCGAATACGAGGAAGTCGGCGGGCTCGTACCTCTTCCGTAGCGAGTAGGACCATTCAAAGGCGATGAATGCCTCTTCGCCATAGTTCGTCTCCAGGAGATTCTCGCAGAGGACAAAGATATCCTTCTTGTCTCTGTTCTTAATCTCCCGGAAGTATTTGGCAGCGATTTTCCGAACCAGGGCCGACTTCACTCCATGAAATCTGACCTCCTCCTTGAAGAAGCGCTGAGCGCCGTCCCTGGTCTTCTCGTCTATGTTTTGCACCAGCTCGTCTCTTAATGTCGTCAGAACGTCATTCGGCATCTTGATCCCACCATCCGTCTCAGCTTGGCATTTTATATGCGATTCCTGCTGCGAGCAGAAAAATGTATGTCCACTTCAGATCATCTTTTCGCTTTTGATTCGATTGTTCGGCATCATCGGTGGAGACTCTCAAACCTATTCACAAACGATCCCGGTTAAACTAACCGGGCGAAAGATCTTTTTCCTGTTGATGGAACAGAGCATTGGGATATTCAATATGAGACTGCATCTCCTTACACCCGAAGCGGGAAAGCGCCTCATCGGACGAGCGATGGCGGCTCACCCTGCCGTCCTATCGGCTCTCTCTTCAGGAACCGTGGCCATCATCGCCGGAACCACCAACGGCTACGCGGCTGAGTCGATCCTGAAGAGCATCAGCCAGGCGGAGGGCTTTTCCCGGGAGAGGTTCTTTCGCGGCGTCGTTTTGCCGCCCTGGCAAGAGACAACTGCTGAAGGAAGGCTGCCGGACGAGAGCGGCTTTCCCGGCGATGTGATAATAGTAAACGGAGTTTGGCAGCGGGGTAGGACCATCTTCGATGTGGTGGATGACCTGCAGGAGGGAGACGTCATACTGAAGGGGGCCAATGCCCTGGACCTGGAGCGACGAAGGGCTGCCGTGCTTATCGGCCATCCCCGCGGTGGAACCACTATTGCCGCAATGCAGGCCGTGGTGGGGCGGCGTGTGCGATTGGTCTTGCCGGTGGGCCTGGAGAAGCGCGTGTGCGGCGATCTGATGGATCTGGCAGGGCGGCTGAACGCTCCAGGGAACAGCGGCTACCGCCTATTTCCCGTGCTGGGTGAGGTCATCACGGAGATCGAGGCCATCAGGCTCCTGGCCGGCGCTCGGGCGGAAATGGTGGCGGCGGGCGGAGTTGGCGGGGCGGAGGGAGCGGTCTGGCTGGCACTATCGGGCAGCGAGGAGCAGACGGCTGCGGCGAAGATGCTATTGAACGAGGTCTGCGGGACACGGTAATTGGGACACAGTAATTTTCTATTTCTAAAGGGATATGTCGACAACAACGAAATTAACGCGCTGGGGGAATTGATTTTGCCCGAACAGAAGACGTGGAGGCTACCCAGGATTTGTCACCGATCTCACTTCGGTTAGCGGTTATATGATAGCGGAATCGCCACATTCATCCACAAGACCTCTTCTTCGCCTTCTGTCCCCCGATAATACATTGAGATCTCCAGGCCGGAATCGAGTATCTGCATTCCTGTTTTTGCATCACGCTTTGTTTCGTAGTGACTCTTTGTGTATTCGAGAATATCCAGAAAAGCGCTCTTTGGGAGTGATTTGCCCGGGAGCAATCTCTCAAGGCAGTCGCCCTTGAGGTAGACGCATTCAATCTTTGGCTTCCCCAAGAACCGCAGGATCTCCTTTGCCAGTTCAAATCCCTGCAATGAAGGAACAATCAAAATATAATCCGAGAAATTACACCGCAATATCTGCAAAATCTCCGTGAAAAGGTGAAAATGCATCGCGCAGTATTTGTACAACCTACCAAGGATGACTTCATGCTTTTCCATATCGATTTTCAGCGACACATCCGCCGCGACTCCCCCCAGGCCGCATCTATCTTTTTCCGCTCTTGCCAGGCCACTGTATGCCTCCTGAAACCTGTCGAAGAGATGGGAGATCTCCGCTTGGAAGTTATCCCGTCTCGATAGGTCGTCGCGGTCCCTGACTCCAATAAACTCGAGGGATGCGCGGACGCAGGGCCACTTATTAAGGATCATTCTTATCGATTCTGTCTCCAACTTTGATCTCTGCTTGAATGCAGTCCGAAACTCGCATCTATTCGATCATCCTCTGCATCCAGATCACATCGAAGTCCCGGCCACCCTTTCTCCCGATGCCGACGAAGCGCCCGCATTCGGCGAATCCGTTCTTCTTGTGAAAGGCCAGGCTTCCCGGATTGAGCGATGAGATGCTGGCCAGAATGGTGGTGATTCCCTTTTCCCTGGCCGCATTCAGGAGGTGGTCCAGCATCGCCTTTCCGATTCCCTTGCCTGTGTATTGCGGAGCTATGAAATAGGTGATTTCGGCAGCCCGCGAGAAAGCGGGCATGGGGTTGTGAGGATGCAGGAGGCAAAAGCCGATTATCTTGCCATCCTCGCCCTTGGCTGCGAGGAAGGGATATCCTTGAGCCATGTCAAGGAAGAGATGGAAGAACTCGCAAGGAACCTTTTTTTCGGGATAGGCGGCGAAGCTCGATTGTATGTAGTGGTTGAAGATATCGATTATCTGTCGGCCATCCATCGCGGATACTCGATCAAGCTTATAGTCCATTTTTCGCTCCTCAAATCTGCTGGACCCCTGGCAACGTATAACTTTATTCCCCGGCTTAATGCTCCTTATCCTTGTCCGGTCTTCAGCACGTTTATCGAGTCTGCAAAACATTAATATGCATATTATCTCTTCTGCTAAATATCAACATCGAGAAAATATCAACATCGAGAACGCAACGACATTCTCCAGCGGGATAAGCCTCATTTGCAATGCAAAAATCATATGCTGTTCCAAGCGGGCTTTGGGAATCGCCTCATTGAGAAGACGTGCCCAGCGTCCGCTCGATTTCGGGAAGAAGAGAGTTTTCGAGCCTCAGGTATAGCGAAGCGGGCAGACCGGAGTTGGAGACACGCTGTGCGGCATGGAATGCTGCCTTGTAAATCCTGGGAAAGTTCTTGAGCCGTTCACTGGAAAGGGCATTTATCAGCCTGTCCAGATGGCATACTCCTGTGGAGTAGCCTTCGCTCTTGCAGAGCCGGTCTGAACTGAAGATCTGATCTATCAATGCATTCGTCTCCTGCACGAGGTCCTGTTTGGTCAGATCCTTCACCACAAGGCAGGAGTTGCCGCGCTGAATATTACTGAAGAACTCCCGAAAACACTCACCTGGCGAGATGGTGTATGCCTGGGCCACCATTCCGGAGTGGGTGTCGGTTGAAGCCACCAGTCCATTTCCGAATCTTCCGGCCAGCTCCATTATGATCTCGTTCTTTCGCCGGATGCGGTGCATATTGTACTCCACAACGGGAAAAAGTTCGAAAAGAAAGGGTATCACTTCCAGGTTAGGCTGCTCATTCGGCTCAAACCAGAGGGGATGATTGTAAACAAAGGGCAGATCTTCTCTCTTGAGACAGGCAAGGAAGCTGTGCAAGTCCCCGTTTCCAGCTATCTCCTTCAGCTCCAAGAACTGTTCATTGTCAAGATCGTAGACATTGACGTGGATGGTATGACCCACCAGTCCCGCGTCCCTGATCTTTATCTCAACTCCCCGAACCAATCCTTTTGTATCCGGGCTGAGAAGATCATAGGCCCGCAGAGTATCATGATCGGTAAATGTCACATAGTCCATGCCCAGATCTCTCGCTTTCTGGTACAAACGTCTTGGATGTTGAGATCCGGCAGAAATGACATCAGACGAACATAAGGAATGGACATGAAGATCAGCCGCTTTCCAGCCGTTTCTTCGAAAGATCTCCGCATCCCGGAAAGAAAGGATCTGAACCGGTTTTCCAGCCACTTCCATTAAAATATTATAGGCGTTAGTTCCTAATAAATTTTATCCACATATTCTATATAGACATATTTTACCCGAAGATATATTGACATCATAATCGACCCCAGAGAATCTGGCCACTATTGTTCCCAGATCACCAATCGCGTCGAGTCTTCTGTCATCTGAGGCTGGCCTGAGTTAGGCGAATGATTCGTCAAGATTTGCGCAGCAATTGGGCGTCTTTTCCTTCCACCAAAAGGAAGCAAATCCTTAAAACAGCGGTAACGGGATCGCTCTTATGGCACTCAGTAATCATGCCATTTGCACTTGAATCCAACTTGGCCACCGGAGTACGGATACCTCGGCGGCAGGCCGGAATCGGATTGGATTGATCTATAAACGCTCTGCAGAGAACACTTCGCGCCCTTTGAATGCGTTAGTTCTCGCTTTTTCCTTTTTCTCTCTATGCCAGGCCAAAGCGCCATTCCCCGTTGGCTGCGCCAAATCCGCCTTCAACTCCTGCGGCGAAGTGATCCATTACGCGGCTGAGCAGATCCTGAATTCTCGATACCTCATCCGCCTTCAGGTCGCAGGGTTTGAGGGGCAGGGAGAGCATGACAGCCACATCCTGTTTTAGGGCGCTCATCGGTTGGGAATGATCGACCGAGCAATGCGTTCCGCATCGAACCGCCTCGATGCTGCAGCGCGTGGTCTTCAGCTCCTCTTCGCAATCTTGCAGGGTCTTGTCCCGGGAGTTCATCTTCCAGGCGCTTATAATGGCACTGATGAGGTCCGCCTTGAGATCATCAGGGACATTGACGGTCTTCAAGAGATCCACAATTAATCCCAGTTTGAGGGACCGGAGCTCCCCAATTCTCGCAGCCAGCCCGCTTCTATCCAGAATTGCTTCATAGTATTCGAGCAGACCGAGCAGATCTTCACCATTTCGAAGGTTCTCACAGCCCATAGCATTGATCATTTATTTCCACCTGCAGAGCATAACAAAGGATTATTTTGCCGCGCGCATCCCATTTCCTTGAGAAGTGCACCGGAGATGCCCGAAACTATGTCAAAAAAGATATCCGGAACGTTGCATAATCCGATACTTAAACTAATGATAAAAATATGCATCACGGGGAGGAGATGGGGTGCATGAGCATCGGCCCCCGTTATGATTTTCTTTGACATCGTTGGCAGCCGCTTATCAAAGCCGCTCCATTGAAACGCCGGGAATGATTCTGTCCCATTGCTCTTCTCAAGAGATAACTCGCTTGGCACCAGTGACCGGGATTGAAATTAGGTCGATATATGTCTTCCCTCATTAAACTATATGTATGTATTTTGCGTATATACTGTATATATTTTCCTTGAGCATATCTGGAAAAGGTGGCGACTCTCGAATGTTCAGGGCCCAGTCGTCATTCATGATCTTCCGTAGTCCCTGGACGGCAATTCAAGCATATAATTCAGTAGGCCCTATAATTTAATCATTATGAGAAAAGTATTTTTAAGGCGGTGTATTAATCTGCAGCTATGTTCGGACCCAAATCGCACCTCACAGCTCGTAATAATCATCTCTTCCTGGAAGATGTGGACTGCTTCCTTCTCGCCCGTCAGCTCGGCACACCTCAATACGTCACCTCGGAGATGAGACTGCGCCAGAACATTCGCGCCTACCATCAGGCCTTTCCCGCTGCCGACAAATACTTCGCCGTGAAGGCCAACGGCAATCTTACCATCCTGCGCATCGCCGCCCAGGAGGGGATGGGGGCTGATGTCTTCTCGGCAGGAGAACTCTCCTTGGCCCGCAATGTCGGCATCCCTCAGGACATGATTCTCTACAACGGCAACTCCAAGAGCGAGCTGGATCATGAGATGGCCCTGCAAGCGGGCGTGCGCATGTCCGTGGACTCGCGTGAGGAGCTGGAGCATCTGGCCACGGTGGCCAGGCACCAGGATCGAGAATCCGAGATCCTCTTCCGCGTCAATCCCGATGTCTCTCCCAAGACCCATCCCAAGATCGCCACCGGCCTTCGCTCCTCCAAGTTCGGCATTCCGGCAGAGCAGGTAGCACAGACTTATATGAGGGCCATGGACCTGCCCGGTATCCTGCCGGTGGGCCTGCACTGCCACATCGGCTCCCAGATCCTGGATACGGCTCCCTTCGCCGAGGCAGCGGGAAAGATGATGGACATCGCTGCAGCCGTCGTCGATGCAGGCGGCGAGATAAGGAGGATTGACCTGGGAGGGGGACTTGGCATCCAGTACCATCCCGACCTGCCCGCGCCAACGCCTGCGGATCTTGCCGCTGCCGTGCTGCCGATATTTGGCGATCGCTGCCGGGATCTCGGCATATCACCCAAGCTCATCCTTGAGCCGGGCCGGAGCATTGTGGCGGACACGACCATCATGCTCAGCGGCGTGAATGTGGTCAAGAGGGCGCACGTGAACTTCGTGGCCGAAGACGCAGGCTTCAATGTCCTGGCCCGGCCCATGCTCTACGACTCCTATCACCACATCATCGTGGCCAACAAGGCGGAAGAGCCGGCGGAGGAGACTTACACCGTGGTCGGGCCGATATGCGAGACTGGCGATGTCCTGGCCAAGGATCGAAAGCTGCCAAAGCTGGAGCGGGGCGACGTCCTGGCTTTCCTGGACGCGGGGGCCTACGGTTTTTCCATGGCTTCTCAGTACAACGGCCAGCCGCGGCCTGCGGAGGTTCTGGTCTCGGGAGATCGATCCGAAGTGACGCGCCGGGCGGAGGACGCGAGCGCCCTTTTGGCCGGGCAGAAGATTCCGGAGAGGCTTTACTGGTGATATGAAAAATGCTGCTTTGAACAGCAAAAAGAGTGCTGCAGGGCGATCAAGAATCCTGCAGCAAGATTCAGACTATTTTGGAAGCTCATCGGATATGTCTTTCAGATCCACCGTCTCAATGTCGTCTCCGCATTTGATGATCATCGGCATGCTCTGCGAGTTGCCGGTCCAGTTCACATATTGCAGCAGCGCCACGCAATCGGGTTTGATCTCGACGCCCTCATGCCCGAACACCTGCTGCCCGGATTCATTGGTGCGCGCAAGGCCGAGGTCAAAAGTAAAATCCTTGGTGGTGTTGGAGTATACGAATCCGAAGATGTCATCATTCATCAGAGCGGAAGTTCCGAGCATCATGCCTTCCTGCAGATCATGCGCCGCGACTGCAAAGATGTAATACGTATCGTTGTCCAGAGTTCCCATGGTCAAGGTTGGCGATTCCTGCCCACCGGGATAGTATTCGAAGGAATTTGTCGTGGGATCTCCCAGCAGAGATTGGGGTGGACTGATGACCATGACATCCGTCTGTCCCGGACCGAGAGTTACCTCTTCGGCATAAATAATGTACTCCGGTGCCAGAATGGTCAGATTGACCATCGCATCCTCTTCGGGATTTGTGTTTTGCAGTAAAATTCGGAAGTCCTCCAGGAGAGGTATGATGAAGATAGGCGAAGTACGGTTCTCGTCATCTATTATGGGATCGATAACCTGAGATCCAGGAATCTCGTTTATCAACTTGCCGTTAACAAATCCCAGCCTACGACCCTTTCCATCTACTATGAGCAGGTCCGTCTCGCCCTCTGCCCAGATCTGGCAGACATCTTGAGTGAGAGAGGAGCAGTTTTGCGGGACCAGCTGCGCATATATGGGATCAAGCTCCAGTGTCAATGAATCGGCATCGCCTTCGTACAGGCTGGAAGGATCATTGGGATTGGACGCGCTCTCATAGGTCCAGCTTTCGTTGCCGCGATCGACCACAATTGCGCGAGCTTCTTTTGGATAGTTGTTGTCATAGACCAGTATCTCATAAATGCCGTCTCCGGCATCGCGCACGGCAAAAGGTGTAACGGCGTGGCCGTCGCTGCCGTCGCGCTTGTATATGGCAATGGTGTACTTTTTCGTCTTATTGTCATCCTGGAATGACTCTACAAGCTCATCCAGAATCAGGCTGGGCTTATCCTTGGTGCCCGAGGACGCAGTGGGCTCAAGCAACTGATGACAGAACCAGTAGGCAATCTCCTTTTGCAGGACACCGTTGCCTGCAACCCTGAGATCAACGGTCCTGTCCGCTCCGAAGTCCTGGATGTCGATGAGCTTCTCGTAGAGGAGGAGGCTGAGCACGGCCATGCCCTGACAGTGTCCGCCATCGGACATGCTGTTGGCCATCTCCAGCCAGTAGGTCCAGGTGGGCGTGAGGATGCAGTTTCCTTTGGGCTGGCTGGCGCAGACGTCCTCGCCCACCATGCGTCTCAGGTCTTCGGGAGTCAGGCCCTCGTAGCCTTTCTCTCCAGCATAATTTGAGAAACTAAAGCCGTCCACATCGGGGCGAAAGCCGAGGTCAGCAATGAGGCTGCTGTCGTTAAGATCGTCGTCTATCGGATTCTTAGATTCGGCCAGGCCGGAGAGGCTGAAGAGAAAAAGAATCGATACAAGCTGTGCTGCGAACCTCAAATGAGCGCGCGAGTCTCTTTTTTTTGGTAAAGATTTCATATAGCAGTCTCCGAATATTACGCTCTTATTTCCATGTCTTTGCCAGGTCTTGAGTCCAAACATTATTAATTTTTGTATGGTGCCCCGACATGATACTCAAAATTTAATCAACCGCCTTTGTTTGCCGTTCGTCTCGACTGTTGATCTTGGCCGGAAGATCTTTTGATCGGAAGAGCATTCAGATTTGAAGCAGGCCGGCATAATCGGCCTGAACTATTGAATGAACCATAATCTCGGGTGGCGTAAACAGATGAGCGATTCAGATCCGCAGAGGGCCGTTGAGGCTTTGTTGAGCCTTTTAAAGCCATTGCAGCAGGGCGAGTTCTCGGACAAGCTCTACAAAGTCTCCATTTATGCACAGTCTGTGGCAAAGAGCTGGGAGCTATTTCGAGCGGCCCGGGCCACCCTCGAATCAAGAGCGCCCGAAGATGCAAAGCGGCATCGCCAGGAGGTGCAGGCAAAGGCAAAGAGCCTCGAAGCGTCTACGAAAAACTCTCTGCGTTTTGCTCGCATCAATCTCGACTCAGTTATGGTGCAGGCGCTGGATTCCATAGTTTGGCGGCCAAAGAATCCCACCAAGACGGACGAAGCGAAGAAGGCAGCCGCGCTGAAGAAGACCTTCGATCGCCTGGACGATCCGGCGCAGGCCATGCTCGAGCACTATCGCGGCAGTTCCGATCCTCTGAACAAGTATCTGGTAGCGGGACCCTGGGGGCACGAGTACCTGCGCAAGAGGTCGATCGGCCTGGAGGAGTATTATCAAGAGCTTTGCCAGATGCTCGGGTGCACGCAGACGACCGCGGGAAAAATAGTGCTTGGCTACACGAGCCTGGGCCGGGCGATCGATGTGGTGGAAAGCACGACTCTTGAAAGCCTGGAAAAAGAGAGGGCCAAATGGCAGGCATGAATGGCTGCATAGGCATCACAGCGGTCTCTATTATTTCCGTGAGCCATCTCGTGAGTTACGAGGAAACCCTACTTGTGGCCCCTAAAATCGGCGACCACGATGCTCAGTTCTTGTGAAGAGGACGCCTTTTCGATGACCGATTTCGCCTCATCGCGGTCCAGTGGATTATGAATGAATTGCACATGCTCATCATAACCAAGAAGTATGCGCTCCAGCATCCCATCCGGGATCTTCTGGCCGCCGGTGGTCTTGGCCATTCCGTTGCAGAGCAGCAAGATTTTAAGGGGAATATGGCGCTGCACAGCCTCCGGTAGCCCCAGGTGTCCGGCAGCGATGAAAGAGAAGTCGCCGCTGACCGCCCATGCGGGACTGACACCGGCCATGTGGGCGCCCAGAGCCAGAGGAACGCTGCCTCCCATGTAGGTGGTCACATCGATGCAGTCGTAAGGCGGAAGGGCGAAGAGTGTGGACAGGCCCGTATCCCCTGCGGCAATCTCTCCTTTGACCGATCGGAGGGCCTCAAAGACGGCGGCATACTCCTTGGCAACGCTCTTCCATTTTTCCGGCAGAGTCTCGGAGAGTGGCCGAAGAGGTGGCCTGGCAATGCCCTTCCAGTCGCCGCCCGAGAGTTTGCATTGCAGGACATCGCGCTGATATTTGCAGAAGGGCGGGCAGAGCACATGCTGGGTGATGTCTCTGTGATAGTGACGGGGCGGCGGATTTATGCGCTTCTCCGCCGGAATGCAGGAAGGCAGGTCCAGATCGCTGGCATCGACGATGAGCGCGAAGGGCAGTTGAAGTCTTTCCGAGAGCATGAAGCCGTGCAAAACATCGTCAAAAACTTCACCCACGTTTGCCACCTTGTGGAGAATGCCCAGGCCTTTCACGAAGGAAAGCGTATCTGCGATGCTGTCCGACTGAATCCCGAACCGATCATCCACCACCAGGGAGACGAAACCGGCCAGGGTTCCGGAGTAGAGGGAGTCGCTGACGCTATTTGCCGCTTTGAAAAATCCGTGTGCTTTCATAGAGGTAAAGGATCTCTTGCCAGCCAGTGCCGCTCCGTGGGCAATGGTGTATGCCACCTCCTCGTGAAAAGAGAAGACGGGTCTCTGGGACTGCAATGCGCAGTAGTCGCAAAAGATCTCCGTAGCTCCCAGGCCAGGCACGCAGGTGGCCACCCCGGTGCCTGCGGTGCGCATGGCCAAGGCGATGGCTTCTCTGGCCTTCGTTATCATACTATTATCCTTTTTTGCTTAAGTTTGGCGATATTGGGCTATCAAATTTGTGCTATGTGGTGAAGTTGAGGTGCGAGGTGATAAGCCATCAAAGTTGACGGCACCGGTTAATGGAATTTTGCACAAGCTGGCTCCTTCTCGCGCCTGCCGCTCGCACGCCTGCATGGTCTCTTAATCATTTTGATCACCCTCAGACCATTCGAACATCCCTTTTCGCCTTCACTCTCTCGTAAAGTTTTCTGTCCAGCGTCAGCAGCGGCGCTTCTTCCTCCTGTGCCGCCGCCAGGAAGAGTGAATCATAGTACGAAGTCCTGTTTTCCACTGCAATCTCGAATGCTTTCGACGTCAGATCCGAGGCTTTCAGGAGTATGCAGGCAGTTGTGATGAAGTCCTGGCAATCGCGGAGTGCATCTAACGCCCTATCTTTGCTCTCCCCAGAAAAGACGACCTGCTTCCAGGCAACATTTCCAACCTCGGCAACGGCTAAGTCCAGGGTGAACGGGTCGCATTCCGCCGCGCGTTTCAATGCCCTCGAAGAAGCTGATTCTTTGAAGAACATGGCGGCTAGAATGCTCGAATCGAGGACTGCCTTATCTGGCATCCCTGTCCTCCCTTATCATTTCCGCGGCACCCTTTTCATTCGGGACCTGGTCTTTCCATCTACTTTGAGCCCTGGCCAAGATCCTCTGCTTCTTGTGTTCTTTGACCGTCTTTTCGATGATCTGTTTTATCTCATTCTGCCAATTGACGTCGTCCATCTCCTCCATCATCTGGCGGATTTCTTTTTCTAGACGAATGCTGTAGACATTTGTTGTCATAGTATTCTGTCTACAATAAAAGTATATAGAATTGTTGGCGGCGCACTTCAATTGGACTGAGTACGATATTTCCCAATCCGTTGATGATTTGAATTGAAATGCCGCAAATCATAGGGAATTTGATGGACGATCTTAAGACGGGTTCTTGATTAACCTGAAGAAATGCCTTGCAGGTTATTTTTATTTCTTAAATACCCAGATCTGATATTCATACATCTTGCCCAGCTTCTCTTCTACATAGGTTGATTTGGAGACGGGAGCAGTCAGGCTGGATAGGATAACATAATAGCAATCAATTAAAGGCCGAATGGTCACGGCAGATTCGGGGATCGCTTCCGGCAGGTTTACGGTATTGGCCATTATAAGCAGACCTCCGGCTTTAAGCTTGCTCATGATCCCGCCGAGAAGATCGTATATATCAGTTAATGGAAGCCGTCCTCCCAAATAGTAAATGGACTCACACCATAAGACCACGTCGTAGCAGTTCGCTTCTAATCTGGCCCGATATTCTACGATATCGGCATTAACCAGATCTATTCTGTCTGCATATTGCTTTAAGTTATCTTTTGCCCTTCGGAAGGCATGCGAGGATATTTCGACGGATATGATTTTTGCTTTGGGAAATTGTCCCGCCAGGAGAAGAGTTTGAGCGCCTTCCGCACCGCCAATTTCAAGTATCTTTTGAGGATCGGGATAGCGATCGTTTACAATATCCAGCTGCCTCTGATATTTCGTTTGCTCAAAAGGCGAAGTGAAATACTTCCAGGGATCTGGTTTTATGAACTTCTCTTCAAAGTAATCTATCGCCCAAGGCTGCGAGGACTCCATGCGATAACTCCTGCATGATCTGCTCATTCTCGGATTGGATCGCTTAAACGATACATTATATACAAATTCGGATTCTCATATATACCTATTGGAGTAATTCGCTCTTTTTGCGGCACTTCGACCAGTCCTATTGATTTTCGGCCGCTTGCAGTCTCTTCTAGCAGTTATTTTCTCTGTAGCCGCCCATCTATCCGTCCTTTCGCGTCCCGATGGGAACTGCATCACACATGCCGGGTTTAAGAAGATCGAGCCGGGATGCCAGTTACTTAGGCGCTTGTCCAGACACTGCAGCCAGCTCACAGATACCTGCGAGGAGGAGGCGGAGGTCGGGCTCCGGCAGAGGCCGAGGGTCAGAAGCTCTGGGCCATGCCGGAGGATCTGACCGCTGTGGGGGAATGGAACAACCAATCAGACGGGAAGAGCTCCAAGATAGAGGCCTGATGAATGACTTCTTGACGCGAGGGGTCGGAGACCCGCAAATTTGCCCATAAGGAGGGAGCCAGCGAGATGGATGCCGAAGCTGAACTTGGCAGAAGGCGCGGGGGAGGCTGAATCTCTGGCAAATCTTCCAATAGATGTATCAATCAGGACCATTCATTAATTCATTTAGTGAGAGCATGGGCAATGACATCAGCGACCACAGAAAGGCTGAGGAGGAGTTGAGGAATGCCTTGCAGGCCGCGGAAGAGCGCAAGGCCCGGTACGAGCAGGTAGTTTCAGTGATACCCGACATTATCTGGCGTTATGATGTCAATGCCAATGGAGAGCATGTCGGCACCTGCATCTCGCCGGTTGCGGACAGGATGCTGGGCCTGCCGGACGGCTCCATCGGAAACAGATTCGACAAATACCTTTCCTATGTTCATCCTGATGACTTGCCAGCCGTGCAGAAGTTGCTTTCGGAAAGGATACGAATGAAAGGAACGGACAAAACCGCGGAATACCGTCTGCGAAAGGCGGACGGCACGACGATTTGGGTTCGTTCCCGGAGTTCGACTTATTCCCAGCCGGACGGTCGAATTTCTGTCTTTGGCACTACAAGCGATATCACTGAATGGGTCAGAGCAGAGGAAGCATTGCGAGACGCGAATCAATTCAATATTGAGATCGTCTCCCAGGCCGGCGAAGGGATCATTGTTTACGATCAGAATCTGCGCTACGTAGCCTGGAATAAGTTCATGGAGCGCATGACAGGGGCCTCGGCAGAGGACGTCCTTGGCCGGAAGGCACTGGATCTCTTTCCACATCTATCCGAAACCGGTGTGGACAAACTGCTCAATCGGGCGCTGAACGGGGAGACCGTCACTTCGCCAGATATTCCGTTCTATAGCACTTTTAAGTCTTTGACGATAAATAATTTACTCAATATTACCTGATACGGGCTAGGTTATACGCGGCTCAATCGAATAATTCCAATTGGGATATAATTCATGAAAAGTAATTTTTAGTCGTGCCATAT
>Ga0074195_1003596_pt1 | contig 14203 bp, 7 predicted proteins | sample EPASupsiteHSE623_FD_64525 | JGI IMG/M metagenome (GOLD analysis project Ga0074195, IMG submission 64525) | Bioremediated contaminated groundwater from EPA Superfund site, New Mexico - Sample HSE6-23 | ecosystem: Environmental > Aquatic > Deep subsurface > Groundwater > Contaminated ...
ATTCGTCTGCCCCTCATCATCAAGTAAAATTTTGGCAAAACCGGCAAGGATGTCATCGATCCTCCATCCCCGGTCCTCATCCAGTCGGAGTTCTAGAAACTTCACCAGGTGTTTTGTCAGTTCGTGGTCGTCGCCAACCCGGACGAGGAGCAGGTCAACCGCCGTTGCCAGGAGCTCCTTTGATTCAAGTTCAACATTGAAATTGACCGGCAACCCGAAATCATGGGCAAAAGTGCGTATAAGCTTGTGGGAAAAACTATCGATGGTTCCAATGGCAAAATCGGCATAATTATGCAGGATCAACTCTAGCACACGCGAAGAGGTATGAGCGATTTCCGAAACGGACATTCCTGTTTCCTGCAAAAGTCCCGGTAATAGGGGGCCGCCACCCGTACTGCCGGCTGACTCTTCAGCCAGTGACAGCTCCTGTAATGCCTTAAGCACACGCTCCTTCATCTCGTTGGCTGCCTTGTTCGTAAAGGTAATGGCCAGGATATGCCTGAAATCGCCCGGATCGGCCAGGATAATTTTCAGATATTCCTTGACAAGTGTGAAGGTTTTCCCTGAGCCGGCTGACGAACGATAAACATTGAAGGACATTATAGGTACGTTAGATCAGTTAAAGATTGAAAAAAATCGGGACGCGGGACGCGGGACACGGGACCCGAAAAACGGGACACGGGACGCGGGACACGGGACACGGGACGAAAATTCGGGACACGGGACACGGGACGCGGGACAGGGACAGGGACACGGGACCATACTTATCTGATAATCTGAATTTTACCAGCATAGGTTCTGTTTTTCGTTGCAAGCTTGGCAAAAAATATTCCCTGCTCCAAACCAGCAAGGCTGGCTGTGAATTTACCGGATGACAGATGAACCCCCGATTCCCGGATCATTTTCCCCTGCGCCGTAAACAGTTGAAAAACGGCATCCGTGTCCCTCTCAGGGATAATGATGGTAACCTGATCCTGTGCAGGATTTGGATAAATGTTCATCAGGTTTTCGTTCATCTCTTCAATCCCGGGTGGATACTTAACTGACACTACTTTCTGTGCCATGCCTATATTTTGCAAAGCGTCGACGACAATCACGCTGTATGTCTGGTCATCCTCGACTGTTACAGTAATTGAATCGCCCGAGGCCAGGGTATTCCAAAATATCTGGTAAGGTGGCGTTCCGTTGCTGACAGTTGCATGCAGGGTGAGGATTGTTCCCTTGAGAACCGCTGTGTCGGGACCTAAAGTAACGGACAACGGCAATGCCGACATCCTGTAGATATCGCGGTAGTTTGCCGTGATCAGACTACCCTCCTCATTCACTTGCAGCAATGGAATTCCCTGGTCCTTACCGAGCCATTTGTATTCTGTGATATCGCGGTTAAAAGGGAAACCTATTGACAGGGAATCGATATAGATACTATCATGAATATTCAGCGTCGATTTCACACGGACCGTCTGAAAGGAGCCAAATGGAGTTATCAGCGTTCCATAACCATCAACCACATTCGAACGCGTCCGCCGGGTGCTGTAATAAACCATCTGCGGAATTGAAATGGAAAAGGAGGCCGTTGATGCCCATATTTTTCCTGGAGTCAGGGGAAATTCGTAATAGGTATCGGGATTATCGTATTTCGCAGGAATGGGCACCCCAAGCAACGTGTAGGCCGAACCCAGATCACCATAAGAGGCTTCGCTGTTCTTGAAAAATGCATATCCCTGAGTCAGCGGTACACCCGGGATGACCATGCCATTGCGCGGGGAAGCCAGGTTGGCGCCGCCAAGGATGACAAAGAACAATTGGTAAGCAGATGGAGTGGAAGTGGCCGTGACAAAGGTATCAATGCGCTGGCCGAGCGCCTCCAGCTCCGCAAAGTTCCATGTTGTGTCCATGGCCGTTTGTGAAAACCCGGCCGGGACCAGGTTCGTCACGCTGACTCTGAGGGTATCGCCTAGTTTCGGCATATCAGCTTGATCGATAACCACTTGCGAATAGATCGAGGAACCCAGTAAAAAAGTCGCCAGGTAAATTGTCAATATTTTTATCATAGTCTTCCTATTTTACAATATTTGTCACATGCATCATGCCCAAAACAGGCAAACCTTATAACTTCGCTTTACTCTTTTTGGTAATGCTGAACAGATCTTTGAGATTAACAAAGTCGCGCTGAAACTTTAGACCGACCCCTTGTGTATAAGGAGCATTGTTATTGAGGATATTCAATGTGTTGGTCCTGTTAAATGCCCTGACCCGCCATCGCCTGTTTTTGGTCAGTATATACTCGATATTGATATCGCCAACAATGGTACTCGACTGCTGGATCGATGAATTATTGTAGGAATTCATCCCAAAAGTCCCGTCAATCAGTAGCCGGTCATCAAAAAGCTGAGTCGAAATTCCCACATCAAACTCCTGTTGGGTTGAGCTGGAACCCGGCTTGTAATTCATATTCACATTTACATTGGCTGATATCTGTGATAACATGCTATTAATCTGATTAGTAACGAGCGACATAGAGGTAGCTCCCACATCAACCCCACTGCTTGAACTGGCAACAACCGGTTTGAACTGATTCAATACCATAAGGTAGATGGTCTGCTCGGTGACGGTGGTGGCATTGTTTGTATCAATACTCGTAAACACCAGATTTCGTATGCTCTCTTCCACATTGGGAAGATTTATGGCAAAGGACATGTCAGGATTCATCAGCTTGCCGCCAAGCCGGATGATACATTCCACCGGAATCCTTATCCCCTCTTCTTCGGGGCTGGTGGTCAGCCCTTTCAACGGAGCCTTGGTTTTATATACGGCGCTGATCGAAATATTCGCATCGGCCGGATCACCGCTCCAGCTAATGGTGCTGCCTTCCTTGATCGACATTGGCAATCGCAGCAGGTTTTTGAACTGAAAAAGAAAAGAACCTTTTATCAGCGTATATGTTCCCGATAAGGTAAAGGGGGTTGTAGGCGTCATCCCCATCAACAAATTCCCGGTTCCCGTGGCCTTCAGATTTCCAAGCTGATCAGGCAGATAAACTTCAACCTCTGCATCCTGGTTCACCCGCAGGCCCAGATCGAGCGATAGACCGCTGGTATTTAATTGCGTTTTTTCCCTGACCAATCCCAGTGAATCCTCATCAGGGTCGATGAAAATAATATAATCTGCCTGACCTACTGATTCGGTAAGATCAATGGGGATGACAACATGTGTTTTCCCGCCATTGGAGGCCCTGACAAACACCTTTATATTCTCGGGCGGTCCGGTAACACTCACATTACCCGAAGCACGGGCGTTTCCGAAGAAAATACTGTTTTGCGCCCTGGTATTGCTGAAAGCGGCAAAATCAACCATTTCAATATTCAGGGCCAACCTGAGATTACTGAAATTTTCATGTGTTATCTTGCCATTTAAAACCGCTTTATGGCCCAGGGAATCGAAAATCGTAATATTGTCAAAGAAGAAGCCGTTTGTATCCACGGTTACGATATCGGCAAAAGAATAGGGGACATTCAGGTAATTGATTTTAAATTCAGTACGCATCATTTTCAGCTGACCGGTAAACAGGGGTTTCTTCAAATTTCCCTTGATCTTAACCTGTCCTGATGCCAACCCGTTCACCCCGGTCATAAAACTGGAAACAAATGGCCCCAGCATGCGCAGGTTCAGGTTTTTAAGGGTCAGGTCAAAATCCAGAGATGGATTCTTTTTATCCATGAAATAGCTGCCTGTCAGTGAAAACGGAATGTTTGTACCGACATTGCCAGTGTAGTAGATTTGTGATTTCACATCAAAACGGGAGGCCTCATCATCATACACAATATCAAAGGTTGCATCGCCCAGGGCCTCCTTGTTGAATTTGAATTTATCTATACGCAGATCGGAAAGAACGGTAATATTTGAATATGGCTTTGCAAGCCGCACCTGACCGCTCAGCACCCCGTCGATGTCGACCTGGTCGCTTCCGATCAACTGGTCGAGCCTGGAAATATCGACCTTGTTAAAGGCAATATTCAGCGTATCTGCCGCAGATCCACTCATAATTCCGTTTATCCTGAGATACTGGTCCCCGGAAAGAAATGAGAGTTTTGAAAATGAAACTGAGGTTGTATCGATTATGACATAATTTTCCGGATCGACATTCCAGTATTTCTCATTCAGGAACACATTGCAATGATTCATTTTCAGCCTGATCTCCGGGCTAAGACTGAAACTGGCAAATCCGTCGAATTCACTTGGTTTATCATTCCCAAACCAGCTTATTTTATAGAGGATGCTGTCTTGTCGCAGTTTGGACACGAGCTGAAACGAATCAATTTTCACCTCCAGGGAATCCTGCTTTGTTGCGCGCTTGAAATAAACCTGTTTTGCACCTGAATTAATGGTCAGCTCATTCATTTTATTCTCGGCGTCAAGGTACCAACCGCTCAATTCGATATTATTAATAAATAGCGCCGGTGAATTTCCCTTCATGATGATTACCCCCCTGGCCTCATCATAGTGGCCAAATAACGTTGTATTGGGGGCTATCTTTAAAAAAGGAAGAAACATGTTGGTCACCTCCGACGATTCATGAAACCGGACCTCATACGCCATTTTCTGATTTGTTTGCGTCTCGCTCAGGGCAATCAGGGAGTCGTTCATGTAAAATGAGGCAAGATAATTTTGAATGAAGGTACTCAATGAAGGGATCAGTGCCTTGAATGAAAAATCACCGGTAACATCGGCATCAACAAAATCGGATTGAAGGTGATAACTTTTACCGGTTGCGGTATCCTGTCGTGTCAGCAAGGAAAGCTGATCCATCGTTATCTGTTTTTTACCCTCCGTGAAAACAGTGCTATCAATTAAAATGGAACCATCGATATTATCCAGGCCACTGCCTTTGAAATTCACATTTAAGCTGGTTGAAAGTTTTTCGACCGAGTCGCGCCGGAGTAAATGCATGGCGAATAACTGGGCATGATGGATCCTTGCATGAAAATCAAAATCCGGTATCGAATCGTTCATGTCAATCAATCCGTTAAAGTCAAGTTGCAGGTTCGTATCATCGACATGCAGCTTCCCTGAAAATTTCTTTTCGGCCAGAAAACCGTTGACATCCAAGTTCTTGTAATTATATTTGTACAGATTGATCGAATCAATGCGAAGATTAATGTTTAAATTGGCATCATTCAGACTGAATCCTTCACCCTTCACCTCCGACCTGAAGGTTGTAATGCCCAGGTATTCCGTATTACCGGTCAATCTCCCGATATCAAACGAACCCACATCGAGCCGCCCGTTATAACCAATCAGCGGACTACCTTTTTTCTTTTTAAGCGCAAGGTCGGCTGTTATCGTACCCAGGTCGGTATTGACCCGTGCATTGGCCACAAAATCATTATAAAAACCCGTAAATATGCCTTTCAGACTAAAAACCCCAATGTTTGCCAGGATCCCCGGTAATTCAAGGTGACGGATGTCTCCCGGGATCAGCAAAGATTCGATATCCTCCTTGTTGGTATTCATCGCCTTGATATTGAGATCTATGAATGTCTCCTCAACATCCGGCAATCCAATTGCGCTGATATTCCCGTAAAAAAAGGTATTTTGTCCATATGCGAACCGGAAGTTGCGGGCCTTAAAATTACTCACAGTCCCTTTTATATCGCCCGAGAACCTGATCCTGTCCTTCATCACAAGCAACTCGGAAGCGAAGTAACCGATATCCTGCAAATCAAGGTAAGAGGGCTCAATCTTTGCCTGGATGGTCACTTTGTTCAGAAAATCATTATAGGCGCCCCACTTGTCATATAAAAAGTCAAAGGTCAATGCCAGGTCCGAATGATCGGTGATGATTTTCAGGTTCTGCGCTTTTAAGAAAGCGGGACTAACCCGAAATGACCCGCTCAGGTTGTGAAGAACAATTCCACTCCGCTCCCTGGCGGCAAGATGCTTGATATTTAGGTTGATGGTATCTGCATCGAAAACGATATCGGTCAGTTCGAGATTGATGTCAGAAACATCAATATTGGTATAATCCATACCTTCAGGCGCAAGAGGCTCATTTTCATCCTGAAAATGAAATCGTGTATCCTTCAGACTGAGCGCCGATATGGAGATACCCCAGGGTGTGGACGGTGTTGTATCAACAATGAATGTCGTATCGGATGAAGAAAAATAATCGAGGATGAACTGCAGATTAAGCGCACTGTCGCCACGATGGGTGATTAGCTGGATGATCCCATTGTCAATGAAAACCTTATTGATGTTGACATTGTGTTTTTTCAGGGAGAAAGCTCCGGGTCTCAGTCCCAGGGATTTGGCTGAGAACAGAATGTCTTTATAATTATCTCTGATGCTTATATCTTCGATCAAAAGTCCTTTTCTGAAGGAAAGATCAATTCCGCTGATCCTGATCTCGGTTTTCATCCCGGTCGATAAAAAGTCAGCCGCCAGACGCACCGCCAGATTTTGCACGGGCTCGCTCCTGAATATCAGATAAAGGGTGATCACCAGTGAAAAAATCACTGTGACAATATAAAGCAGTATTTTTGCGCCCGTTTTTATGGTAATTTCGCGTTTAATTATGCAAACCTACATTCTCGGCATTGAATCCTCCTGTGACGACACCGCAGCGGCAGTCATCATGAATGATGTCATCCTTTCCAATGTCACTGCAGGCCAGGATGTTCATAAGAACTTCGGGGGTGTGGTCCCGGAGCTGGCTTCGCGTGCACATCAGCAAAACATAATCCCGGTTATAGAAACCGCCATCCAAAGAGCAAATATAAGTAAAAATCAACTTTCTGCCATCGCATTTACAAGGGGTCCGGGGCTTTTGGGATCACTTCTGGTAGGAACTTCATTTGCCAAGGCCTTATCCCTTGGATTAAATATCCCGCTTATCGAGGTGGACCATCTGCAGGCGCATATTCTGAGCCATTTTATCAGGAATGCAACCCGGACAAACCCCATCCCGGAATTTCCGTTTCTATGCCTGACGGTTTCAGGCGGACATACGCAGTTTGTTCTGATCCGCGACTACTTCGATATGGAGGTTATCGGCCAAACCATTGATGATGCTGCCGGCGAGGCCTTTGACAAAGCGGCCAAGATCATGGGAATTCCATATCCCGGCGGCCCGCTCATTGACAAACTGGCACAAACGGGTGATCCTGCAAGGTTCACCTTTTCGAAACCCAACATTCCCGGCCTCGATTTCAGCTTCAGCGGATTAAAAACATCCTTTCTATACTTCCTCCGCGATGAATTAAAAAAGGATCCCGGTTTCATCGAAAAAAACAAAAACGATCTTTGTGCCTCCATACAGGCCACCATTGTTGATATGCTGATGCTTAAACTTTCGATGGCAATGCAGCAAATACGTTCCGCTGATCACCTGAACCGCTGGCCCGATGTAGCCATTGCAGGCGGTGTTTCGGCCAATTCGGGACTTCGCAAGGCCCTCCAGAACGCGCGCGACAAATCCGGTTGGAGTATCTTCATTCCCCCATTGGAATATTCAACCGATAATGCTGCCATGATTGCCGTTGCGGGTTATTTTAAATTTCTGAAGGGGGATTTCGGAAGCCAGGATGCAACACCCTATGCACGGGCGTTGGGCACGAAAAAAAGAATTCAGGGACATCAGTAATGGATGCTGAAAGAAGCATATCAGCGTGTAAATTCGTCACTTGCTGCCTAGAATATCAAACCGGTCATCACCGGCGGAGGAGAATGATTTTTTATTTCGGTTGTAGTGATAATAATCCATCATTTTCATGCCTTCCGGAAGGTGCTTGGCAATGTATTGATTCATAAAATAGTCGTATAGGTACCCCGCATGCTTTTTACCCAGATAGGGTGCCATTTCGTAAACATCCGTGGTCTGCAGGCTATCAATGGTATACTTATAACGTACCTGGCCGGAAAATGGATCATTAAAAAAGCGCCCATCAAAGGAATCGTAGGTGGTATGTGAGGAATAGAGCACCATTTTTTTCGCATTCGGAACGTTGGCCTTACTAAGTTCGAACCAGCTGCTGAAATCCACCGCATTGAGGTTAAATTGCTTGTAGTAGGTTGTATCTAAAAAATCCTCCTCATCAATCAATGGGTAGTAATATTCATCGAGCTGAATCTGGGGAATATCCAGGATGTAGGACTGTGGTTTGCCGGTCATGAACGAATCAATGGATTCGGCCAGATAAACATTGAATCCAAGCTCCCGGAGTTCACCGATGAATTGGTTCATGTATGATTCAAGCATGATGCTGTCATTGATATATTGCATAAACTGGCTGTTTACCCATAATGCCGAATCCTGCTGCACAGGACGCAATGTGTCAAACCCATCAATAATTTCACCCTTGTGGTTGTATTTGAATACCAGGTCGGGAGGATTGACCAGCAGGTTGAACTGCTGCTGCGATTCAATAAATGTAGTGGCGATCTTTCGCTCGGGAAGGCATGATTGCAGACCCAGCAAGCCTGATACAATGAAGATTAAAAAACTAAGTGAACGAATTCTTATTGCCACGAACGATCCGAATTTTTTATCCAATGATAACTATTATTTAACAAATTTAGTATTCACACTTCTGCTGTTTGAGTTTCCAAAATCAAAAGCTCACCGGCTTATCTGCAATCATACTTCAGCTGTTTGAGTTTGCAAATAAAGGCAGACTCCAAACGCTCAGCATGACTGCACCTAAACCCGATTGCTGTTACCATCGTGTTAAGTTGCAATATCAATTCCCTGAAGCAATTTTTGTCCGAAGTTCATTCCGTATGCGATACATTTATCTTTCACATCATTGTGCGGAGTGAATTTAACCATCAATCCTTCATCAATGACTTTTAATTTAAGGTTGCTCATCGCTGAGGTCATTATTTTGGCACCCTCCCCGCTCCATCCATAGGATCCGAAGGCGGCTGCCAGCTTGTTGCGGTCGCGGATCGGATTAATGAGTGCGAATACCTGATATATCGGCAGGAGGATGTTCTGACTGAAAGTGGGACATCCCAGCACGATCGCCGAGGCCTGAATGAGCTTTTGTTCAATCTGTCCCAGCTCCATTTTCTCGATGTCACAAAGGTCAACTTCAATATCACCGGCCATTTTAATCCCGTCAGCAATCATGCCTGCGATTATCCCGGTATTCCGGTAAGCTGAAACATAACCCAGGAATACCCTGTTTGGCTTCTGGTCATTCAGCGTTTCACGGGCATATTGCTCCGACAGGTCGACATATTTTTTCCAGTTTTTCCGCAGCACTGCGCCGTGTCCCGGGCAAATCACCGAAATATCCAGGGGGCGTATCCGCTCAATGGCCTGCAGCATGAATTTGCTGTATGGCTTCATGATCACATTGAAATAATAACGGAAAGCATCGTCAAAATCACCAACCAGGTCGTCAAAAATATCTTCATTGCAATAATGCTCCCCGAAAATATCGCAGGTAAACAGCACTTTATCTTCCCGGAGGTAGGTCATTATCGAATCGGGCCAGTGAAGATTGGCTGCAGCCACGAATTGCAGTGTCTTATTTCCCAGGTCGAGGGTTTGTCCGTCCCTGACGACCAGGTGCGGAAATTCAAAACCCAATAAATCCCTCAGGTAACGGATGGCATTGCCGCTACCGACAACCTTCGCGTTCGGTGCAACTTCGAGCAGACGGGCAATACAACCAGAATGATCTGGTTCCGTGTGATTTACAATAATATACTCGATTTCAGCAGGATTTCCCAGTGTTTTTAATTTTCCATGGAAGGCATCCCAGAACTTCTCCTTTACCGTTTCAACTACTGTTTTTTTCTCCGCATTGATAAAATAGGAATTGTAGGTGGTCCCGAACTTCGTTTCCATCACCACATCGAATGTTACGATATCCCAATCAAGCGCTCCAATCCAGCTTACATCTTCTGTTACTTTTAAAACCTTATTATCAGTCGTTTTCTTCTCCATGCTTTGATTCATTATCCATCATTCTAATAATTACTTTTGAAACTTTGAGCTGTCACTACCTGCTTTACTTTGCATACTCAAACAGCCGGAATACACCTCATTATCATCACCATAATGGCCTTCTTCTAGATTGAGGCATTCGTTTATAGCGGCACTCCCATTTGTATCACGTTACCAGGTTCATCCTCTGAATTGAGGTATTCGTTTATAGCGGCAATTCCATTTGTATCGCGTCACCCGGCTCATCCCCGGTTTTCGGTTGCTCCGGAACTGATTCCTGCTTCTTTCGACGCTCACGCTTTTTTGGTGTAATTAATTCCGGAGATGGTTCCGATAGTGAAACCGGCTCCTCAAGCAAGATAATCGTCGGCTGGATTTCCTCTTCAAAATCTGTTTTTTCAACGGGCGTCTTTTCTGCTTCACCGATTGAATCAACACGAAACTTCAATCGTGTTCCTGTCTTCAGGGCATCAGCATCAGTAATGCCAGGAAAGCCGGATGATACATTTCCTGCAGGTTTTTCAACTCCTGCTGGTTTATCCACCGTTACAGGCTTTTCAACCACTGCAGGTTTTGCATCTTCGGCCAGGATTGTATCCACTGCAGGTTTGTCAACCACTGCAGGCTTTTCAACAGTAACAGGTTTTTTATCCGTTAGAGGTTTTTCATCTGCTGCCGGGATTTCACCCTCCAACGGGATGGAATCCGAAATTAACGGTTCCTCCATTATCAGCGACTCGATCCAGTTCAGTTTTTTTACCGCATGCGCCGTAAGCCGCTTCCCTTTGGCCTTGTATCCCTTGACCCCTATAAACTCATGCGCCACAATCTCCTCCTGCTCCACGCCCTTTGTTTTAAGCTTCATGTCGTATAACAATTCAAGCCTGGGGAAAGGATCTGCTGAAAATAGAATGAGCCGGTCGGATTGTTCCACGAATTCAACCTTTCTCTCCGTCAATTCTGCCGTAAACCTTTTGATATAGTAGTGTTTCGATTCGTTTTCCTGGTAAACCACCGTGTAGACCCGTTCAGGATCGTACTTTTCGATGCGCATCATATCTTCATCAAAATGCGTTGAAAGATCAAAGGAGGTTAGGCGGTACTGCCCTGACTGGGTGAATGTTATAATACGATCGGCTCCGGAAAAGGCGCCAAGCAGCATGCCCCGTTCATCAGTATTCAGCCGCTGTACAGTTTCATCGTACCAGATATTCAATGAGCCCAGGGTGGAGATTCCCTCCTGCCGCTGTTCGATTTTTCTCACGGCAAATTTTGTAAGGGTGTTCCCCATCGAACTGCGCCCTTTGATAGCAATCTCTGCGAAATTGAAATCAAAGGAGTTCTTTTTCAGTCGCGGCTTCGGTTTCAACTCTACACGCACCACTTCGGCCTCTCCGTTCGGGTTGGCTGTGAAATACAACACTTTTGATCCCGGAGTTCCTTTGGTTACAATATATTCTTTATCCCTGGTCACACCAAGCACACTGAAACGCTTGACCATGATCTTGCCGTTTTTTCCGTCGCGGTAAATCAGATTATAAACCGTGCGGTTGTCATTCTTGTTGAATACGGCAACGTGGATGATATTCTGCCCGACAAATATTTTATCGGCCACCTTCACAACCACAAAGGTACCATCATCGCGAAAAGCGATAATATCATCGATATCGGAACAATCACAAACAAATTCATCTTTTTTCAATGCTGTACCTGCAAAGCCCTCCTCGCGGTTCACATAGAGTTTTTCATTGGCAGCAGCAACCTTTGCCGCCTCGATATTGTCGAAACTTCGTAGCTCTGTCCGGCGGTCACGGTTCTTCCCGAATTTTTTACGGATCTGCCTGAAATATTCAATGGCATAATCGATCAGGTTAGCCAGGTGATGATCCACCTCCTCCATCTCGACTTTAATCCCATCCATTACCTCATCGGCCCTGGCTGCATTGTAACGCGAGATGCGCTCAATGGGTATTTTACGGAGCCGGTGAACATCCTCTTCCGACACCGGTCTGATGATCAGCTTTGCAAAAGGCTTCAGTCCCCTGAAAATGGCAGCATCAATTTCCTCGGTAGACTTGCATTTCTTTATTCCTTCGTAAATCTCATTTTCGATAAATATTTTCTCAAGGGAGCTGTAATGCAGCTGATCTAGCAATTCCTGCCGCCTGATATCGAGTTCCAGTTTCAACAGGTCGAGCGTTCGCTGCGTATTTACCCTCAGTATTTCGGAAACGCCCATGAATCGAGGTTTCCCGTTTTCTATCACACAGGCGTTCGGAGAGATGGAGACCTCGCATTCCGTGAAGGCATAAAGTGCGTCCATGGTGGTATCAGGGGAAACTCCTGCTGCAAGGTGTATCAGTATCTCCACATCGGCAGAGGTATTGTCATCGATCTTCCGGATCTTGATCTTTCCCTTGTCATTGGCCGTGAGGATGGAATCGATGATGGATCCCGTGGTGGTGCCATAGGGGATTTCGCGGATCACCAGGGTTTTCTTATCCTCCAGGATTATTTTGGCACGCAGGCGGATTTTCCCGCCCCGAAGACCATCATTGTACCGGGAAACATCGACCATCCCGCCGGTGAGAAAATCGGGGAAAAGTTCAAACTCCTTTTCCTGCAGAATTTTGATGGAGGCGTCGATCAGCTCGTTAAAGTTATGCGGAAGGATCTTTGAAGCCAGCCCCACCGCGATTCCTTCGACACCCTGGGCCAATAAAAGGGGGAATTTGGCGGGTAATGCAACGGGTTCTTTGTTTCGGCCATCATAGGATGCCTGCCAGGTAGTGGTTTTTGCATTGAACAATACCTCGTGGGCAAATTTCGAAGGACGTGCCTCAATATACCGGGGAGCGGCTGCGCTGTCGCCGGTGAGTATGTTGCCCCAGTTTCCCTGACAATCGACCAGCAGGTCCTTTTGTCCCAGTTGCACCAGGGCATCGCCAATAGATGCGTCGCCATGCGGATGGTACTTCATGGTATGGCCAATGATGTTGGCAACCTTGTTGTACCGCCCGTCATCCAGCTCCTTCATGGCATGAAGGATGCGCCGTTGCACCGGTTTCAATCCATCAGTTATCTCAGGGACGGCCCGTTCGAGTATCACATAGGATGCGTAATCGAGAAACCAGCTCTGGTACATCTGCGACAGATGTACTGTTTCCTGCAGTTTTCCCGATTCGAGTTCAGGATTTTCACCGTTGCCGTTAGTTATTTCGTCAGAGGACATTATTAAAATTCAAAATGCAAATTGCAAAATGCAAAATGAAAAACAAACCATTATTGAGTATTTATTGGTCATTGATCATTTTCAAATCTTCAAATCTTCAAATCTTCAAATCTTCAAATTCCCAAATCAATTTACTTCACCAGCCTCGATATGGCTTTAAACTTCTCGCCGCCAGAGTATCGGAGCAATTCAAAAAGAATAGCTTCACAGGTGGTAATGATCACCCCTTCGTGGCGCATGCGTTCAATCGCTATTTTTTTATCATTTTCTTTCCGCGATGAAATGCAATCTTCAACCACCACGGGATGATACCCGTTATGCTGCAGGTCGATCACCGTTTGAAGCACGCACACATGGCTTTCAATACCCGCAATAACCACATAATCTCTTCCTGACGAGGCCAGGGCCATCATGAAACTGGGTTCATCGCAACAACTGAAGGATGCCTTTTCAATCCGCTCAATTCCCTGGATGGAACCGGCAATGGGCTGAACCGTTGGACCGAGGCCCTTGACATATTGTTCGGTCACCAACAACGGGATTTCCAAGGCCTTTAAACCTTCAAGCAATACAGGAACATTCCTGGTCAGCTTCTCATGTTCCCATATCAAGGGGTAAAGCCGTTCCTGAAAGTCTATAACAAGACCGATAACATTATCGTGTAATATCCGCATAGGTATGAATTTTAAAGCTGTAAAAGTGTTTTACAAAATTAAGATTTCCCGCGAAAGGCCGGATCATTTGTTAAAAACTTAATATTTGTTACTTTTGCAGTCCGAAAGGGGTCCCGTAGCTCAGTTGGATAGAGCAACAGCCTTCTAAGCTGTGGGTCGCGCGTTCGAGTCGCGCCGGGATCACCAGTAAAATCAAGGCTTCCAAAAATCATGGAGGTCTTTTTTTATGCATGTGCCTACAAATGAGCCTACAAATTGATTTTCCGACAGTAAACATAATACCTTTACGATACCTCTGAAATTCATTGCCGCAACGATGATTTCTCCCGGAATCCTAATCACAGA
>Ga0074195_1002281_pt1 | contig 14202 bp, 8 predicted proteins | sample EPASupsiteHSE623_FD_64525 | JGI IMG/M metagenome (GOLD analysis project Ga0074195, IMG submission 64525) | Bioremediated contaminated groundwater from EPA Superfund site, New Mexico - Sample HSE6-23 | ecosystem: Environmental > Aquatic > Deep subsurface > Groundwater > Contaminated ...
AAATCAGCATTATTACTATCTGACCCATCTTTTTATCCTGATTTTTAAATTTTCTGCCATTATATATACCACGGGAACTATAATCAGCGAGAGTAGCATAGAGCTGGTCATTCCTCCAATCAACACCCATCCCAGACCACTTTTCCACTCACTTCCGGTACCATGCGAGAGAGCTATCGGCAACATCCCCACAACCGTAGAGATTGCCGTCATGAGTATTGGCCTCAGACGCAGATGAACAGCAGTAATAAGAGCATCCTTAAGCTCCTTGCCCTCTTTCCTGAGGGTGTTGGTGAAGTCCACCACAAGGATGGCATTCTTCGCCACCAGCCCCACAAGTATTATCATCCCTATTATACTGAATATACTAAGTGACTGCTGCGATAGAGCAAGTGCGTATAATGCCCCTATGATTGAGAGCGGAATTGAAAAGAGAATTACAAACGGATGGAGGTAGCTCTCATACAAAGCAACCATTATAAGATACACAAGCACGATTGCAATAAGCATTGCAGCACCCAGACTACCAAAGGCATCACTCTGATACTTAAGGTCGGCTTCCGGAAGGTAGGTAACTCCCTCAGGGAACTTTGTGTTATCGAGAAGGGCGAAAATATCCTTCCCAATATCTCCGACTGTTCTTCCCAAAGCCTGTCCCTCAAGAACTATTGAGGAGATTCGTCCGTATCTTTCCAGCTTTGTCGTACCATCCTGCTCGCTAATGTCTGCAATTTGTTTCAGCTTGACGGTTTGTCCAAAGTTGTTTACAAAAGTGAGGTTCTCAACATCGGAGAGAGACTGACGGTTAAATGCATCCAGTCTTACATTAATGTCATATTCAAATTCACCCGACTGGAACTTGCTGTCGTTGTTTCCACTGAACGATGTCTGTATGGTTGCCCCAACAATCTCCGGGGAGAGACTCAGTCTTGCCATTTTGTCCTTGTCCAGCTTGATGACAATCTCAGGAATGCCCCCTTCGATGCTCAATTTCACATTGTTTGCTCCAGGCACCTTTGCAATTGCCAATCTCATTTTCTCCGCAAACGCATAGAGGGTGTCGGTATTTGCAGACTGGAACACAATCTGGATAGGAGCTTCATCTGCCCCTCCTACCATACTCACAACAGAAGAACGGACCTTTATATCTGTAAAATTCTCATTGAGTTCCCTTTCCAGCCGTTTAATAAACAGGGCCGACGAAATATCACGGTTGTTCTTATCGGTCAGCTTAATGTTTATTTCAGATTTGTAGTTACCGCTTTGAGACATAAGTATACCAGACACACTACCTACAGTTGTGTAGAGCTTTGTAACCTCAGGCTTCTTGCTTATCACATCCTCTATCCTTCTGGTGAGGGCATTATTCTGTTCAAGAGTATAGCTCTTAGGATATTCTACCGATATAATACACTCGCCCACATCGCCTACATTTATGAACTCGCTCCCTATAAATCCTGTAGCTGGAAGCATCAACGAACTTATAAACAGCACAGTGGCAACTGTCATAGTTGCAAATTTATGTCGCAGCGACCATCCGAGGATTTTTAATATAGCCTTGGTAAATATGTCTACTCCCGCTTCAAATACCGATATTATTCTCCCCCACAGTGTTTTTTTGTCGAACCTCTCAAGCTTAGAGAACCTTGAGGTTAGCAGCGGAACAACGGTGAAGGCCACCAGCAGGCTTATCATTACCGTTATTACTATTACCATTGCAAATGGTGCAATTATTGGTGTAATCATGCTCTCCGACAATGCCACAGGGAGGAACACCACTACAAGCACCATGGTAATTGAAACGACGCTAAGTCCAATCTCCTTTACAGCATCAACAGTAGCCTGCATTCTGGTTTTGCCCATCTCCAGATGTCGGTAGATATTTTCAAGAACAACAATCGCGTCGTCCACAAGCGTACCAATTACCAGCGACATAGCCAGCAGGGTCATAAGGTTAAGCGTATAACCGAAGACCTCCATTCCAATAAATGATCCGATCAACGAAAGAGGAACCGCAATCATGACAATAATTGCATTTCTTATACTGTGCAGGAAAAAGATCATAATAATTGTAACCAGCACAATAGCCATCAAAAGATCCTTCGCTACAGATTTTGCAGCATCCAGGATTACGACAGAACCATCTTGTGAAATTGAAAATTTCATATTCACCCCCTCATACTGCTTCTCTAGCTTGGTAATCTCCTCCTTTATTGCACTACAGACTGTAACCGTGTTGGCATCATCCTGTTTTCTTATCTGCAGCCCCACAGACTGTGCCCCATTCACGCGATACAGCGAGGTCACATCTTTTTCGGTATCTATAACCTCCGCAATGTCCTTAAGCTTAACAAGTGATCCGTCGGGCTTCTGAGCGATAGTGATTTCGGCTATGTCAGTTACCTTCCGGTACTTTGAGGAGATTCTTAAAAGGGTCTGACTGGTTGAACTGGCAATTTTGCCTGCCGGAAAGTCTATGTTTGATGTCTGTATTGCCTGCACTACCTGCAAGATTGACAAATTATAGTTATCCAGTTTATTATGGTTTATATTTACCTGAATCTCCCTCTCGGTACCCCCCAGCATGGTTATCTCACCAACTCCATCGAGTTTTGTGAGGGATGGTTTTATGCGGTAGTTGAGCTCGTCGTAAAACTTAGCAGCTGGCATATCTGAACTTGCACTAAGTATCATTACCGGGAAGTCGGTCATAGAAAACTTGGTGATTACAGGTTCAAGAACCTGAGGTGGCAACAATCCTCTTATCGATTGCACCTTCCGTACTGCATCACTCACAATTGCATCTACATCGGCTCCGGTCTTAAGGGTTACTATAACCACAGATACCCCCTCCTGAGAAACCGAACGGATTACATCTATGCTTGGGAGTCCCGATATTGCCTCCTCTATCTTTTTTGAGACACTGTTCTCGACCTCAAGCGGACCCGCCCCCGGGTATACTGCCGATATTGTAAAGACAGGAGATGAAAATTTAGGAAACAGCTCATAATTGAGCGAATTGAAGCTCATGTACCCAAGAAACAGGATCGTGGTAAAAAGTACCACAATAAGCGTGGGTCGCTTTATAGATATATCTGATAAATTCATAACTCTCAAATCATTTGTTTAATACCCTTACCTTAGTACCATCCTGAAGATTAATCTGTCCGGAGAGAACAACCTTTTCGTTTATTCCCAGGCCTTCAGTTACCAATACCTTTGTATCGTCTATAGAGGTAGCAAGAACCTTTCTCGATATCACGGAGTCACCCTGTAACAGATATACCGATGCATTGTTAATGCTTCCTGTAATGCACCTGCGTGGTATTGTAACTCCCTTATATGAAACAACATCAGAAAATTTTACCTTTCCGCTTAGTCCGCTCCTCAGGTTTATGTCCTGGTCAAATATCCGTATCTCTGTATCGTAACGTCCAGACATATCTGCAACAACACCCACAGTCTGCACCTCTCCTTTTAAAACCTTTCCCTTAATGGCATCTAATGTCAGTTCTGCTTTCTGTCCCCTGCTTATCTTATTAAGGTCATTTTCTGCAAGCTTCACCAAAAACAACATCCTGTTTCTCTCCAGAACAGAGAATACCGAAACAGTGGGCAGAAGATTGTCCCCAACTTCAATCATACGTTTTGCAATTACTCCATTTACTGTGGATTTTATCTCTGTGTTTTGAAGTTGTTTGTGTGCCGCTGTATATGTGGTCTGAGCATTCTGAAGATTTAGTCTTGCTGCCTCGAGCTGCTGTTGGGTAATCGCATCGCCTCCTGCCAGCTTGCTGAAACGGGAATTGTCTCTCTCTGCGTTCTCAAGATTGAGTTTGGCAAGTTTGTACTGGCTCTCCACAACCTCCTTTTCTACTTTTACAAGCGTCTGTCCAACAGAGACATGATCGCCCGGTTTTCCATATACATAGACAACTTTACCTGCTGTCTCGGACAATATATTAATCTCTGCACCAGACTTGGTTACACCGTTCTCTTCAATAGAAACCGACGACTCCTGAACTTCCGGTGTTATTACCTCTATCGGTATCACAGAGCTGTATTCGCTCATCTGTTTTAGTTCTGTATCCATTTTGGCCTTGTTGCCGAATAGTCTGAAAACCACTAGTGCTACTATCACCAGGATTATCAGGATAATTGAGTATTTCTTCAAGATTTTCATGTCTGTGATTTTTCCTTAAAATTTTAATAGTTCTCCTTTTGCTTTTTTTAGTTCCAGCTCTGCATAATTGAACTGCATGACTGAATTATAGTATGAAAGTCTGGCCTCTGTAAGACTGCCCTCCGACAATAGCAGGTCCGACAACGACAACACCTGTTGCCTGTAACCATCCAGACTGATTTTATATGTCTCCTCTGCAACGGCTATGTTTTCTCTTTGCCTTGTAAGTGCGTTGTAACTGTTTTTATATTGCCTTACTGCATCGGAGTACTCCTTTGAGAAGAATTCCATTGAGCTCTTTTTTGTATTTTGCAGCTGGGTCAGTTCAATGTCATATTGTTTTGTTTTGGATCTCCTTGCCAAACCGTCAAAAATTGGAACGTTCAGGCTTAATCCTACAACTCCAACCTGATAGAACTTGTTACCTCCCCCGCTTTTAAAATAGTCGAACTCGTTTCTCTGCCCCTGAATGTAGTACTGGCCGAATCCTGCCAAAGTAGGTACATTGGCTGCATTGACGCTTTTACGGGTAAGCTCCGTCAGTTTTATTCTGTTTTCAAGCAACTGTATTTCAAATCTTTTCTGCGTATCAATACTGTCCGACGGAGTTAGATATGCGCCACCGGAGATTGTGTCCGTAAGAATTATATTCTTGTTTTGTTCAATTCCAATCAAGTACTTCAGAAGCCCAAGCTGTTGAGTATACAATTGATCTATGTTGTCTATCTGTGTCTGAAGATTGCTCCGGTTAACCTGCACCCTTGAGTGGTCCACCTTGCGTATCACGCCGTTCTGACTCTGAAGTTTTGTTATCTCAAGCAGCTGGTCGGTACTGGAAAGTGTCTTCCTCAGAAGCTCTGCCTGTTTTGAGGTGTTCAGACATAAATAATATATCTGTGAAACCTGCAGCACAACCTCCTCTTTCTGCTTTTCAAGCGAGAGTCTGGTAAGGTTCTCCATCTCTCTGGCTATCTTTATGGAGGTAAAGTAGCTCTGACTGTATAACAACTGTGTGGCCTTGAAGCCGTTGTTCCAGTCAAATTTTGTCCCTATCTCTATAGGAATAAGACCTGTTTGTCCGAATATTTCTCCCGGAACAATCATTTTGGGTATTGCAAAATAGTAGCTGAATGTGCTGTATCCCTCAAGTTGCGGATAAAGCTTGCTTTGTGCCTCCTTAACTTGAAAGCGGCTCTTCTGGGTTTCAAGTTCTGCGTTCCTTACGTTCACATTTCTCTCTATCCCTAACAGAGACGCCTTTTCCAGAGAGAGTGCAACAACGTTGGTGTTGGTCTGCGAGTAGCCCTGCAATACTGTCAATATTGCAAGAATGGTGATTAGTGTTTTGTTCATTTTTTGTATCAGACTTTAATTTGTTCGTAGAGTTTGTCCCATAACTCTACCAATGGCTCTGCTATCTTATCGAAAGGCACCCCTTGTATAATAAGATGCATTCCTACTCCGTCACTTATACTTACAAATACCTTTGCAAGCTGCTCGTCGCTCATTACCGATTTTATCTCGCCTTTCTCGCGAGCGGCTTTAATAACCTCTGTCCACTTTCTGTTTTCATTTTTGATAAGATCTATAATTTTCTTTCTTAATTCCGGAAAGAGTTTTATTGCATCAAACATAAGGGTAAAGTAGTTGATTGAGAGCTCTCCCACCTCCATACTTCCCTTAAATTTATCTATGTAAAACCCTGTAAGTGAGTTTATCCCTTTTGCAACATCATGATAGAACTGATGAAGTGACCGTGATGTATATTTGTCATAGGTAAGCTCTGTCACATTCAGGAAGAAATATGTAAGTACTTCCGAAAAGAGCTCCTCCTTACTTTTGAAATGGTAATAAAACGCCCCTTTTGAGAGACCTGTCTCCCTTACTATTTCGCTCATAGTAACCTCCTTATAGCTTTTCTGCATGAATAGCCTTGAGGCAACAATAATTATATGTTCTTTAGATTCTTTCATAAACCGACCGTTTGGTCTGCAAATGTAAAACTTTTTTCTTAATATAATACCACTTATCGTGGCGCGATAAGTGGTATTTGTCTTATATTCTATCTATTATGAATTGATTTTATCGGTTATTAATTCATTCAATCTAGCTATTTTGCTCATTTATAGGCACATGCCACTTATCGTGCCACGTTACCGATTCCTTTATCAATCGACAATATCAGATAGCTGATCCTGTCTTTCGATTTTTCTGATTTGGCTCTCTTCAGGCATTTTTTAAGGTCTGCTCTCAGTTCGGTCAGATGCTGATAGTAAAGTGGTGCAAGGTTCTGGTTTGTCAGAAACTTCAATGAGCTGAGTGTTTCAAATCCCGACCTGGACGATCCGTCTGCTGCTACATCAGAGGCAGATAGATCTGAGGTATACACTTCAGATGTAAATATATCAGAGGCAAAATCCCCGGAAAGTGGTTCGTTAGGGAAGCATCTTGCCCTCAGGCTTTTGTATGACAAATAGTTGTCGTCTTCTACAAATTGAAACGCGGCTTTGTTCTTTGCTTTGGCTGAAATCACATTCGGCAGATTCGAGCTGCTCAGCAATACCTGTGCAGTATTGAACAGTGTTGAAATCTGAGCCTCGGTAGGGTCAAGTCCCTTCCTCATGTTTTTAAGCGAGAAGTCTGTAAGGTCGGTCAACATCTCATCCAAAGTGTACGGATCGGCCGATTTGTTCTGAGCAAAGGCAACCATGGGGATTCTCCCGAAAACCAGTTTAAGCATATTGTTGGCCATATAATTAGAGAACGATGGGTTCATCCCGGACATCATTATCAACTCTTTATTGTCTACCCATGCAAGATCTTCTGCCTGATTGAGCATAAAGAGCAGGCTCTCTTTCTGAATCTTCTTATCTACAGCCACATAAGCAGGCATAGGGTCACCTTCGTAGTTTCTGTTTATTTCCAGACCACCTACATTTACCATAAGGCTCCTGTAATAGTCATAAAGCTTCAGGAAGATAAAATCGATGAAAAGTTCTCTGTATGACTCATCTGCCTCGTCCTTGTTTACCCATTTGGTACTGTTGGCACTTATATACTTAAGGGTTTCTATGCCATATTTTGCAGCCTTGATTTTATCGTTACCCAAATCCTCAATAATGGAACGAGGGTCAAAATATGCACTCCCATTTTGCTCTTTTCCGTAAAAATAGCGCGGGTCGGCAATTTTTTCTGTAATCATCCCTTTAAGGAGAGGCACTTCCAGAGCCGGAGTCTTGGCAGCATACAACGGCTTATACAACCAGTTGATTGCATAATAGTCATAAACACCCAAATTATCGGCAGTTAGCTTGACACCCTTTTCTATGTCGCCCGGCTGGGCAATGTAGTTGTACTTTATCTGATCCATTACAGAAGATGTGATTCCCTCCTTGGAAGTAAATGCAGGTGACCTTAGCGAGTCGGTAGCCATCCATGACGACGCTGCCAGGTTTGCTGTGAGACCAAGGCAAAAGCCCATCTCCCTCATCATCGCCAACTCAATTGATGAACACATTAAATCTTCCGGTAACTCATAGCCCCTCACGCCCGGTTCAACCGCAGCAGTCTGATACAGCCTCTCCCTTTGTAAAGTAACAGGCGAATCTCTGAAGAACAATATGGCAGCACTTAGAATCTCCCCGGTTCTGGGGTCGATATTGATGTGTCTTGCAATGCCCCTCGAAGGTGTCTGGGCATATCGAACGCAATTGTACGACATATTGCTCGAACTGAATTTAGGGTCCTGAGACTTGGTGGGATAGTCATATACTTTTATAACATTCTTAAACCCAATCTTTTCAAAAGCTGCGTTCCACTTTAGCAGTCCGCTTTTAATTGCACCTCTCCATGATGGCACAAACAATGTATCTATATAAAAGATAATCTGTTTCTTAGGTTCCGACAAACCTCCCAGCTTAAAGATGTTTACATCCTTTGGCTCCAACCTCCATCTGTTTGCAAAGTAGTTTAATTGAGAACCCTGCTCCTTGCTGTCGAACTTCTCGAACTCGGTTACACCTGTACCAATGCGGTAGTCGGCATATCTTGGCCTGAACTTCTCCTCGGGTAACAAGCATAGCGTGGTTCTTAGTTCAACTGTAAGGTATTCAAGGCCTCCCGACTCCATCCCGAGAAAGTAGGTCTTGAAAGTATAGGTCATATTGCTAATAACAGAGACGTTGTCTTCATAGGACTCAACATCCTTTAAGGCAGAAAGCTCCTTGCTAAAAGAAGAAACTTTCTGTATGAAGCCGCCAAAAGATGCAGCATTAAGATTGCTGATATATTTACTATCAGAAACAAAAAATGATGTTGCATCAAACACAATAGCAGAGCTGTCCCTGTTATACGCAATAATGGGTTTTGAGGTGAGAACAGATGGAAGGGAACTTCTGTTTACTGCCTCTTGAATTCCGGTGTCGTCTGAGTCCACTATTTTGGGAACAGGAACAAATCTTATCTGCACCAGCGAGTCTGTTTTTGTAAAGCAGAAATGCAATGGTCTGGATGCTCTTTGTCCTGCATAGCTAAGGCTCATATCGCTTACGTTATCTACCAGAGAGCTCATCAAAAAGCTCTTGCCAATCAATTTCACCGGCAGTTCAAAGTATAGCTTGCCCTCGACATTGTGCAGGGTTATCACACCCACCGATGTCTTTACGTTCTTTTTCTTGTCGAATAACTTCTGGTATGGGGTCAGCTTTTTTGTAGTATCGGCCTTAGCCTCGTTCTTAATATTCTTAACTTTATTTTGAGCATTCAATACAATAACACTGCACGAACAAAAAATAAGAGTAGAAATAAGTATTTTCTTTATCATTTTCATCCTGTAGTTTGCTATTGTACTTTAAGAGAAGAATTTATTGTTTTTAGTAACAGGTCGTAATGCAGCTTGTCTTCCTTGCTGACACCCGATTTTTTCATCGTTTCCAACAGTTTTTTTGTTTTAACCACATACCTGTAGAAGTTGCTTTCTGTATTGAAAATAATACTGAATTTTGTCGAAGGCACACCATAACCTGCTGTTGGCATCATTTCAGAGCCTGATTGAGGCAAAAATTCATAAGCAGTCTGCGCCTGCATCTGTTTGAAAAATCTACCCTGAGTGTCCTCATCTTTAAGGATATCGAACAACGAATTGTGTTTATCTGATACAGTGTTGCTTATTTCAGACGCACCTGCTCCACCCATGAGTTTAGCGACGTTTCCAGAAGATAAAATTCCGTTCAGATACTCAGTCTGCATGAATTTCTCAATAGAGGTCAGGTTCCTTTTCTTAATTGCAGGTTCCCATATGTAATTAAATACATCGTCGGAACACTCAAAAAAGTCGTAAGGATTGCTTGAAATTGATGACGACAACATTACCTTGGAAGGTGCCGATATAACTGCCTTTGCCAATACGGTTTGCAGAAGCTCTTTGGCAGAACCCATGATGGTCAGCTTTTTCATAAGAGCATCATTATCCAGCCAGTCAATATCCTTAATCTGAGCCATGATAAACTTAAGGGCAGCTATCTGCTTCTCCCTCTCTACACTCTCAAAAGGCACCTTGTTGTCCGAAACCTTTACTTCGTTAAGGTATATACCTCCAACCGAAGCAAATATGTGGTTTATATATCTTATGTACTGATATACAATTGCATCATAAATTTCACCCCTGTAAGAGAAGTCCTCGTCGTCCTTTCCTACCCAGTTGTCCAGATTGTTTATCAGGTATTTAAGATTCTTAATACCATATTCCGATGCTTTAATTGCGTCGTCTCCCAAATCCTCGGTCTGCGACCTTGGGTCCATTGCATATGAAAGCTGCTTGCCATATCTGTAAACCGGCTCTTTTATTGCTTCGCTGACCAACTTAGACAATATCTCAGCTTCCTCAGCCGCACTCTTTGTTTCAGGATAAAGTGAATAGTTCCATTTTATAAGGAACTTGTCGTATTCACCGAATCTTGGCGGAGTTACCTTAACACCCCTCTCCATGTCGCCCGGTTGAGCAACGTAGTTAAACCTGGCATAGTCCATTATTGAGGTGGTTGTTCCTGTACTGTTTGTAAATGAAGGAGAACGAAGAGAGTCTACAGGTATAACATTAGATGCGCTCATGTTATGCATGAAGCCAAGAGTGTGACCAACTTCGTGAGCTACCACGTATCTAATTCCGTCACTCATAATATCTTCCGGAATCTCCTTTGTCTGTATCCTCTTATTTGAAGGCGAAATCTGAACAAACATCCAGTTATTCAACAGCTTTATTATATCGTGATACAGATAGACCGATGCATTGATAATCTCACCCGACCTTGGGTCTACCCATGATGGGCCCATTGCATTCTGAATACCAATAGGAGCATATCTTACACAAGAATATTTAATATTGTCCGGGTCAAATTCAGGGTCATCAAGAGGGAAATCAACAGCCTTTATGGCGTTTTTAAAGCCAACCTGTTCGAAAAGCTCGTTCCACTGTTCAACACCTTTTTTGACAAACGGTCTCCATTTTTCAGGAAAATTGTTGTCGATATAAAAAACAATAGGTGTTACAGGTTCTACAAGCTTCCCGGCTTTATAGGCCTCCATATCCTTAGGAACAAGGTTCCATCTGTTTGCATAATAGATGGTTCTTGACGACTGCTCTTTCTCTCCAAAGAGGTATTTGCCGGTATTGAATACAGCGACTCTGTAGTCTGCATTCCTTGGTCTTACCGGCACCTCTTTTAATAAAACAATCGATCTTGAAGCAATTACGGTGAATGGCTCGTCCTTTACTACCGTTTTACTTGTCCTTTGATCAGTTAAAGTATACGCGTAACTCAATGTGCTTTTAACAACTATATTGTCGCTGAAGGCCTTTATCTCTCCAAGATATGACTTATCCTGCTGAAAGGTCTCGGTTCTTTTGTAGTTGTCAAACATTGTATACTGACTATACTTGTCGAACGGTGAGAGGTCCTTGTTGTCGCCGGCAAAAAAGCTTGTCATCTCAACAACCACAGCAGAGCTATCCTTTGAGTATGCCTCAACCTTCATGCTCTTCATGATTGAACCTATGTTGCTGCTTTTTATAGCCTTTGCAATGTTGGAACTCATGTTGTCCGTTACAACGTCACAATTGATTCTCCTTAATTGTACGTTTTCCCCCGATTTTGTAAAAACTATATGGATAGGATCTGTCTTACCCCCCACAATTCCGTTTCCGTTATCACTTGTCTCTGTCGTAGTTGATGCCATAAGCATCTCCTTGCCCAACATTTTGAGTGGTATCTCAAAGTAAAGCTTCTCCTTCATCTTGTGAAGTATAAACATACCGCTGGCGGTTTCATGTTTTTCCTTAAATAGTTTTTGAAAAGCATCGACAGAATCCTTTTTGGCCTTTGTCTCCTCTGCTTCTGTCTTTTTCTTCTCTTTTGTCTGCGGAGTTACACCCGATGCTGCAAAAACACCGCAGGCAAACATAATCAGGGTACTAAATACTAATATCTTTCTCATTAAAATTAAATTTTGTTACTGTCCTTGTATAGTAAAATCAAGAATTTTACCAAATCCTGAATATTTTTTTGCCAATGCGGAGTTCAGGTCTCCTGTTCCAGGGGTTCCCTGAGGCACCAAATATACCTGGCCCTCATACTCTCCCTTTTGTGTAGTTATAACCACTGCCTTTGTGTTTAATGCCAGTACCGGCTCATAAACAGGACCTTCTATTGTATTAAAATCCTTCCTTCTTAATTTATACCTACCCTGTACAAAAAGTTTTGCCTTTGTAATCTGCTCTCCGGCAGGTGCAGTGTATTTTTCGCTGTACGACACCAGACCTCCGCCAAAATTGACTGCATATATCTTTGTAGATGTTGCTACATACATTATCGGGTCAAAGGCACAGAAGAATATTGAAACGGCTGAATTGATTATTGGTGTCAATGCAGCAGGCATGTCTACTTTAAGTTTGGGGGCAGAAGGAATAGTATTTTTGTTGGCATCAATATATGAAAAGCTGATTGTATATAACTCATAATTATTTGTTATTGAGTTTTTAAGCAACATTGTAGGACTCACTCCATCTACAGACATATCGCCTGCGATTGCCCTTCTATCTGGAAGGTTAGTTGGATCAAACACACCTTGCGTTGTATATTCTGAGCCGGTTGCAGGAGTTGTATGTGTCATGGAGATAACATAGAGCTTACCTGTAGTATTGTTGTACCATAAAGCATAAGGACCCGATCCAGAAGAGTTGTCGGCAACCATAATCGAATTGTCTACATAATTTACTCCCGAGGCTGGCAAAGCAAATGCTGTTATAGGCATAAGATTATTGATAACATATGCCGTGTTGTTAGCTACCAGTATCCATTGAGCATTATTGATTGTATAGAATGCCTGTGGTTCAAATGTGGCACTCTTTCCAGGGAAAATCTCCAGTGCACTCTTGAACTGTGAGTAATTCTCGCAATCGTACATTCTTATATCCTTATTCTGGAAAATTGCAGTAATTAAATTTTTTGTAAGAATGGCGCTAGGCTTATACATGGCATAGGTAATGTTTTTGACAAGAGCAGGAAAAGCATTTCCTGTAGTGCTTTTCCAGATATTGTATTTGATGTTTACACCCCCGGTATAAGTAGATGTAATATCCTTATCCATAATCAAAGACAAGTCCGAGTTTATTCCATCCTTTGTGTCGGCAACAACAATTCCCTCACGAAATGAACTGCTTACATATATGGGCCAGCTCTTCTGATACTCAATGCCATGTTTATTGTCTCTGGCTGTGAAGATCAAAGTATATGATGCTGAAAGAATTTTGTTTTTTATTGTTGCTTTCAATACTCTCTCTGTTCCTATCACTACCAGGTCGGGAGAGCCGGGTGTCTGATTAATCTCCCATTTATAGGATACATCAGTAGCACTTAGCTCCCTTCCAATTGTCACTGTGGGGTCGAAGGTCACCTCTTCAAGATATTCAACCCTCAGGATTGAAGGCATTGACGGAGCTTCAATTACTATTTCATTCAGCTTGTTTGTATCCAGACCGGACTTATCTGTAAAGCATCCGTTGAACAGCAGAACTGCCAGCGATAATACTATCGAATTATATATTTTTCTTTTCATGGTTATCTTTATTTAGTGATTAGGGAATATAGACAGCTCCACTTATTCTTGGCTGGATATCTTTTCCAATATCTATTCCGGCATTATGTTTTAATCTCACTCCTCCGTTTGCCTGCGCATAAGCATCCAGATAGGTTTTTAACTTCTGTGCATACAGGTCGGTATAATAAACACCGTACATGGCACTTGTGCCTGTATTAGGATCTGCATACTGACCTGTGTATGTTGGCCAATAGGTAGTAGGCCATCCCAAAGCTTCAAGAATTGCCTTGTGGGCATTAGGGCTGTAATATGTGATTGACGTGCTGGTTTTAGTAAGAGGAGAAAGCACTATACAGTTGTATGTTCTTGTATAGGAAGATGATGATGGGAACTTTGCCAGCATGTTGCTCCAGGTAAGAACTCCTTTTTTATATTCAATTGAACCTACTTTAAAATCCTTTGAATCTTTCAACATAAGGGAAACCTTCACTGAGGCATTATCCAGAGCGACATCTCTTGTAAGTTCGAATCTGATTCTTCCGTATTGCTTACCCGCCGGAATGAGAGCATCAACAATTTTATACTGAGTATTAAGAGCCGACGTCTCCTCTGTAAGGATTTCATAAGCCACAATCCTATCTGTATTAACAGAGTCGCCTGATACCCTTACAGGAAAGTCAACAATATATGTATTCTGGGTCATAGGGACATTCAGAAATGACTCATTTACATAATAAGTCTGGTCAGCAGCATTGTACCCTTTGTATAGTAATGCATCTCCCGCTCCGGGGAACATGACACCGCTGTCATTTACATCAAAAACCATTATATTATCCTTTTGGCATCCCGCAACAGAAAGGACAATCATAATTAAAAGCAAATATTTTATTTTGTAGTTCATAACTTTCATTTTTTATATTACTGTT
>Ga0074195_1003597_pt1 | contig 14195 bp, 9 predicted proteins | sample EPASupsiteHSE623_FD_64525 | JGI IMG/M metagenome (GOLD analysis project Ga0074195, IMG submission 64525) | Bioremediated contaminated groundwater from EPA Superfund site, New Mexico - Sample HSE6-23 | ecosystem: Environmental > Aquatic > Deep subsurface > Groundwater > Contaminated ...
GAAGTACGTTCGTCTTCGTCCTTTGGGATGTCACTTATAACTGTAATCTTTGAAGACGGGGTCGACCCTTACTTTGCGCGTCAAGTTGTGAACGAAAAAGTGCAGCAAGCAATTCCTCAATTACCACGAGGCGTCCAACCATCCTTGGGTCCGGTCAGCACACCGATGGGACAAGTCTTTATGTATACGGTAGAAAGTGATCGCCACAACCTGGCTGAACTACGAACGATTGAGGATTTTACCATCAAGCAGCAACTGAGTGCCGTGCCCGGAGTAGCTGAAGTTGCCAGCATAGGCGGCTATGTGATGCAGTATCAGATTAATCTTGACCCGCATCTAATGCAAGGCTACCGGGTTACATTTAACCAGGTGTTTGGAGCGCTAAGCACCAACAATGCCAATATTGGCGCTAAAGTTGTTGAGCAAAACGGTCAGGAATTTATCATCCGGGGGCTTGGACTAATCCAGTCAATGGACGATATTAAAAATATTGTTATAACCCAAAACAACAATGTACCGATTTATATCAAAGATGTAGCTAACGTAACTGCCGGTCCGGATTTTCGCCGGGGCGTGCTTACTAAATCAGGCTATGAGGCGGCCGGTGGTATTGTAATCCAGCGGATGGGCGAAAACACGATTAATGTGATCGATCAAGTCAAAGACAAGATTGCCGAGATCCAGCCGACCTTGCCAGAGGGCATGAGAATTGTACCTTTTTACGACCAGACAGACTTGGTAAAAAAAGCCGTCAGTACCCTGACTCGAGCATTGATTGAAGAATTCATTTTAGTATCTATTATTGTAATCCTCTTTTTAGGAAATGTTCGATCGAGTTTGATTGTTACCAGTGCCATTCCGATTGGCATTCTGATTGCACTGATTGCCATGAAACAGATTCACCTGTCAGCTAATTTAATGTCGCTTGGCGGTATTGCTATAGGAATCGGAGTCATGACCGATGCAGCCATTGTTATGGTGGAAAATATCTACCGACACTTGGCTGAAGATCGTGGCCTGCGTAATATAGTCGACGTTACATTGGAAGCGGCAAAAGAAGTAGCCGCGCCCATCTTCTTTTCCATCATGATTATCATTGTCACCTTCTTGCCGGTATTTACAATGACCGGTACAGAAGGCAAGATGTATACCCCGATGGCCTGGGCTAAATCATTTGCCATGAGTGGATCACTACTGCTGGCCTTCACCTTGGTTCCAGTGCTGTGCACTATAATGCTCAGAGGCAAAATCCAAGAAAAGGACACCTGGATTGTTGCCAAGATGCATCAATGGTATGTACCTACTTTAAAATCAGTATTAAAGCACAGTAAAACCACCATTGTAATCGCTGTCATCGTGATGATGGCCGGGTTCTCGTTATTGCCGCTGATTGGCACAACCTTTATGCCGGCTTTGGATGAGGGGACTTTCTTGGTCATGCCAACAATGCTGCCGAGTGTTTCGCTCACTGAAGCGTTGGATTCAGCGAAAACCATGGATAGAGTTATAATGGAGATTCCGGAAATTGACATGTCGGTGGGCAAAGTGGGTCGAGCTGAGTCAGCCATGGACCCGGCGCCTATTAGTATGATTGAAACTATCGTCACATTAAAACCAAAAGAAGAGTGGCGTTCTGGCATGACAAAAGAGAAGATTGAACAGGAGATGATGGTGAAACTGGCCAGCATCCCGGGACTCAATTTAGCCTTTACCCAACCGATTGCCGGCCGGTTATCCATGCTGACTACTGGCGTTCGTACCGAATTAGGCATCAAGCTCTACGGAGAAGACCTGCAGGTACTGCAGCAAAAAGCCTTTGAAATTGAAAAAGCATTGGCAACCGTGCCAGGTGTAAGCGATTTGCTGGCTGAACGGGTCTTTGGCGCTTCTTACTTGGAGATTCAGGTCAACCGAGAAAAGGCAGCAAGGTATGGTCTTAATATTGCTGATGTTGAAGATGCCATTGAATTAGCGATAGGCGGCAAAAACGCAACAACTACTATTGAAGGGCGCAAACGCTTTAATGTCTTGGTGCGTTACAACCGTGAAAACCGTGAAACTATTGACGCCATGCAAAATATCCTCATTCCGGTAACTAGTGGCGGCACAGCCGCGAAAAACAGCACTGTTGCAATGGGAGGCATGGGTGGTGGTGCAACCGCCGCGGCGGCTGGACCTGCTACTGGTGCCTATGTACCGCTCGGTGAAGTAGCTCAGTTCCAGGTAGTGGACGGACCATCAATGATCAGCAGTGAAAATGGCGTCTACCGGATGATTGTTCAGATGAATACTCGGGAGAGGGACGTCGTCAGCTTTGTAAATGAAGCCAACCAAGTCATCAAAGAAAAAGTCGACTTGCCAGCCGGCTATTCTCTAAAATGGACCGGCCAGTATGAAAACCAGCAACGCGCGAAAGACCGACTGTCGTTGGTGGTGCCAGCGGTCATCGTGCTGACCTTCTTCTTGCTCTATATGACCTTTAAGTCTGCGAGTGACGCCTTCCTCATCCTAATGAACATCCCATTTTCCTTGGTTGGCGGCATTGTAGCCATGTATGTTACCGGCACTTACATGACGGTAGCAGCAGCTGTTGGTTTTATCGCCTTGTTTGGGATAGCAGTACAGAACGGGGTTATCATGGTGACTTATATTAAGCACCTACGTGCCCACCGATCGTTGGAAGAAGCCATCACAGAAGGTGCGTTTACACGCTTGCGGCCAGTAATGATTACTGCGCTGGTTGCTAGTTTAGGTTTATTTCCTTTACTATTTGCCACCGGTACCGGTGCCGAGGTACAACGGCCGATGGCCACGGTTGTAGTTGGCGGTCTGGTTACCTCTACAATTTTGACATTGATCGTGCTGCCATGTATTTATCTGGTCTGGAACAAGTGGCGAGATAGCAAGAACAGGTCTTCCATTTCCGATAGCAGCTCAATAACAAAATAATTAACATTTTTAGGAGGCATAAAAATATGAAAAGAAGTAAACTTGTATTCGGGATTCTAGCAATTACGGTAGCAGCCGCTTTCATAACCGGCTGCAGCTCCAGTGAGAAGCCAGCTGCTCAACAGCCGGCTTCTCAGCAGCAACAAGCATTAAGTCATGCTGGACATAGCGTAGCTATGCCTAAAGAAGACCCTATGCCGATGATGAAAGACTTGGATAAAGACCTGCAGGATATTATGAAGCAAGTAAAAGCTGGTCAAACAATGGAAGCTCAGAAAAGCGCTGGTCATATGATGGGGATGGTTGATAAAGTAATGCCTCATATGATGGATAACGGGCTGAAAGATAATTTGCGTAAAGCGGCAGCAGATATTAAAGATAATGTTAATTCCGGCAAAGCAGATCCCGCCGCTTTAGAGGGCAAAGTCAAAGCTATGCAGGATATTATGAAGCAAACTACAACCCACCTGCAGAGCATGAGCCATTAATTGGTCCAGAGGAGGGAGCGGAGTATGAACAAGTATCTGATCATACTGTGTTGCAGCTTATTATTAAGTGGCACGGCTAGCGTTCAAGCCGCTCCAGCCTCCAGTTACAATCAATTTGTTCAAACGCTGGATTCTATACTGGCCGGAGCAACTATGCCGGTAGCCGATGAACAGGTTATTGAAGCCCGTCTACCAGCTCAGCCTGGCGGGCAGTCCGCACAAGTTTTATCGATAGCAAGAAGTTTGCTCGGCCAGCCAGTTGTATGGGGTGGAGCTTCTCCAGCTCAAGGCTTTGACTGCTCTGGTTTGGTTCAGTATGTATATCGACAAGCGGGCATTAATCTTCCTCGTACCGCCGACCTCCAGTTCCTAGTTGGGCGGACAGTATCGCCAGCGGCTCTACAGCCTGGTGACCTGGTCTATTTTACAACCTATGAACCTGGAGCATCCCATGTAGGTATCTATATTGGCGGGAGTAAGTTTATCCATACATCGTTTTCAAAAAGTGTAGTAGCCGTCGGCGACATGACCGACAATTACTTTGTTCAGCGATATTATGGAGCGAAAAGAGTGTTGTAAAGTGCAGGACTAAAACAAATAGACTGGGGGAACTTAATTCCTCCAGTCTATTTGTTTTAACCGGCTAGTTCTTAAGCCGAGATTTTACATATGCATTAATGTTTGCCATCGTTTCCTTATTTAGCAGAGTATCAGGCATAGGATAAGCTCGCCCTAAAAACTCATACTTTTGCCTTCCCAGACGGTGATATGGCAGTAACTCATAGCTTACATTAGGCAAAGCATTAAGAAAATCTAAAATTGCACTAATGTCTGCCTCAGAATCATTAAAATCTGGAATGACAGGAGTACGAACTGATATGCGGAGTTTGGGAAATGTTTGTCGCAGCTTTATAAGATTATCTAAAATCAGTTCGTTAGTAACACCGGTAAACTGCTTGTGCTTATTAGAGTCTGTTGACTTTATATCATATATGATTGTTTTTAGGTTTTCCCCAACCCGCTTTAAATCGTCCCAGACAGCATATCCGCAAGTTTCGATTGCTGTATCAATATGGCGTTTTTTGGCCTCCTTTAATATTTCAATAACAAAGTCAGCCTGCATTAGCGGTTCACCACCGCTGATGGTAAGTCCGCCTCCGGAACGTGTATAAAAGGCACTGTCTGCTTCTGCTGCTTTGATTACATCTAAAACTGACATTTGCCTTCCCAAAGTATGCAGTGCTTTTGATGGGCATGAGTGAACACATTCGAGGCAATTGCGGCAAACTTCCCTATTAATTTCAATTGTGCCCTCTTCATTCTGATCTATAGCTCCATAGGAGCACAGCGCTTTACATTGGAAGCAAGCATGGCAACCGACACATTTACTCGGAGTATAGGCAAGTTCAGGATAACCTTGCTGTGATTCAGGATTGCTGCACCAATGGCACCGCAGTGGACATCCCTTGAGGAATACTACGGTACGGATGCCAGGTCCATCATGAAGAGAATAGCGTTGGATGTTAAATACATTACCGAATTTCCCGCTGGATTTATTGTTCATTGTATTGTTCTCCTGCAAGCTTCTTTACTTTTAAAAAGCGGTATGCTCGGTTCGGGAAATAAGATCGTCCTGCAAGTCAGGCGACAAATCGGTAAAGTACGCGCTGTAGCCAGCAATACGTACAATGAGATTGCGATACTTGTCAGGCTCTCTTCTTGCTGCAAGCAGTGTTTCTTTGTTAATTACATTGAATTGCAGATGCCATAATTTCAGGTCGCACCAGGTCCGTATAAAGGAAACTAGTTTATCAGTGCCTTCTTCTCCAGCAACGCAAGAAGGGCTGAGCTTTACGTTTAAAAGCCGAGCTGCACGTTCTCGGAAACCAAAGTTTTTAGAGGAATAGTTAGATAAAAGTACAGCGGTAGGGCCGTTTACATCAGCTCCTTGTGAGGCAGATGAACCGTCAGATAACGGAGTATATGCTTTTCTTCCGTTAGGGGTTGCGCTGACCACTTTACCAAAAGGTACATGGGAGGTGAAAGGGACTAAACGAAGGTCTAAGTGTACGCCTAATTCCTTGGAGTATTTTCTTGTGAATTGCAGGCACTGGCGATCTAATTCTTTGGCAATAGCATCGGCATAGGCGTCGTCATTGCCATACTTAGGGGCATTGAGCAGCAGTTGACGTACTACTTCTTTGCCTTCAAAGTTGCATTCCATAGCCTCAACCAGCTCTGCCATTGTCAGCTTCTTTTCTTCGTAGACAAGCTTTTTGATAGCGGCTAGGGAATCAACCACAGTGCCATAACCCATGAATTCGAAATAACCTAGATCGATACCGCCTTCAATGAAGGGGGAGTGAATATCTTTATAGGTCTTCATGCAGAGATCATGCAGCGCTGAGCCCATCGGCCAAGCAAAATGCTTTGCGCGCAGATTAATAATAACATGCTGTTGAATGAAGGCCTGCTTTAGGAAGTTAACATGCTGGATCAAATAAGCTTGCCAAAATTCTTCCCAGGTTGTGAAGCTTCGTGGATCACCTGTTTGGGGTCCAATTTGTTCATTTTCGTTGATTTGCATTTTTCCGTTATATATTGTCATTTCTACCGCAGCCGGAAAGTTAATGTAAGCGCACGGGCTAGTATAGGTATCCCGATTGGGCATACGGCATTCTGCACAGCCGGACACAGCGTAATCAAAGGCTTCTTCAAAGGTTGCTCCTTTTGCCAATAGCAGAGGGACAACTTCCTCATCATTGATTAGCTTAGGAAAGCCAGATCCTTCTTTAATAGTTTCTGCAATTTCATAGAGGTACCGGGCAGATACTCGCCCGTGGATACGCGCGGCAAGGTCTGGGTAGTGCAGCGGAAATTCCCGCTTAGATTGTAAAAACAAATAGGTGAGTTCATTGGTCGCATCCTGGCCGTCGGGAGTCTGCCCTCCAATTGTCACGGCTTCCCAATGGGCGTAGCCTTCATTGAAGGCGCCGCCTGTCGGTGAAATATACAAGTCGATAAACTGGGCCATTGCCAGCCACAGGCATTCTAGGAGCTGAAGAGTGTCTTCTTCCGTTAGTACACCAGACTCGATATCTTGCTGGTAGTAAGGGTAAAGATATTGATCCATGCGTCCGTTTGAAATAATGGTGCCTGTTTTTTGTTCCATACGGGAGAACATTTGCGTAAACCACTGGGCCTGCATGGCCTCCCGAAAATTACGGGCAGGATTTTCCGGTACCCAGCGGCAAGTTTCCGCAATTTTTAGGAGCTCCTGTTTTCGTTCCAGATGGTATTCCTTTTCAGCCATTTCTTCTGCAAGCTTAGCATGGCGATTGGCCCAGAGGACGATAGCATCGCAAACAATGACTACTGCCTCGAGGAAAGGTGCTTTTTCCATAGTGTCAGTAGGGCTTAGCGGGTCTAAGAGAGAAAGTTTTTGCTCGGCTTCTGCTTTGATGCCTTTAAAGCCGCGTTTTAGAACTTTTTCATAGTCATGCACCCATTGAATTGAGGAGCGAAAAGAAGCCGTTTCATTTACAATAAAACGAGATTTTAGAGGATCTTTCGTATCATAGGTATATTTTAGTGTTTCTTTTGGCAGTGTTTGAGCCAAGTTTTCATGAAAAGTCTTTCCCTGCCAATAAGGAGCAATTTCTTCAATTACAATACGGGTATCAGATTCGGATATATTAAAAGGGGACTCGATCCTGGTTGGCATATCCTCAATAGCTAAGCCTAGAAAATCACCATCTAGTTCAGGATACAAGATGCCGTATCGTCCTTGGCCGCCTGATCTGCCAACTAAGAGTTGGTGGTCATCGATGTAGACGGTGATGTTCTCGGCAAGATGCTTGAGTGCTTTCGACCAGCGGAGAATAAGCGGTTGTCCCTCAGTCTGACGAAAAGCTTCGGTGAAGTATTTTGCACGTTCAACGTCAATACGTGGCCGTGTATCTTTGAATGAGTTTAAAATCTTATTTGTTCTAGTGCGAGCATGTAATGGCAGTTTTCCCTCTATTTCAGCTTGGATTCGTTGTTCCTGCGACGATAATACGATATCTGACATAACTATTCTTCCTCTCCATGGTTTACTCAGAAAATAATTAACCGTTTACTGCTTCGATAGTATCTTTTGAAGAAAGTTCAGCATTTTTTGCCTTTCTTGAGCCAATCCACCAGGCAGAAACCGCGCTTACCAGACCGGCAAAGACGACATACAGGCCTATTAGTGACGGATCTCCGTTATTATATTTCAGCAAAGATGTAGCAATAATCGGTGTTAAGCCACTGGCGAAGATTCCGGAGAACTGGTAAACGAAAGATATTCCAGTATATCGGTACCGAGCATCGAACAGCTCGGAGAATAGTGCTGCTTCAGGTCCATAAACGGAAGCATAAAGGATACCAAATGGAATAATAATTGCCAGCCAAATGAGAGAGATATTACCGCCGCTATTTGTAATCAGCCAGAAGGCTGGGACAACCGATAAACCGGTAATGATACTGCCAATCCAATAGATACGCGTCCGGCCCCATTTATCTGATAAATGTCCGAATATCGGGATAAAAACACACATTACAAGTGCAGCTAACATTACGCCTACAAGGGCGTCTGTGCGGGATATCTTCAAAGTTTGCGTTAAGTAGCTAATGGAAAACACGCCAAAGATGTTAAAGAACACGCCGTCAATGTACCGGGCTCCCATTCCGGCCATGACATTACCGGAAGCTTCACGCCACATGTCGGCAATTGGCAGCTTTGATTCAACCTTGGTTGTTTTAACGCTTTGAAAGTCTGGTGTTTCCATTACATTCATTCGAATCCATGTTCCTACAGCAACCAATACGATACTTAACAAGAAGGCGATACGCCATCCCCAGGCCATGAATTGAGCGTCAGTCAGTAAATAAGACAGTAAGGCTACCACACCTGATGCTAGGCAAAGCCCGATTGCTAGGCCTATTTGGGGAAGGCTGGCATAAAAACCGCGTTTTTCATTTGGTGCATATTCAAAAGCCATTAGCACTGCGCCACCCCATTCTCCTCCTAAGCCAATACCCTGAAAAATACGCAGCACTAACAAAAGAATAGGTGCCCAAACGCCAATATGTTCATAGGTTGGCACCAAGCCAATAAGTACGGTAGATATACCCATAATCATTAAAGTCATTACAAGCATGCTTTTACGGCCGATTTTATCACCAAAATGACCGAAAATTACGCCGCCAAGCGGGCGAGTGATAAAACCTACTGCGAAAGTTGCATAAGCAAGTAAAGTTGCAACCAAAGGATCACTTGCCGGAAAATACAGTTTGTTAAAAACGATGCCTGCTACAACACCATATAAGAAAAAATCATACCATTCAATAGTTGCCCCAATTAGACTTGCTGATACCACACGTTTTATCGTGGAATTGTTATTCTGCCCCATTTTTTTTCCTCCTTAAATTTCCGAAAATCAAAAAAAGCTGAAAACCCAAGACGCCGTAAAAGGCGTTCTTTAGGTCTTCAGCTTTCTGATCAACCAACTCATATTAAGATATTGAAAGTATACTCGTTGATAACAGCAATGTCAATAGCTAAAAATAGCTTTGGCGTGACTTAGGTATTGCTGAGCTGGAGTGGATTTTTGTCGTACTTGTTGCGGAACGGGTGTTCGTGATACTATTAGTATAAAAAGCAGACGAATTGAGGCCAGAGTATAGCTATATGTCTACGAATAAGGTTGTAAAGGTATCGGTAAGGAATCTAGTTGAGTTTGTTCTTCGTTCAGGAGATTTATCTTCAATATTTTCGGGAAGCTCTCGTATGGTGGATGGGGGTAAAATCCATCGCAAGATTCAGAAAGCACAGGGAGCAGACTATCAGTCAGAGGTTAGCTTGTCCATAACAGTGGATAAGCCCAATGTAACATTGCAAATCAGTGGTCGCGCAGACGGCGTAATTGTTAATAAGGATAAAGACAACACTGAACAAGTTACCATTGACGAGATTAAGTCGACAACAATCCAACTTGAGATAATTGAGGAAACTAATAACCCGCTGCACTGGGCACAAGCTAAGTGTTACGCTTATATCTATGCAACTCAGCATGGTCTTTCATCAATTAACGTACAGCTTACTTACTGTCAGGTTGAAACATTAGAAGTTAAGATTTTCAAAAGCAGCTATACCTTTGAGTTGCTATCTGAGTTTTTTAATAACCTTGTAACCCAATATGCAGTACAGGCGGAACAACTGGGAGACTGGCTAGAAATGCGTGATATTTCTGCCCGGCAATTAGCGTTTCCATTTTCGTCTTTTCGGCAAGGTCAACGGCAGCTTTCTGTTGCGGTATATAAGACGCTGAGTAGGGGACTTAAATTATATGCACAGGCACCTACCGGTACAGGCAAGACAATTGCTACTATATTTCCCTCTGTTAAAGCCGTCGGCATGGGATATGTGGAGAAAATCTTTTTTCTTACTGCTAAGACAGTAACACGCCAACTAGCGGAAGAAGCCTTTGATAGGCTGAGGCGGGCGGGGCTAAGATTTAAGACGGTGACACTAACTGCGAAAGACAAGATATGTTTTATGCCGGAGGCGGCTTGTACTCCTGAAGAGTGTCCTTATGCGAAGGGGTATTACGATAGAGTTGGGAAGGCATTGAATGACAGTTGGCAAATAGAGAGGTTTACCCGGTATGAAATTGAGCACCAGGCCCGCGAGTATATGATTTGCCCATTCGAATTTTCGCTAGAGTTAGCTCTATGGGCTGACGCGGTAATATGTGATTATAATTATGTTTTTGATCCTAACGTTTATCTAAAGCACTTCTTCAATGAAAATAATGGGAAATACTGTTTGCTTGTTGATGAGGCCCATAATCTAGTAGATCGGGCCCGCGAGATGTTTTCTGCGGAACTAAATAAACAGGCGTTTCTGGATTTAAAGAAGGTAATAAAAGATAAGCTGCCTAATTTGGCTAAAGCCGCTGCTAAGATAAACTCACTATTGGCGAAGACAGGGAAAATGTGCTTAGAAGAATCAGTCTTTGGACAGGTAAATTGCTTTGTAAAGGAAGAGTGTCCTAGCGATATTATACCAATACTTAGGAAGTTTAATAGCTTGGCGGAAGAATGGCTGGCAGGCAATGAACCGGCAGATTTCCGTGAAGGGCTTTTAGATATCTATTTTAAAGTATATGCTTTCCTGCGCACTGCAGAGATGTATGATGAGAGGTATGTCACTTATGTTGAGCGGAGAGAAAAGGACGTAATAATTAAGCTTTTTTGTGTAAACCCTGCGTACCTATTGAGGCAGGCCTTAGCACGAGGAAACTCGGCAGTCCTCTTTTCTGCTACGTTAGCGCCTCTTGATTACTTCTTTGCAATATTAGGCGGCGAGGCGGAAGATGAGAAGATAGTGGTAGCATCTCCATTTGCCCAAGAGAATCTATGCTTACTTGTCGCTGATAATATTAGTACTAAATACAAAGATCGTAATAATACCTATGATAGTGTTGTTGAAAACATAGCAGCAGCTATCGAAGCTAAAGTTGGAAACTATTTAGTGTTTTTACCATCCTATAGGTATCTGGATGAAGTATACCAGCGGTTTTCCTTGCGAAGTCCTCTGGTTAGAGTCATCCGACAAGTAGGCGAAATGTCTGAAGAAGAACGGCTAAGTTTTCTACGCCAATTTTCGGAAGATAATATGGGAACTCTTGTGGGATTTGCCGTATTAGGAGGAATATTCGGCGAAGGAATTGATTTAGCTGGCGAGCGTCTAGTTGGTTCAATTATTGTTGGTGTGGGATTGCCACAGGTTTGCTTGGAACGAGAAATAATCAAGAATTGGTTTGATAAGGACAATCGCTTAGGGTTTGAATATGCGTATGTCTATCCTGGAATGAATAAAGTATTACAGGCAGCGGGGCGGGTAATCAGAACTGAAACTGACAAGGGGATAGTCCTTTTAATTGATGATAGATTTTCTCAATTCCGGTATAAAAGATTGTTTCCGCCTGAATGGCTCGGAGCAGAAAACGTTAAAACTTCAAGATGTCTTTCCGATAAGGCAAGGAGATTCTGGTTGAGTGCAGAATGCCATAGATAATTTGGTTATTAGCTTAAGGAGCACTTGTTCGGTTACGAAAGATGGGTCATAAGATAAAAAAACAGCAACTACGCTGAATGCAGCAAAAATATATTCTATTGTGGAGGAAATAATTTGAAACGCTGGTTAAGGTCTCTCTTTGTAACGCCGTTAATTTTCCTAGTGGCACTTTATATTATATTGGAAGAGTTCCTTGAGAGTGTAGTAAAACCAATTGTCGAACAAATTTCTGCATGGAATGTGTTGAAGACGGCCGAGGTTTTTTTGCAAAAGCGGAATCCCTATACTCTGTTTGCTATCTATACGGGTAAATTAATAATGTTCTCCAGCATTAAACTTTTATCGCTTTATTGGATCAGTCAAGGGCGGGTGTATGGTGCACCTTTGCTGGTAGCAGGAGAATTATGCGGTGCGGCACTTACGGTATGGTATGCCAAGGTAGCCTTACCTGCTTTGTTAACTTTGCGTTGGTTTGCCGCGATGTATGGAAAATTAGTTGCAATGAAAAATTGGCTTCTTAGCAAACTGCACCAGATGTCAGCCTATAAGTTTGCAAAAGGTAAGGTGCATTATGTAAGGCAAAGAATAAAAGACTTGAAGGAGTTTTTACGGCACAAACTGATTTCTGGAAACGGCGATGGTAGAGGCGTTTCCAGAATAAAAGCTGTGTATCGATTTATAAACCGTAAGCGATATTAAGAAGATTAATATGCCGATAACCTTGTCCTCAGCGTGAGGGGAAAAAATATGAAAAGTATTAGCACTTATAATGCTAATACTTTTTTTGTACATAATAATATTGTTAGTGTCCAATTGCTGAATAGGCTTTAGTCGATGTTTAAAGAGCGAATTAGGAGCAGGCAAGATTGTATACTATGGATGGAAATGAAGATTTATTAAAAAATTTGTACTCTCATTTGTACGAAAGAATTGAGATGGAATATAAAGATGAATTTTACTGAAATGCTTATTAGTGCGTCCGCATTTATTATTGCACTGCTACTCCTTATCTTCGTGGTAGATTGGAAATATTTTCGGGACTGGGTCGTCGTTTTTCTGTTTAAATGCACCCTTGATTTCATTTGGGGGAGTCCAGTAGTAAGTCTGAAATTGCTTGAATACCCCGTTCGCTTTTTTCCGAAATATTACGAGACAAGTATACTGTTTGAGTTATGGGTATTTCCAGCTCTTTGTGTTTTATATAACCAAGTTACGAAGGATCGGGGTATTGGACCCATACTTTATTATGCTTTGCTATTCAGTGCGGGGATTACAGCGATAGAATACCCAATTGAGGTCTACACTGATTTACTTCACTATATTGAATGGAGCTGGTTTACTACCTTTTATACACTTGCTATTACGTTCCTGATGTCAAGAACATTTATAGCCTTTTTTCGGTGGGGATGCAACTATTTTGATAAAAAGCCGTCGTGACGCATTCGCAAAGTGCATAGTCAGGATTGATATTATTCATTTTACTTATGAATTGATAATGTAATATAATCCTGTTATGTAGTATTGCAGGTAAAACTTAAAAGCAATCCTGCTACTTTAATTCTAGGAGGACTAAAAATGAAAGCAGTATTTTTAAACGCAGCTAAGTTGGACTTTGATAATAAGCTGGATTTTTCGCCGATAAGCCAACTTACCACATTAACTAATTATGATGATAGCAGCAATGATGAGATTGTAGCTAGAGTGCAGAACCAAGATATTGTTATCACAAAGGAATTACCAGTGGGCAGGGATGTTATTTCTCAGTTTCCGTCTTCCGTAAAGCTTATCTGTGAAGCCGGTACTGGCTATAACAATATCGATATTGTTGCAGCAAAGGAAAAAGGAATTGCTGTTTGCAATATTCCTTCTTATAGTACTGAGGCTGTTGCTACTCTAGCCATAACTTTTGTTTTAAACTTAAGCGCGTCCTTGCCGCAGCAGCAGCACATGCTTGAGCGTAAAGATTTCAGTAACTTTACGAATTACCTTCAGGTACAACACTTTGAAGTGCAAGGAAAAACTCTGGGTGTAATTGGGGCGGGTGCTATCGGACGGCATGCAATTAAACTTGCTCGTGCTTTTGATATGAATGTGCTTGTTTATGATCCGTTTGCGAAACCTTTTGAGGACGAGAAAGTTAAGATTGTTAGCATGGAAGAAGTTCTTAAAAATAGTGATTTCATTACGTTACACTGTCCTTTAATGGCCGAAACCAGACATATTATTAATAAAGACCGCCTTAAGTTAATGAAGCCTACTGCGTATATCGTAAACACCTCACGCGGACCCCTTATCAAGGAGGATGACCTCATTGAGGCATTAAAGGCCGGTCAAATTGCCGGAGCTGCTCTTGATGTTCAAGATCCAGAGCCTCCTGCATTAGATAATCCGTTATTCACTATGGATAATGTTATTATGACACCGCATATTGGCTGGCGCCGGTACGAATCGAGACAGCGGCTGGTAAATCTAATGGGTGATAACATTAAATCCTTTATTGACGGATCACCTACCAATGTTGTAAACCCATAGTGTAAGCTCTAACAAAGATAGAAACTGCCATACATCTGATATGCTCCCCTTTGAGTAGACACCTGAAATAACAAAAATTCAGGGCTACGCAAAGGGGAGTTTTTCTATGGGAAGAAGAG
>Ga0074195_1003598_pt1 | contig 14192 bp, 15 predicted proteins | sample EPASupsiteHSE623_FD_64525 | JGI IMG/M metagenome (GOLD analysis project Ga0074195, IMG submission 64525) | Bioremediated contaminated groundwater from EPA Superfund site, New Mexico - Sample HSE6-23 | ecosystem: Environmental > Aquatic > Deep subsurface > Groundwater > Contaminated ...
AGTAAAAACAAAGAAAAAAACCTGAACCGCAAACGCTGCCCACGCAGTTCCAAAAGAATCGATACCGGAACCTATTTGGCCCAACAATAAACACACGGTAAAGATATAAAATTGCTTATCGTTTAATTTACCCTTTTTGTAAGTGAAATAGACCCAGATAATCATTTGGCACGACACAAGTCCCCAAATAATCATTTCCTTCACGGCAACCTCTTTTTTAATTAAGAAAACAACTAATAGTCAGAATAGAATTAAGTAAAAAAACAGTCAAACGGAATTAAAGGATATTCTCACGATTCATATATGATTCTGCCTGGCGTACTACCTTTACTACCGTTTTTATTGCCTGCACCGGATATTTTCCCGATGCAGTTTCGTCAGAAAGCATAATTGCATCAGTGCCATCAAATACTGCATTTGCAATATCAGATACTTCTGCACGTGTTGGATGTGGATGATTAATCATTGAAGTAAGTATTTGTGTTGCGGTAATAGTTGGTGTATTGTGCCAAATGGAATGGCGGATAAGATTTTTTTGGATGAAAGGAAGTTTTTCCACGGGCACCTCGATTCCCAAATCACCGCGCGCCACCATAATTCCATCGGATACCTGAATAATTGTATCAATATTTTTAAGCGCCAATGCGGTTTCAATCTTCGCGATAATCTTTGTTTTTGTACCAATATATTTTCTCGCTTTTACAATATCGTCAGCTGACTGTACAAATGAGATTGCAATATAATCAACTTTTTTTGATAATCCAAATCTTAAATCTTTTATATCTTTTTTTGTAAGACCGGAGATACTCAATTTTGTATCCGGCACATTCACCGCCTTGCGCGAATAGAGTGTTCCTCCACGAATCACTTCCGCAGTAATGTGTGATCCCCTTATTGACTGAGTCAAAAGTTCTATTTCTCCATTCACAAGATATATTGGATGTCCCCTTTTTATATCAAAATGGAGATAGGGGCTATCAACAAAAATTGTCCCCTCTTCTTTTTTTGTTGAAAAAATAACGATTTCCCCAACATGCATTTCTCTTCCCTCTTTGGGTAATTCTCCAACCCGAATACGCGGACCTTGAAGATCTTGAAGTATTTCCACGCATTTTCCTGTTTTCTTTTCTATTGATTTCAATTTTCTTTGAATCGAATCATATTGATCGTATGTACAATGCGAAAAATTCAATCTCGCAATGTTTAATCCGGCATCAACGAGTTTTTCGAGCACTTCCTTTGACTCTGATTGTGGACCGATTGTAGCAATAATTTTCGTACGCATAATAAATTGAGTTCTAAAAGACAGTATACAGAGGATTTCTATTTTATCAAATAAAATACCCGGAATTATCCCGGGTATTATCTATTTACGTTTAATCGTGTAAAGAAACATTCTTCCATGTAAATTTGATTTGATTCTTCCTTTCTTAATAACCTTACCAACAATTACATCACTCGTGACACCTCTATTCGAAATATACATCTCCTGATTTAATGTATACTTAGATTTCGATTGAATGTGAATGTTTTTGCCACCTTTAAATTTATTAAATGTTTCTTCTCTCACTGAAAGAGTAGTTGTTATCATTTTTCTCTCCTTTATAAAAATACTGAGGTGAATTAAACCATATTAAAAAACTGTGGTCAATACACACAATAAAAAGAAATTAGTATAATATAGTGAATATGGAAAAAGTCCCACATCACATTGCTATTATTCCCGATGGAAACCGAAGATGGGCACGAGCAAAAGGATTACTCCCCTATGAAGGTCATCGCGAAGGAGTAAAACGAGTCCATGAAATCGCGGAGATGGGATTTGAGCGTGGAGTGAAATATATAACCGTATGGGGCGCATCAGTAGATAATTTGAAAAAAAGATCAAAAACAGAAGTTTCTTTTCTTATAAGGTTATTTGAAAAAGAGTTAAAAAATATATTAAATTCCGAAACACTCAGAAAAAATGAAATCCGTATGCGGGTGATAGGAAAAGGAAAGGAAATCGCAAAAAGCAAAATACTTTCAAAATTAATCGAGGATGCCGAACGCGACACTGCCCATTTTAAAAAAGGGAATCTCACTATACTCTTTGGTTATGATGGGAGGGACGAAATGATTGAAGCATTCCAAAAAGGAGTGAAATCTCATACCTCAAAGTTTAATTATGAATCAATAAAAGAACTTCTTTGGACAAAAGATCTTCCCCCCGTCGATTTTGTCATCCGTACTGGCGGTGAACCTCATTGGTCTTCGGGATTTATGATGTGGCATACCACCGACAGTCAATTTTATTTTACGGAAACGTTTTGGCCTGCATTTGGGAAAAAAGAACTTGAAAAAGCATTACATGAATTTGCAAAACGCGGTCATCGTTTGGGAGCATAAAAATATACAATACATACCATAACTACATGACACATTCTCCCCTTCCATTAGAAAAAATAAAAACACTGCACAAACCTGTTGTTCCACCATTACGGAAATTAAAAAAAACCGAAAAAGTGGCTCTTTTTGTCACCGAGAAAATTGGGACCCTCGGATTTTTCCTTATTATTTTTATTTGGACTGCGTTATGGATGGTTTGGAATATATTTGCCCCATCAGAACTACGATTTGATAAGGTTCCCGCATTTGAACTTTGGCTCTTCATTTCAAATATGATGCAGCTTTTTCTCCTTCCTCTCCTTCTTATCGGACAGAATATACAGAACAAATATTCGGATATGCGTGCGGAACAGGATTTTGAAATAAACAAAAAATCAGAAAACGAGGTGGAAACAGTTCTCGAACATCTGGAAAATCAAAACGAACTCCTTCAAAGAGTTCTCGATATTCTTGAAAAAAAATAAACAATCCTAAAGTACCCCCGTTGGAAGGAACGCAAGGTACTGGTTTATTGCAAGTAAGGAGCCAATAATCATAAGCATCATCGCCCCATGCACAATAACAGGGGGGTGTTGAATTTTTATCTTTATAAAGATATTCAAAACAAATCCAAGTGCAATAATCGTAAGTAACACAAGAAGGATGTATGTGTTTGTTCCTCGTGGAGTGGAAAATATTTTTTGAAGCAAGGACGACTGAGTCATTGGATTTATTGGAGTGTTTTCATTGGAAACCGCTATTCCAGCAACTTCTTGTGACGTTCTTGAGATGGCAATCCCCTCACCGCGTTCTATCGGTCGCGATACAATTTCTTCTCCTTTCACTGAGGCTGATGGAGCGGCAAAAAACTGTACAACAAAAAGTGCTTCTTTCCCTTTATATGTTCCCCGCGCAGTCCCTATCCCAATTTCGGTAAAGTGTTTGTCGAGAATATTCTCCTTATGACTCTCGGAATTCATCCACGCGTTTACCACATCTTTTGAATCAAAAAAGTTTATCGCGAGATTTTCTCCGGCATATCCAAATTGATATCCTGTTTTTTTAATCCACTCCCACGGAGCATTTCCGTCCGGAGATTCATGTGAAAAATATCCGCGTGTTGCCATATCCTCTGCTTTCATCTGTGCAGCTTTTTCAAGCAAAGCATTTGCGGTAAGTGCATTTGTTTTAACATCCTCACGCTCTCTGTTTGTTAGATCAACAACCACTGACGGGAGAATGCTGGCAAAATAATTTGTCCTCGGAAATACAAAGAGAATTTGTACAAGAAAAATAATTTCTAAAAACAACACCACCGAAAGAATTCGTACCATTGACTGTGCACGCAATACATACGGCTGATGGTCGTTTTCCTCATTCGGAATAAAATATTTCTTAAGCCAACGAATCATACCTTTATATTATATCATTTTAATACTACCATATTTATGGTATAAAGTCAATATATCCCCTATAGAGAAAAAACGCTCTCAATATGGAAGCGTTTTTATAATTTCTATCTCAAATATTTTTCAATAAGAGACAAAGATCCGACCCGATCAACAACCGGACACTCAAGTCTCGCCCGTGCTCCAATTGGCAACGTAAGACTGGCAACATCATGACCAAAATCGACGTCATACAAAATCGGGAACTTATATCCCCTTGTGGCATATAAAATCATTTTTGAAACCAATGGAGAGTGTTCAAACCTTTTTGGGTTTTCATCTTCGTCATCAATTGATTGGAGGTTAGTGATTTTCCCAATCACCATCCCAGAAATCTTATTAAAAAGACCGACGATGCGCATGCGGATAAGGTAATTGTAAAATCCTTCAATAGTGTCATCCACTTCTTCCCAAAAAAGAATCTTCCCATTCCAATCCGGCTCATAGGGAGTGCCGATAAGAGACATAAGAATATTCAAATTGCCTCCCACAAGTGCTCCTTCAGCAACTCCTTTTTTTAATACTCTCCACTCGGTATAACTCGACATTTTTTCTTCGCCTCCTCCCGAAATTGCTTTCACCATGTTTTGAAGCGTATATTTCCCTTGCCTCTTGTGCATCCCGTTCAATCCCTCAATGATCGGACCGTGAAATGTAATAAGCCCCGTACGATCATGAATTGGATTCAACAAAGTAGTGATATCGGAATATCCGACAAATACCTTTGGGTTTTTCTTGATAAGCCCCCAATCGATACTCGAGAGAAGATCAATAGAAGAATATCCCCCCGTCGAGCAAAAAATCCCTTTTATGTTTCTATTGGAAAATGCCCAGTGCAAATCAGAGATTCTCTGTTGTGGCGTTCCCGCTTGAAAATTGAAACGTGATTTCAATGCATTTTTACTGCGCACTGGATCAAATCCCAACGATCGTAAGGTATCCATTCCAAGTTCGAGTTCTTTATCCGACACAACAATACTTGACGGAGAAATCACCGCAACTCGGTCACCAAACTCAAGTTTTCTTGGCTTAATAATTCCTCTTTCCACACGACCTCCATATGAAAGTTAAAATACTGAATAAAGAATAATTCTTTTTTGGGTTACTTGTCAAAAAAAATCACCCTCAGATCGGGTGATTTTTAGTCGAGATATTTTTCAAGAATCGATATTGATCCGATTCTTCCCGGAGCAGGACAGTTGAGACTCACTTTTGCTCCCACAGGAAGGGTGAGACTTGGCACATCGTGACCAAAATCAACGCCATAAATAATTGGAAAGTTAAATCCTTCCGTTGCGCGAAGAATTACATCTTCAAGTACTGGCGGTTTCTCAAGTGTCGCCCACTTATCATTATCTTCGTCATCAATGGACTGTACATCAGTCACTTTTCCGATCACCATTCCTTCGATTTTTTTGAATACCTTTGAAATTCTGAGACGCCATAAATAATTGTCGAGTCCTTCGATTGTTTCATTCACCTCTTCCCAAAAGAGAATCTTTCCATCCCACTTTGGTTCATAAGGAGTCCCCAAAAGTGCGGTAAGTATATTTAAGTTTCCACCTACAAGATGTCCCTCTGCTTTTCCCGGCTTCAGTGTTTTCCATTCAGTAAATTCAGGAAGTTTTCTCGTATCTCCTTTCATCACCGCTTCTTTCAAATTTCGTACCGTGTATTTTGCTCCTTTTGTTTCATTCATAAGTCCCTCAATTGTTGGACCATGAAACGTGATAAGACCGGATTTCTCAAACATTGGATTCAAGAGTGTGGTGATATCGGAATATCCAACAAATACCTTCGGATTTTTTCTGATAATATCCCAGTCAATGTCTTGGAGAAGTTGGATTGACGCATATCCCCCGCCAGTACAGAATATTCCCTTCACCTCGTCATCGGCAAACATAGCGTGAAAATCCATAAGACGCTCCTCACGGGTTCCTGCCTGATAGTTTGCGTGTACTTCAAGGGCTCGCGGAGCCAACTTTGGCTTAAATCCTAAGGATTCCAATATCTTCATTCCACGAGACAGGTTTCGCTTTGAAACAACGGGACTTGAGGGAGAAACAATTCCCACCACGTCTCCCGCCTTCAATTTTCTTGGTTTTATGATATCCATACTAAGAGTGGCTTTCATTCTAGCTTCTGAAGCCTGTTAGTCAAATTTGACAAAATACAAGGATTATTATGAAGAATAGTGTGGTATAATCGATAAATAGATATGGAAAAAAATAAACTCTCAATCCTCATCCCTGTATATAACGAGGAAAAAACGATATCAGAAACAATAAGAAAGGTGTCTTCGGTCTCACTCCCCCGTTGGGAAAGAGAAATCATTGTAATAGACGACGGATCAACCGATAATACACCAAAAATACTGAATGAAATCGAAAAAACATCCGATGTAACTGTTATTTATGGGAAAGAAAACCTCGGGAAGGGAGGGGCACTAAAACATGGCCTTTCTTTCGCAAATGGAGATTGGATACTCATACAAGACGCCGACCTCGAATATAATCCCGATGAATATCAAACACTCCTTTCCCCAATTGAAAAAGGAAAGGCTGAGGTGGTGTTTGGATCGCGGCTTCTCAAAAAAAATAAAAAAAATAGTATTCTATATGTTATTGGTGACATTGTGGCTACCTTTATGTTTAATCGAATCTATAAGACTCACCTCACCGACCTCGCAACGTGTTATAAGGTGTTTCCCAAAAAGATAATCCCCAACCTACTCCCCATAGAAGATAACGACTTTGCTTTTGATGTAGTCCGTCTCAGCGAAGAAATCGCCAAAGAAAAATTGATTATTAAGGAAGTACCTATTTCCTATGCTCCCCGATGGTATACAAAGGGGAAAAAGCTCACATTTTCACACGGGATAAAGATTATACGAATTCTTCTCCGTAAACTGACTTATGGAATATATTAAACCTCGGTATATTACCCTCATTGTCATCACTGTGGTTGCCCTTGTGCTCGCAAGCTTCATTGTCCACCCCAACGCGGAATTCAATGAAGATCTCGGGAGACATATAAAACTGGGAGAAATTATATCCGAAACACAGGTGGTTCCAAATACAAACCTTTTTACATACACCAACCCAGATTTTCCATTCATAAACCACCACTGGCTCTCTGAGGTTATCTACTTTCATCTTTATTCACGGTTTGGTTCTACGGGACTCGAGATACTCACAATTCTTCTTTTGTTCTCTGCATTTTTCACTGTTTCGTATATTGCCATAAAAAAATCAACTCTCCTCGCCTCTCTTTTTAGTATTCTCTTTTTTATTCCTCTTATAAGCGACCGAATAAAAGTACGACCAGAGTCATTTGGATATTTTCTTTTTGCATTATGTATTTACTTTTTGTTTTTCAGAAGAACGAAACATACAATATGGATTATCCCCATTCTCATTCTTCTTTGGGTAAACCTCCACATCACATTCGCATTTGGGGGCATTCTTATCGCATTATATCTTTTGAAAGAGCTTACAACCCAAAAGAAAGAAAATAAACTGATAAAAAATCTACTTCTATTCGGCGGATTGTGTGTTGCTACAATTTTCATAAATCCAAATGGATGGAACGGCGCGCTCGCACCACTTTCTATATTTGGAAACTATGGGTATCGAATTGTTGAAAATCAGAATCTCTTTTTCCTTATTCCGCGATTGTTCAATTGGATTTATATATATCACATTATTGCAGTAGGATTATTTCTTGTCTTCTTTGTATGGTGGTTCCTTTCTGCAAAGAAAAATAAAACTATAGATTGGAATATTTTTTCTCTCGGACTTCTCACACTCATCTGTGGTGTCGGGGGAATTGTAATGGTAAAAAATATCCCCTTCTTTATTCTTTCGGGTATCCCGACGTTCGCACTTATGCTTTCCCACATTCAACTCCCCCAAAAAATAAATAAACTACTCACCGAAGAAATAAAAACATTCATTACTTCCCTTCTGATACTCGGGCTGTTATGGGTTCCCTTCTATTTTTTGAAAAGTGGAAAAATACAAATGAAAACATATGAATCAGGAAAATATGCGGTTGATTTCTTCATTCAAAAAAAGATACCGGGAAATATTTTTAATAATTTTGATATTGGAGGATACCTCGATTACCGTCTCTATCCGGAATATAAAACATTTGTCGATAATCGTCCGGAAGCATTTCCGAAAGAATTTTTTGACGAATATATCTCTATTCAAAATGATAAAGAGATACGTGACATCGCTTTCCAAAAATATAACATCCAATCAATTATTTTTTCGCATAGAGATTTAACCCCATGGGCACAAGAATTCTTGGGACAAATGATTCAGGATAAAAATTGGAAAGCGGTCTATTTCGACGAATATGCAGTCATATTCGTTAAAAAAGATTTTCTGCTTCAAGAAATTAAATTAAAAATAATGGATTGACAGGAAAACAGAAAAATACTATATTAGCAGTACGCGAGTATTCTTACCTATCCGTATTTGGAAGCTAAGGATGCCCCGGTTCTTTGACAATTTTCAATCATTCTGTGAGTGTCATAGTTTCAGCAAGCTGGCTGAATAATAAAAAGGAACTGGGAACAGTGCTTTGGAGACTCACACTCCCCCAAGTGTCCCGACTTGGGCACATAGGCTGACTAGATGTTTCTAGGGAACCATATGGCCCACAAGAACTCTAGACAAGATTAAGGCTGCGGGGGCCTTATTCCGAATTTATTTTTAATTTATATAAATTAAGAAGCCACACAAAAAGGCTTCTTTTTTATTTTATTATAAACAAAAATCCCGTATTAGGATTCCGGCGTCTAAGTCAAGTGGGTTTCCGCATCAGGTGTTCAAGAAGATAAAATCCTCAATCACATCACGATATATAGGAATCCCTTTGAAAAATTATTTGATCCGAAACCTAAATTACGGGACTTCTTTATTATAGCACGAAGCCTCTCACGTCGAGAGGCTTCTGTGTATAAGTTATATCCGAAGAATCATCCTCTATAAATAACTTTCTCTAAATAATTTCTAATCACTTCTTCTGACGGCTTATATATCGGGGTTGGTAGCTTATCTAAAGGAAACCATTGCCACTCTTCTATCTCTTCTGGTTCTAATATATCCGCTTCTCCCTCAAAATCAGTACAAAAGAACCCGAGTGTAACAAAATGTGCATCAGAAACTATGTTATTTGTAATACTGATAAAATCTATTGATTTTATCCTAATCCCCGTTTCTTCAGCCACTTCTCTTTTTGCCCCCTCTTCAAAAGTCTCAGAAAAATGAAGTTTTCCTCCAGGCATTGTCCATGTTCCTTCTCCATGAAGCACACTTGATGCCTTTTCAGCATCGTTATTTCTCCTTCCAAGAAGAATCTTACCATCTCTAAAAAGCATAATTCCAAATCCAACGCCTATTTTTTTTACCTCTTGAGACATAAAATTATCCAAGAATCTTCGAAAATTGTTTTATGAGAGACAATACAATTGCTGCCGGGAGAAGACTATGAGAAGGAACTCCTTCTTCGTCATTAATAACCCAAGGTTCTGTGAATGTATTCACTGTTCCTGTTTTTTCATCAAATTCGTATCGATATGCGGGAGTAATCTCATATTCATCAAGATATTCAGAAGCTTCAGAAACTGGGACATCATTCCTTAAATATATTTTTGGAACCCCCTGTAATTCAAGAAGTGTAGTCATCACCTTTTTATCAATCTCAATTCTATTTCGTACCGCTTCAATTCCAAGTTCGTCTCCTTCTTTTGGACCCATCCGAGCATTATCACACGCAGGATTATCACACATGAGATAGAACACGTTTTTTTCTTTATTAAACCCCACTTCTTTTGTTTTCAAAAGTTTTGGATTTCGTGGCGTCTGACACTTTGGACAAATCACGCGTGTTTTCATGCGCTCATCAATAATCGTTTCTGGAACATCAATGAAAATAAAAATGTCCGGATTGTCTTGATATCCCATTAATTCTCGGAAAAAAAGTGAATAGGAAATTTGATCTAAACTTCTCGGAAATCCATCGACAAACACCGCCTTCTTTCCTGCAAGATCTATTTCACGTTTTAAAAGTGCAAGAATAAATTCTGTCGGAAGAAGATTTGATGTATCTCTTCCAAGAAATACTTCAATCGATTTTTCAATAGGAAGAAATCCACGATAATTTTTTTCTAAATACTCAATAAGTTCTTTCTTTTTTGCTTCATCAGAAAAACTTTTATGAACACTTCTCACTACGTCCCCAACGGAAATATGCTTAATACGATCACTTCCAACTGCTTCAGCAAAAAGTTTCGAATATGTCCCCTTTCCTGAGTTTTTTGGACCAAGTAAAAAAGCAAGAAAGCTTCCTTTTTCTAAATATTCTTTTATTTTTTCTATTTCGGGAGTTGCCTTTGCAGTGAAATATTCTCTTCGTCCCACTGGATCTTCAAGATTAAATACTCGCGTCTCTCCCTCAATTTTTGTTTTGAAAACCGGAAAATTAAAACTCTTCATAATATTGTTATGTTTTTTATTTTTATTATTTTTTTATTTTTCTCTGACTTTTATGTGTAACTCTTTCAATTGATCGTCGGTAACATCCGATGGTGCATCCATCATTACATCACGTCCATCTCCTGTTTTTGGAAACGCAATGACCTCACGAATATTCGGCTCATTTTCCAAAATTGCCATCACTCGATCAAGACCCGACGCAATCCCTCCGTGTGGCGGAACTCCATATTGAAATGCATCAAGCATGTGTCCAAATTTCGCGATTACATCCTCTGTTTTGTTTCCCATCGCTTCAAATACCGACTGTAATAATGCTGAATCATGTATACGAATCGACCCTCCTGCAATTTCAAAACCGTTCAATGCTAAATCATATTGTTCGGCAAAAATTGCTCCCGCATCCTCTTTAAATTTCTTTTTAAAATCTTCTGCATTTAACACATTCGGTTTTGTGAATGGATGGTGTGTTGCATCCCACCGTTTTTCGGATTCTTTCCATTCAAACGCAGGGAAATCAACCACAAACACAAATGCAAGTTCATTTGGGTCGTTTTTGTCTTTTCTCAAATCGGGTTTATCGGAATTATATTTCTCCATCGCTTCTTTGTATGAAAGACGTGGAAATGGAGTTTGTGTGATATGTTTTTCTGGATATAACACTTTCACAAGATTCACAAAAAGCGATTCGATAAGTGAAAGAATTTCCTCCTGTGTTGGGAAACTTAATTCAATATCAAGTTGTGTAAATTCTGGTTGGCGATCACCGCGCGTATCTTCATCGCGAAAACATCGCGCAATTTGGAAGTAACGCTCGAATCCCGCAACCATAAGCAACTGCTTATATTGCTGTGGCGATTGTGGAAGCGCATAAAATTTTCCACTATGTACTCTGCTTGGTACAAGATAATCGCGCGCACCTTCCGGTGTTGATTTGCTGATAATCGGCGTTTCCACTTCCACAAAATCCTGTGCACAAAGAAACTCTCGTATAAATTGATTTACTTTCGCACGCATCCGTATATTTTTCTGAAGACGTGGACGTCGAAGGTCAAGGTATCGATATTTTAATCGCACATCCTCACCGATATCCTTTCCGTCATTTTGGAGGTCAAATGGGGGTGTTTTTGCCTGTGTGATCACTTCTAGACCAGCCGCCGCAATTTCGTGTCGCCCGCTCGAAATCTTCTCATTTATCATCCCTTCTGGGCGCTTTGCAACGGTTCCTTTGATAGAAACCACCCATTCTGACCGAAGTGTATCAGCAACCTCACGGAGCTCCTTATTATTCGGAAGAAACACCACCTGGGCGATTCCTGTCCGATCGCGGAGGTCAATAAAAATAAGCTTTCCATGATCGCGTCGCACATCCACCCACCCCAAGAGTTCTATCTCCTTCCCTTCATATTGCCCAATGTCTTTTGTTAGTATCCTCATCCCGTTAGAAGTAGATCGCGATTATACGATCTAACTTATTAAGTTTAATTTAACGACTTATGTTTATTATATATCCATTGGCCCCTATAGAAACGTGATCGCGACTTCTAACGGGACGAATGTTAATACTAAAAATATACCACAAAAAATGAGGGGGAGTAAATATTAAACAAAAAAAACCGCAATCCACGTAGGGTATAATAAATACAAACAGATGAAAAAACATATTAGTCTCACTCTCTTTGTCACGAGCGCAATAATCCTTTCTTTGGTATATTTTTCTGGATTCATAACTAAACCTCCAGAAATCAAAGAAAGTAGTAAAAAAGAAACAACAGAAAATAAGAGTATCAATGAGAGTCGGGTACGAAAACTTATCGGCCAAATGCTTATCGTCGGATTCCGAGGAACTTCGGTTGATGAAAATTCATATATTGTACAAAAAATAAAAGATCTAAATCTCGGAGGAATTATTCTCTTTGATTACGATATTCCAAGTGAAACAAAAGGACGAAATATTGTAAATCCCGCACAAACAAAAAAACTCATCTCCGATATCGTTTCATATTCAAAAATTCCTCTCTTTATTTCAACTGATGCGGAAGGCGGTCTTGTGAACAGACTAAAACCTGTATATGGATTTACTGACATTCCTTCACACGAAACACTCGGAAAAAAACCAAAAGAGGAAACACTCCGTACGGCAGAAATACTTGGAAAAGAACTTTCCAACTTGGGTATTAATTTTGATTTTGCACCCGTCGTTGATCTGAATGTAAATCGGGAAAATCCCGTAATAGGGAAACTTGGACGTTCGTTTGGTGATGATCCACAACTCGTCTATGAATATGCTTCGAAATTTATTTCGGGTCTCCATGCATTTGATATACTCACCTCAATAAAACATTTTCCTGGTCATGGAAGTTCAGATGCGGATAGTCATTTGGAAATTGTGGATGTCACAAAAACATATAAAGAACAAGAACTTGAGCCGTTCAAAAATCTCATTAAAAACAAACTCGCAGATACCGTGATGGTGGCGCACGTGTTTAACAGGAATATAGATCCAGATTATCCAGCATCCCTTTCAAAAATATTTATCACCGATATTCTCCGTAATGACCTTGGATTTGAAGGAGTTATTATATCTGACGATATGGATATGGGGGCAATACAGAAAAACTATGGATTTGAAGATGCGGTAGTAAGAGCGATAAAGGCGGGAACGGATATGCTCATTATCTCAAACAACGGAAGTGTTTATGATGAATCTTCACCACAACGTGCAATTGATGCAATTTGGAATGCAGTTAAAACTGGAGATATCCCCATTTCAAATATCTACGCCTCCGCAGAAAGAATAAAAACACTCAAAGAAAAAATTAAATAATGGGAATAAATCATAAAATGCAACATTCCAACATTCTGCAGAATGTTGGAATGTTGTTGAATTTATATCACTAATATGCCACCTGCGTAGAAAAATTTATATACTTCTTTTTTGTTTTTGAAAATCCGCTCTGATCCAGCCATTTCTTTTACCGATCCGTTAAAATCGGGTGTGCATACATATTCATAGCCTCCGTTTTTCCATTTCACCGATTTCCACGTTCGCGCAGTTTTCCAATTTTCTAAAAGTGCCACACGCAATATTAAATCTATTTCTTTCTCTGTCATCTTTTTGAAATTGCCGTAATATGACATACTCCACACCGCTTTATTCTTAAAATAAATTGTCTCAATTCCCACAAATATTCCATTCCCGCCGTAATACACGTCGCAATAAAGCCATTCCCCTTCTTTATATTCCAACTGTTTAGAATCTTTAAGAACGGGTTTCACTTTTCCTCCATTTCCCGCATATGTCTTCGTCCGCGCTTTTAGAAGAAAGTTTGTGAATAATGTTCTGTTCATAAATTTATTTTAACAAAAAACCCTCTTTTCTTAAAATTTCTCTTTTTGCTTTTTTGCCCCTGTTATATCCTCCAAGTTTTCCATCCGATCGAATAACCCGATGACAAGGAATACGTAGATTATAATTTTTATTTAAAACATTCCCTACCGCACGGCTCGCAAGTGGACTCCCTGCCTTTTTAGCAACTTGTTTATAAGTCAACACTTTTCCCTTCGGAATTTTTCGAACAACCTTGTATACTTTTTCCGTAAACGACTCCATATTTTAATTGGTTTTGACTAAGAAACTCTTATATATTTCTTTTATTTTCATAAACCGTTCCTGTTTACCCAGAGGAGTTAAGATGCCCTCCCAATCAATAGTCATATCTCCCTTTTTTCTCCCTGAATACATAAACAAAAGAAAGCTTGCCAGTTCCTCATCTAGATAATCCAACTTCTCGTCTATTTCATGAAAACAGATTTTATTCCCGATTAAAATATGATGAAATAATTCGTGTGCCAATAAGCTACCAAATGGTTT
>Ga0074195_1003599_pt1 | contig 14183 bp, 8 predicted proteins | sample EPASupsiteHSE623_FD_64525 | JGI IMG/M metagenome (GOLD analysis project Ga0074195, IMG submission 64525) | Bioremediated contaminated groundwater from EPA Superfund site, New Mexico - Sample HSE6-23 | ecosystem: Environmental > Aquatic > Deep subsurface > Groundwater > Contaminated ...
ACCTTCGCGAGAATGCTGCCGATCATCATGCCCACAACGCCAAGGCTGATAAACAGCGTTGCGAACTGCGTGCTTTGCTGCATAACCCAGGTTACGTAGTACATGGTGGCAGCCATGCGAATAAAGCCCGGACAGACGTTGCACAGGGTTAACAGCAGGATTTTTACCCACTGATCGTTTTTCCATACATCTTTCAGGTCGGCTTTTAAATCGTCGTTAGTCGGGACGGCAGGACGTACGCGCTCACGGACGGTTGCAAAGCAAAACAGGAACATACACATGCCGATGAAGGCCAGCACTGCCATCGCCATCTGATAGCCTTTAGCTTTATCTTCCCCGCCAAACCAGTCCGCCATTGGCAGCAAGGTGAGGGAGAGCAGCAGGGTTGCAATTCCTACCAACACAAAGCGATATGACTGGCAGGCGACACGTTCCTTTGGATCGTTAGTGATGACGCTGCCGAGCGAGCAGTAAGGGATATTGATCGCCGTATAGGTGATAGAGAGCAGGAAGTAGGTGACGAACGCATAGATTACTTTGCTGTTATATGTCCACTCAGGGGTGGTAAACATGAGTACGCTAAATAATGCGTATGGGAAAGCCATCCACAAAAGCCATGGACGAAATCGACCATATTTGCTGCGGGTGCGGTCGGCCATCGCGCCCATAATAGGGTCGGTAACGGCATCTATAACGCGTACTGAGAGCAGTAACACGCCGACCAGGGCCGGTGCCAGGCCAAAAATATCTGTGTAAAAATAGTTAACAAACAACATGATGGCGCCAAAGATGATGTTGCATCCGGCGTCGCCCATTCCATAGCCGATCTTTTCTTTCACCGTGAGCTTACTGGTTTCCATCAACTGCACTCCATTAATAAGATATGGAGATAATTATTGTCTGGCAGAGGTGTTTTTGCGTTGCAGGATAACGCCAGTGATATGGACGAAACAGTCGTGAGTGGGAAAGTGTGAGGCAGGTAACAACCCCCACCTGATGCAGGTGGGGGAGGGAGAATTAATGCGCTTTAGCTACTTTGGCGGTTTTCTGTTTGCACAAATAGCCGATGCCAAGAATGGCTATCCATACCGGGATTAAGTACACCGAAATCGCCATGCCCGGCGTCATCAGCATAATCACCAGCACTGCAGCCATGAAAATCAGACATACCCAGTTACCAAGCGGATAGAGCAGCGCCGGGAAACGGGTGGTAACGCCTTGCTGCTGTTTGGCTTTGCGGAACTTCATGTGCGCCAGGCTAATCATTGCCCAGTTGATCACCAGTGCGGAAACCACCAGCGCCATCAGCAGGCCAAAGGCGGATTCCGGGGCCAGATAGTTGATCAGTACACACAGAGCCGTAACCAGCGCGGAGACCAGAATGGTGTTCACCGGTACGCCGCGTTTGTCGACGTTCATCAGCGCTTTTGGCGCGTTGCCCTGCTGTGCCAGACCGAACAGCATACGGCTGTTGCAGTATACGCAGCTGTTATACACAGAAAGGGCAGCGGTCAGCACTACGATGTTCAGTGCATTGGCAACAAAGGTGTCGCCCAGCTCGTGGAAAATAAGGACAAACGGGCTGGTATCAGCCGTGACGCGCGTCCACGGCATCAGGGAAAGCAGAACAGCCAGCGAACCTACATAGAAAATCAGGATACGGTAGATAACCTGGTTGGTTGCTTTGGGAATGCTTTGCTCCGGGTTATCGGCTTCTGCTGCGGTGATCCCGACCAGCTCCAGCCCACCGAAAGAGAACATAATAATAGCCATCATCATCACCAGACCGGTGAAGCCGTGCGGCAGGAAGCCACCCTGACTCCACAGGTTACTGACGCTGGCCTGCGGGCCGCCGTTGCCGCTAAACAGCAACCAGCCGCCGAACAGAATCATCGCAACCACGGCAATGACTTTAATAATGGCGAACCAGAACTCCATTTCCCCAAACACTTTCACGTTGGTCAGGTTGATGGCGTTGATCAGCACGAAGAAGGCTGCAGCAGAAACCCAGGTGGGGATCTCCGGATACCAGAACTGGATGTATTTACCTACGGCAGTCAGTTCAGCCATGGCAACCAGGACGTACAGTACCCAATAGTTCCAGCCAGAAGAGAAGCCCGCAAAACCGCCCCAGTATTTATAAGCAAAGTGGCTAAAGGAGCCTGCAACCGGCTCTTCAACCACCATTTCACCTAACTGACGCATAATCAAAAAGGCGATAAAGCCGGCAATTGCGTAACCCAGAATAATACCCGGTCCTGCAGACTGGATAACGGATGCGCTACCGAGGAATAACCCGGTACCAATCGCGCCACCCAGCGCGATTAGCTGTATATGGCGGTTCTTAAGACCGCGCTTGAGCTGATCGCCATGCTGTTGACTTTCCATCATTAAACCTCGTGTGTGGTTTTACTCTTCATATTTCGAGTACTTATTTTTTGAACTACGCAGCAATGCGTGTGTAAGTTTGCAATTCCGTTTGTTGTATTTATTTGTTTACAGATGCTTTAGATAAAATGTTGCCTCAATGCTTTTGTCTTGATCAGAATAATGATATGCGAGCGCGAATGCACCTGCTTTATGCGGGCAAGATGACGAGTTGAATAAAAAGAAACCATTTGTAAATGCGAGTTTATCTACCACAAAATTTCCATTTTGAATTTTTATTCACTAATTGTGGCTAATGTGTCGATAAATAATCAGGTGAATCGGTTCAGATGAGATATTTTTTCGTTTCAATTCCGTTAAAACTACCCCGTGGTGGGTAAATTTAACATTTGTGCATAGTTACATGTTTGAAACGTTATTTCTGTAATGTTGTTAAAATATGCCCCCTTTACTGATTTCAATCAAAACCTGTATGGACAGAAGGTGAATACTTTGTTACTTTAGCGTCAAGAACATGAAATTGGTAAGACCAATTGACTCCGGGCAAATGGCTTAAGACAGGAAATCATGGCCTACAGCAAAATCCGCCAACCAAAACTCTCCGATGTGATTGAGCAGCAGCTGGAGTTTTTAATTCTTGAGGGGACACTTCGCCCCGGAGAAAAACTCCCACCGGAACGCGAGCTGGCAAAACAGTTCGACGTCTCCCGCCCCTCCTTACGCGAGGCGATCCAACGCCTTGAAGCGAAGGGGTTACTGCTTCGTCGTCAGGGCGGTGGCACTTTTGTTCAGAGCAGCCTGTGGCAGAGCTTTAGCGACCCACTGGTAGAGCTGCTCTCCGACCATCCTGAATCCCAGTTTGACCTGCTTGAGACGCGCCATGCGCTGGAAGGTATTGCAGCCTATTACGCTGCACTGCGCAGCACGGATGAAGACAAAACGCGTATCCGTGAACTCCACCATGCGATCGAGCTTGCTCAACAGTCCGGCGATCTTGACGGCGAATCTGACGCGGTACTCCAGTATCAAATTGCTGTCACCGAAGCGGCACATAATGTGGTGCTGCTCCATTTGCTAAGGTGTATGGAGCCGATGCTGGCCCAGAACGTTCGGCAAAACTTCGAATTGCTGTATGCGCGTCGCGAGATGCTGCCGCTGGTGAGCAGTCACCGTACCCGCATCTTTGAAGCAATTATCGCCGGGAAGCCTGAAGAAGCGCGTGAAGCGTCTCACCGTCACCTGGCGTTTATCGAAGAGATTCTGCTGGACAGGAGCCGTGAGGAAAGCCGTCGTGAACGCGCCTTACGCCGTCTGGAGCAACGAAAGAATTAGTGATTTTTCTGGCAGAACGTTAACCAGAAGATGTTGTAAATCAAGCGCTATCGAAAGGCGCGGCAACTAAACGCAGAACCTGTCTTATTACGCTCTCTGGTGAGAACGTAATGGGACAGGTTCCAGATAACTCAACGTATTAGATAGATAAGGAATACCCCCATGTCAGAACGTTTCCCAAATGACGTGGATCCGATCGAAACTCGCGACTGGCTACAGGCGATCGAATCGGTCATCCGTGAAGAAGGTGTTGAGCGTGCTCAGTATCTGATCGACCAACTGCTTTCAGAAGCTCGCAAAGGCGGCGTGAAAGTAGCGGCAGGTGCTGGGGCCAGCAATTATGTAAACACTATTGCCGTTGAAGATGAACCGGAATACCCGGGCAATCTGGAGCTGGAACGTCGTATTCGTTCTGCTATCCGCTGGAACGCCATCATGACCGTACTGCGCGCGTCTAAAAAGGACCTCGAGCTGGGTGGCCACATGGCATCCTTCCAGTCCTCCGCAACGGTGTATGATGTTTGCTTCAACCACTTCTTCCGTGCACGCAACGAGCAGGATGGCGGCGATCTGGTTTACTTCCAGGGCCACATCTCTCCGGGCATCTACGCTCGCGCATTCCTGGAAGGTCGTCTGACTGAAGAGCAGATGAACAACTTCCGTCAGGAAGTACATGGCAAAGGCCTGTCTTCCTACCCGCACCCGAAACTGATGCCGGAATTCTGGCAGTTCCCGACCGTATCTATGGGTCTGGGCCCAATCGGTGCAATCTACCAGGCTAAATTCCTGAAATATCTGGAACACCGTGGCCTGAAAGATACCTCTAAACAAACCGTTTACGCCTTCCTGGGCGACGGCGAAATGGACGAGCCAGAATCTAAGGGTGCTATCACCATCGCGACCCGTGAGAAACTGGACAACCTGGTCTTTGTTATCAACTGTAACCTGCAGCGTCTTGACGGTCCGGTCACCGGTAACGGCAAGATTGTTAACGAACTGGAAGGCATCTTCGCGGGCGCTGGCTGGAACGTTATCAAAGTCATGTGGGGCGGTCGTTGGGATGAGCTGCTGCGTAAAGATACCAGCGGTAAACTGATCCAACTGATGAACGAAACCGTTGACGGCGACTACCAGACCTTTAAATCCAAAGATGGCGCATACGTACGTGAGCACTTCTTCGGTAAATACCCGGAAACCGCAGCCCTGGTTGCTGACTGGACTGACGAGCAGATTTGGGCTCTGAATCGTGGTGGTCACGATCCGAAGAAAGTCTACGCTGCACTGAAGAAAGCGCAGGAAACCAAAGGCAAAGCAACTGTAATCCTGGCCCATACCATCAAAGGTTACGGCATGGGTGACACCGCCGAAGGTAAAAACATCGCTCACCAGGTTAAGAAAATGAACATGGACGGCGTGCGTTATATCCGCGACCGTTTCAACGTTCCTGTGACCGATGAGCAGGTTGAAAACCTGTCTTACATCACCTTCCCGGAAGGTTCTGAAGAGCACACTTATCTGCACGCTCAGCGTCAGAAACTGCACGGCTATCTGCCTGCTCGTCAGCCGAACTTCACCGAGAAGCTGGAACTGCCTGCTCTGGAAGACTTCGGTGCGCTGCTGGAAGAGCAGAACAAAGAAATCTCCACCACTATCGCTTTCGTTCGTGCCCTGAACGTAATGCTGAAGAACAAGTCGATTAAAGATCGTCTGGTTCCGATCATCGCTGACGAAGCGCGTACTTTCGGTATGGAAGGTCTGTTCCGTCAGATCGGTATCTACAGCCCGAACGGTCAGCAGTACACCCCGCAGGACCGTGAGCAGGTTGCTTACTATAAAGAAGACGAGAAAGGTCAGATCCTGCAGGAAGGCATCAACGAACTGGGTGCTGGCGCATCCTGGCTGGCTGCTGCGACCTCCTACAGCACCAACGATCTGCCGATGATTCCGTTCTACATCTACTACTCCATGTTCGGGTTCCAGCGAATCGGTGACCTGTGCTGGCAGGCAGGCGACCAACAGGCTCGCGGCTTCCTGGTAGGGGGAACTTCTGGTCGTACGACGCTGAACGGCGAAGGTCTGCAGCACGAAGATGGTCACAGCCATATTCAGTCTCTGACTATCCCGAACTGTATCTCTTACGATCCGTCTTACGCGTACGAAGTTGCGGTCATCATGCACGATGGTCTGGAGCGTATGTACGGTGAGAAACAAGAGAACGTTTACTACTACATCACCACGCTGAATGAAAACTACCACATGCCGGCAATGCCAGCAGGTGCCGAGGAAGGTATCCGTAAAGGTATCTACAAACTCGAAACCCTCGAAGGTAAGAAAGGTAAAGTTCAGCTGCTGGGCTCCGGTTCTATCCTGCGTCACGTGCGTGAAGCAGCACAGATCCTGGCGAACGACTATGGTGTAGGTTCTGACGTTTACAGCGTAACCTCCTTCACTGAACTGGCGCGTGATGGCCAGGATTGTGAACGCTGGAACATGCTGCACCCGATGGAAACTCCGCGCGTTCCGTACATCGCTCAGGTGATGAACGACGCTCCGGCAGTGGCATCTACTGACTATATGAAACTGTTTGCCGAACAGGTTCGTACTTATGTACCGGCTGATGATTATCGCGTACTGGGTACTGACGGCTTCGGTCGCTCTGACAGCCGTGAAAACCTGCGTCACCACTTCGAAGTTGATGCTTCTTATGTGGTTGTAGCGGCTCTGGGCGAACTGGCTAAACGTGGCGAAATCGATAAGAAAGTGGTTGCTGACGCAATCATCAAATTCAACATCGATGCAGATAAAGTTAACCCGCGTCTGGCGTAAGAGGTAAAAGAATAATGGCTATCGAAATCAATGTACCGGACATCGGGGCTGATGAAGTTGAAATCACCGAGATCCTGGTCAAAGTGGGCGACAAAGTTGAAGCTGAACAGTCGCTGATCACCGTAGAAGGCGACAAAGCCTCTATGGAAGTTCCGTCTCCTCAGGCAGGTATCGTTAAAGAGATCAAAGTCTCTGTTGGCGACAAAACTGAGACCGGCAAACTGATCATGATTTTCGATTCCGCCGATGGTGCAGCAGCCGCTGCACCTGCTCCGGCAGAAGAGAAGAAAGAAGCAGCTCCGGCAGCAGCACCTGCTGCGGCTGCGGCGAAAGAAGTACACGTACCGGACATCGGCGGTGACGAAGTCGAAGTTACCGAGGTTATGGTTAAAGTGGGCGACACCGTTGCGGCTGAACAGTCTCTGATCACCGTTGAAGGCGATAAAGCGTCGATGGAAGTTCCGGCGCCGTTCGCGGGCACCGTTAAAGAGATCAAAATCAACACGGGCGACAAAGTGTCTACCGGTTCTCTGATTATGGTCTTCGAAGTTGCAGGCGCAGCGCCTGCTGCAGCACCGGCTCAGGCGGCAGCTCCAGCAGCAGCGGCGGCTCCGGCAGCTTCTGGCTCGAAAGAGGTTAACGTTCCGGATATCGGCGGTGACGAAGTTGAAGTCACTGAAGTGATGGTTAAAGTGGGCGATAAAATTGCCGCTGAGCAGTCACTGATTACCGTTGAAGGCGATAAAGCGTCGATGGAAGTTCCGGCACCGTTCGCGGGCACCGTGAAAGAAATCAAAATCAGCACCGGCGACAAAGTCAAAACCGGTTCTCTGATTATGATCTTCGAAGTTGAAGGCGCAGCACCTGCTGCCGCTCCAGCTGCCGCGGCTGCTCCAGCCTCTGCAGCTGCACCGGCTCAGGCTGCTAAACCAGCCGCAGCTCCGACCGCGAAAGCGGAAGGTAAATCTGAGTTCGCTGAGAACGACGCTTACGTTCATGCAACGCCGCTGATTCGTCGCCTGGCGCGCGAGTTCGGTGTAAACCTGGCGAAAGTGAAAGGTTCTGGCCGTAAAGGTCGTATCCTGCGTGAAGACGTTCAGGCTTACGTGAAAGACGCTATCAAGCGTGCTGAAGCTGCTCCGGCAGCGGCAGGCGGCGGTATTCCGGGCATGCTGCCTTGGCCGAAAGTGGACTTCAGCAAGTTTGGTGAAATCGAAGAAGTGGAACTGGGCCGTATCCAGAAAATCTCTGGTGCTAACCTGAGCCGTAACTGGGTGATGATCCCGCACGTTACTCACTTCGACAAGACCGATATCACCGATCTGGAAGCGTTCCGTAAACAGCAGAACGCCGAAGCTGAAAAACGTAAACTGGATGTGAAATTCACGCCAGTGGTCTTCATCATGAAAGCCGTTGCCGCCGCTCTGGAACAGATGCCGCGCTTCAACAGCTCTCTATCTGAAGACGGTCAGCGTCTGACCCTGAAAAAATACATCAACATCGGTGTCGCGGTAGATACGCCGAATGGTCTGGTTGTTCCGGTCTTCAAAGACGTGAACAAGAAGAGCATTACCGAGCTGTCTCGTGAACTGACCACCATCTCCAAGAAAGCGCGTGATGGCAAGCTGACCGCTGGCGAAATGCAGGGCGGTTGCTTCACCATCTCCAGCATCGGTGGCCTGGGCACGACCCACTTCGCGCCGATTGTGAACGCGCCGGAAGTGGCTATCCTCGGTGTCTCCAAGTCCTCTATGGAGCCAGTGTGGAACGGTAAAGAGTTTATGCCGCGTCTGATGATGCCGATTTCGCTCTCCTTCGACCACCGCGTAATCGACGGTGCTGATGGTGCGCGCTTTATCACCATCATCAACAACATGCTGTCTGACATTCGCCGCCTGGTGATGTAAGCGAAAAAGCCGGCCCGACGGCCGGCTTTTTTCTGGTAATCTCATGAAGTCAGTGAGGTTATTGTGCGAAAGACAAATCGGTTGCCGTTTGTTGTTTCAAAATTGTTAACAATTTTGTAAAATACGGGCGGATAGAACGACCCGGTGGACGACGGGTATAAATTAAGAGGTCATGATGAGCACTGAAATCAAAACTCAGGTCGTGGTACTTGGGGCAGGCCCTGCAGGTTACTCTGCTGCCTTCCGTTGCGCAGATTTAGGTCTGGAGACCGTCATCGTAGAACGTTACAGCACCCTCGGTGGTGTTTGTCTGAACGTCGGCTGTATCCCTTCTAAAGCGCTGCTGCACGTAGCAAAAGTTATCGAAGAAGCCAAAGCGCTGGCTGAACACGGTATCGTTTTTGGCGAGCCGAAAACCGATATCGACAAGATTCGTACCTGGAAAGAAAAAGTTATCACTCAACTGACCGGCGGTCTGGCGGGTATGGCCAAAGGCCGTAAAGTGAAAGTGGTTAACGGTCTGGGTAAATTTACCGGGGCGAACACCCTGGAAGTTGAAGGTGAAAACGGCAAAACCGTGATCAACTTTGACAACGCGATCATCGCGGCGGGTTCCCGTCCGATCGAACTGCCATTCATTCCGCATGAAGATCCGCGCGTGTGGGATTCCACCGATGCACTGGAACTGAAAACTGTTCCTAAGCGCCTGCTGGTAATGGGCGGCGGTATCATCGGTCTGGAAATGGGTACCGTGTACCATGCGCTGGGTTCAGAGATCGACGTGGTTGAAATGTTCGACCAGGTTATCCCGGCTGCCGATAAAGACGTGGTTAAAGTCTTTACCAAACGCATCAGCAAGAAATTCAACCTGATGCTGGAAACCAAAGTAACCGCCGTTGAAGCGAAAGAAGACGGTATCTACGTTTCCATGGAAGGCAAAAAAGCGCCTGCTGAAGCTCAGCGTTACGATGCAGTGCTGGTGGCTATCGGTCGTGTACCGAACGGCAAAAACCTCGACGCGGGTAAAGCTGGCGTGGAAGTTGATGACCGTGGCTTCATCCGCGTTGACAAACAGCTGCGCACCAACGTGCCGCACATCTTTGCTATCGGCGATATCGTCGGTCAGCCGATGCTGGCGCACAAAGGTGTTCACGAAGGTCACGTTGCCGCTGAAGTTATCGCCGGTAAGAAACACTACTTCGATCCGAAAGTTATCCCATCCATCGCATACACTGAACCAGAAGTTGCATGGGTTGGCCTGACTGAGAAAGAAGCGAAAGAGAAAGGCATCAGCTTTGAGACCGCCACCTTCCCGTGGGCTGCTTCTGGTCGTGCTATCGCTTCCGACTGCGCAGACGGTATGACTAAACTGATTTTCGACAAAGAATCTCACCGTGTTATCGGTGGTGCGATTGTCGGTACCAACGGCGGCGAGCTGCTGGGTGAAATCGGTCTGGCGATCGAAATGGGTTGTGATGCTGAAGACATCGCGCTGACCATCCACGCGCACCCGACTCTGCACGAGTCTGTGGGCCTGGCGGCAGAAGTGTTCGAAGGTAGCATCACCGACCTGCCAAACCCGAAAGCGAAGAAAAAGTAATCTTCCCGCTTTTGTGAAAACGCCTCTTCGGAGGCGTTTTTTTTGCCTGAAAGTTACCAGTTCTGGTAACGTTGCCGCACTGCGCCAGGGCACGTCCGGTATCAAGCTGCAAACCTGCAGCGCGCAGGGCGATCGCGCAAAATACCAGACCCGCGTCGTGTCTAATGCCAACAAAGTGAACCTGAAGTTCGAAGAAGCGAAACCGGTTCTGGAAGCGCAGCTGGCGAAATCCGTCGCTAACATCCTGTAATCTCTCGTGAGTTGGCCGGAGCCCCGGTCAACTCACTATTTGACTGGCATTCAGGGCGCTACGGGCTGCCAGTTTTTATCCAGATGATATGCGGTTAACGCCTCGGCTTTCTGCTGTGCATCAGCGCCGAGATCGGCCTGGTAGACTTTATCATCACCGTTAATCATAAAACTCATAACGCCAGTGTGATCGTAGCTGACGGGCCAGGCAACCATCGCAAAGCCGCTGGTTTTATCGGGAAGGATACGGAAACGATAGCCGTGATAGCCCGTGCCAGGCTCTTGCGGACTAAAGGCCGGGCCAAGCGGGCTTGGCGCTTCGCCGGGCGAAACAGGCCAGTACAGACCATCTTTTTTCCCTTCAGAACTGACAATCTTTTGCGCGTATTTTTGGTTCATCGCAAAGTAGCTTTGCTGAGCATCTACATAGGCGTGTAATGCTTCAATAGCCGCAAGTTCGTTGCGCCCAATCTCTCGGGTCAGGATCTCTTCAGCCGCTTCCTTGATATCAAATTGCCAGCCGGAAGCGGTTTTAACAACCGGGATCGGCAGTTGCCAGTCGCTGTCCCCGACCACCAGGTGTGCACTATTGCCGTCGATGACGGTATTATGGCGGACCTTCCAGTCGCGCAGGAAGCGATCAACCGCATCAGGATCGACGCCTTCCGGTGGCAGAAACTCGCGCCAGTTTTCCCCGAGCAGGTTGTTCATCGCGCTTTCATTCTGCTCGCTTATCGCGGTTGCCAGGGCATCGGTCGCCTGGTCTGGTGTGCTGAAGGATTGCTGTGCCATCGCGGTGGTCGAAACCATGAATAACACCATTCCACTGAGTAGTTTATTTTTCATGTCGGTTCCCTTAACGATGACGGAATTCACGGTGTTCAGCACGGTCGCCGGATAGCTGGCGAGATGGCTGGTTGCGGGCGACCTGCCTGCTTTGAGCCCCTCGCTGCTGCTGCGCCTGCCAACTGGCGGAGCGACTGTCGTTGCCGCTCAGCGCATTGGCCCGCGGCTGGCTGGTCCGTTGTTGAAGATTGCGCTGCTGCACGTTGCGTTGCTGCGCTGGTTGCGTGACCCGTTTCTCTTGTCGCTGAGTGGCGGCCTGGCGATGTTCATGTTGCTGAGTGTTTGCCCGTTTTGCCGTTTGCGGTTTGCTATCGTAACCACGGTAGTTATTACGCTGGGAAATTTGCTTTAGCTGTTGGCTGGATGCCTGACGCTGGGCGTCTTTCGTTCCCGTACGCGCCGTCTGGGGGAAGGTTTTCCCCGTTGATTTTTCCATCTGGCTCAACGCTGCCTGGCGCTGGCTATCACGGTTGACCGGTCTTTGCTGGGTTGAGCTTAGGCCCGTAGCCGTGTTAGGGGAGGGGAAGCGGTTATTGAGCTGGATATTAGGGTACGGAACCCCTTCGCGATAGGCCGGGTTGTGCTGCCAGGTACGGTTGGCATCCGTCAGACGCTGTCCACTGATTTTATTGAAGTTATCAACGTTGATATTGATGTTGTTATCACCGTTGCGGTTATAGCCGCCATGGTTATCCCAGTCATCGTTATGATGGTGATCCCAGTCATCGTCGTCATCCCAGTCAATATTGCTGAAGATGGCATAAGTTGTGGCGACGCCGAGGCTGAAGCCTAAACCGTTAACGAAGCTGTTGCCAAACTGCTCGCCGGGCGTTGGCGGTAGATAGGTTGGCGGATAGGCGGTGTTCGGCCAGGTACCGTAAACCGTATTTGGGTTATAGGTGGGAACGTAAACTACCTGCGGGTCGGCGGATTCAATTTTGATTACCGTTGGGCTTGCTGAGGCGGCGGTCGTGGCTGTTGTGGTCGTTGACTCGCTGGTAACGGTTTTAGCCGGAGCTGCTTTGGCCACGGTGGTAACAGTCTGCTGCGGTGTTGATTGCAATGCTCCGGTCTGTTGCGCCAGCGCACGCAGGCGTTGAACGGAATCCATAACCTCTTTCGGCTGCGCAAGGAATGCATCGCCCAGGCTCTGTACCCACGGCGGATTTTCACCCATCAGCGACATCAGCTGCGGAAACGCCACCAGCGATTTCACGCTGGGATCCCAGGGTTGGCTGGCAACGGCCTGAATGGCGGTATCACCCTGCATTTTGGGATTGTCTTTTGACCACTGCGCGGCCTGGATGACGTTGGCCGGGTAGGTTGAGGCCATCAAAATTTGCGACAGCAGTGAATCCGGATAGAGCGCGATAGGCGCAACCCACTGATCGATTTGTGCCGATGTGTACGTAGGGGCTGCGGTGGGCGCTGGTTGATCGGCCGGGGCAGGGGCCGCTACGGGAGCTGGAGCCGGTGCGGACGGTTGCTGTGCGACGGGGGCTGGAGCTGCTGGCTCCGTTGCGCGACTTTTAACGAACATCACGCCAGAGGCGGCAAATAGCCCGGCACTGCACAGAAGGACAAGCAGATGTGGCTTAAAGGGCAACTTCATAAAATGACTCCAACGAGACAAGCGCTGTGCCGTGAGGCGTTCTGTTGCCGCGAGTATTATTCACCCGTGTTAGATAGTTTTGACTTTTATTGGGGATTCACCCGGCAGGTCCGGAAAAAGAGTGTGAAGATTTATTACACAATTATATCTGATGGCTGAAAAATCGCTGGAATATTCAGCATGTCGCGCTTGAAAATCCACCGTTTCACATCGTTTTTAGGGAGCCTAAATTACGCCCCGCCTTGTCGCTACACCATTCTTAACGATTCAGCCAATTTTTTATGTTGCTTTTTTGTAAACGGATTAACACTTAATGAAAATCCTGTTATTGTGCCTTACGCGGTACCGGGCATTTACCCTACTAACTACTGTCTCACAGGAGCGTGAAGAGAATCGCCCATCTACAAAAGCGCCGCATTATGACAATGAGAGCGAGGAGATATCGTCGTGCTAGAAGAATACCGTAAGCACGTAGCTGAGCGTGCTGCCCAGGGGATTGTGCCAAAACCGTTAGACGCAACCCAAATGGCCGCACTTGTCGAGCTGCTGAAGACCCCGCCTGTGGGCGAAGAAGAATTCCTGTTAGACCTGTTGATCAACCGCGTTCCTCCTGGCGTAGATGAAGCCGCTTATGTTAAAGCGGGTTTTCTCGCTGCCGTCGCGAAAGGCGACACCACCTCCCCGCTGGTGACTCCAGAAAAAGCCATTGAACTGCTGGGCACCATGCAGGGTGGTTACAACATTCATCCGCTGATCGACGCGCTTGACGACGCAAAACTGGCGCCGATTGCCGCCAAAGCGCTCTCTTCAACGCTGCTGATGTTCGATAACTTCTACGATGTAGAAGAAAAAGCCAAAGCGGGCAACGAATACGCGAAGCAGGTAATGCAGTCCTGGGCCGATGCCGAATGGTTCCTGAACCGTCCAGCTCTGGCTGAAAAAATCACCGTTACCGTGTTTAAAGTGACGGGTGAAACTAACACCGATGACCTCTCTCCGGCACCGGACGCATGGTCTCGCCCGGATATCCCTCTGCACGCGCTGGCGATGCTGAAAAATGCCCGTGAAGGTATCGAACCGGACCAGCCGGGCGCGGTAGGCCCGATCAAACAGATTGAAGAACTGCAGAAAAAAGGCTACCCGCTGGCTTATGTGGGTGACGTTGTTGGTACTGGCTCTTCGCGTAAATCTGCAACCAACTCCGTACTGTGGTTCATGGGCGATGATATCCCTCATGTACCGAACAAACGCGGCGGCGGTCTGTGTCTCGGCGGCAAAATTGCACCGATCTTCTTCAATACCATGGAAGACGGGGGGGCACTGCCAAGCGAAGTGGATGTCTCGAACATGAGCATTGGCGTCGTGATTGACGTTTACCCGTTCAAAGGAGAAGTGCGTAACCACGAAACCGGCGAATTGCTGG
>Ga0074195_1003600_pt1 | contig 14182 bp, 5 predicted proteins | sample EPASupsiteHSE623_FD_64525 | JGI IMG/M metagenome (GOLD analysis project Ga0074195, IMG submission 64525) | Bioremediated contaminated groundwater from EPA Superfund site, New Mexico - Sample HSE6-23 | ecosystem: Environmental > Aquatic > Deep subsurface > Groundwater > Contaminated ...
CTTCCGAGTTTGGTTTTTACACCGGCAGCCACACATTTGGCTCAAGACGGAACACTCTATTTTGGCAACGAAAAGGGCTTGGTTTACTTTAATTCAACGGAGACATCAGAAACATTCCTGAAATCGAAAATACGACTCACCGACTTCTACTTGTTTGGAAAAGCAGTGAGTCCTGGCCCTGAATCAGTTTTAAATCAGACTATTGAATCAACCAATGAGATTAGTTTGAGTGATCGGTCAAACAGCATAGGATTCAGGTTTGTAGCCTTAAATTACATCAATCCGGCCGACAATGAATACCAATACAAGCTGGAAGGATTCGATAAGGAATGGAGAAATAATGGCAGCAATAACACTGTGTTTTATGAAAAGCTGAAGCCTGGTGATTATGTATTTAAAGTCAGAAATGCCAACGAATCGGATGAGAATTCTGGAAATAATATCGAAGTTAAAATAACCATCCATCATTCTTTCTTCAAGTCACCCTTGTTTTGGGGAGTTATTATTTTACTTACGGCGGCCAGTATTTTTATTATGGTAAAATATATCCAAAAGCTTAAAAAGGAAGGTTCCCGCTTAATGGAAGCACCTCAAAAACTGGAAAAATACCGGGGAACAAAAGTTCCGGAAAGCCAGAGTTTATTAATCATTAATGAATTAAAACGGTATATGGAAGAAGAAAAGCCTTACCTGAATGCTGAATTTAAACTGGCCGATTTGGCGAATAAAATTAATTACCCACTGCACGAAATATCCCAGGTGTTAAATCAGGATTTGAACCAGAGTTTCCCCGATTTCGTCAATAAATACCGTATTGAAGAAGTTAAAAAGCGTATGGAAGATAAGGCATATGCTAAATTTACTTTCATAGCTATTGCCCAGCAGTGCGGCTTTAATTCGAAAACCTCATTTTACCGCATTTTCAAAAATGAGACCGGCAAAACTCCGGCCGATTACCTCAAAGAGATTAATCAATCGCAAAGATCAGTTTGACAATAACTGTTCGCGGTCCATTCGCCCGACTTGATTTCTACTTGAACCGGAAAATCGGTAGCGGTCATTGTACCTGACTTGAAGATTTCATTGCACTTCTGTTTCCCGTCAAAAAATTCCGCCGAAAACCTGCGTTTTGCGGTGCCAAAAAAAAATGGAACTAATATTTTCTGATATTTCGGTATTAAAACAGTAAAAACACTTATAATCAGTTATTTATACTATGCAGGCTCCGAGTTCCAAATTATAATCTGGAACTTATTCGAGCTCTGTTAACAATTAAGAAGCGTCATTTTAACCTTAATTTTACATTGAGCCCAGAAAATAATTTCTGTTAAAAAAAATGTAAAAAGTAAAAATAACGAAAAGTCTATTTTGATTCGAAACAGCACAAGCTTAATGATAGAATTTAGTGTTTAACAATTACAATTAAAATTTATGAAAAAAAATCTGTATGAATGCTCCGACGGAAATGGCCAAAAACTAAGAAAGCTGTTTTCAACGTTGGGCATGATTGTTTTGATTGTCATGCTCGCGTTTTCCCAGGTTTTTGCCCAACAAGGCAAAACTATAAAGGGTAAAATTATTGATAGTAACGGATTGCCACTTCCAGGCGTTTCGGTTTCGGTAAAAGGAACTACAGTCGGGACAATTTCCAGCGGCGAAGGCACCTATACAATTACTGTTCCTGAAACTGCCAAGGTTTTGATATTTTCATTTGTAGGAATGAAAACAACTGAAGTTGCAACAGGCAATCAAACTCAAATGAATGTAACGCTCACCGAAGAATCAATTGGGTTGGAAGAAGTAGTTGCAGTGGGGTACGGAACGCAAAAGAAAGCAACACTTTCCGGATCTGTTGCCCAGGTAAGAGGGGACGAGGTTTTAAAGGGAAAAGCTACCACAAACATTGCATCAGCCTTACAGGGTACTATTCCCGGTTTGACAATAACACGTACCTCTTCCCGACCTGGTAATGAAGGAACCACAATTACACTTCGTGGGGGTATATCAACGAATGCAACAGACCCTATGATCGTGGTTGACGGCGTGGAGGCTTATCAATGGGAACTTTCCCAAATTAACCCGAACGATATCGAAACTGTTTCTGTACTAAAGGATGCTGCCGCTTCTATTTATGGTACAAAAGCTGGCGCCGGAGTTATACTGATAACGACTAAACGTGGCAAGGAAGGCAAAATAAAGGTAACTTATTCTGGTAGTTCGCACGTTAACATTGTTGGTAATAAATTTCCGGTGGCCGATGGCCAAACCTGGGCCCAAATGCTGGTTCATGCTACAGAAAATGATGCTTATGCTTTGTTGGATAAGGATGGTAAGCCGCAGTACAGTTGGTGGATGTGGCCTGAGGATGTCTGGAGAAAAATGGCTAACGGTGAAGGATACGAAGGTGTTCTAACCGGTTCATGGCGTAAACTTGATCCATCATCATCCAATGATCAGTTTGAAGCTATTTACGGCAACACCTGGGGCCAGTCTCATAACGTAACATTTAGCGGTGGTACCGACAAACTTAAAATGATGACATCGTTGGGTTATGCGAACGACCGTTCGCTGGTTGATGTTGTTTATGACGGACAGAAAAAATACAACTTCCGTACCAATGCTGATTATAAAGTAAACGACTGGATTAAAACAGAATTCAATGTTTCCTATGATAAACGTACGGTAAGCACACCAACACAAGGTATTGGTCATGGTGTTCAGGATTTTTACCTTTTTCCTTTGTATAATCCGTATGGACAATTTTATGATACATTCGGCAACAACAATGTACTTGCCAAATTAATTGAAGGAGGCCGGACAAACGATACTGAAGAGTTGTTTCGTTTGGGTGGAAAGCTGACCTTGAATCTGGATAAGCTAACCAAAGGACTTTCCGTTTCGGGGAGTGCTAATGCCCGTATTCGTAAACACTGGAAAGTAGAGCGCCAGGCTAAAGTTACCATGTACGATTGGTCGGGTGAAAAAAAGAGTGCAAACGGTTTACCTGATTATACCCTTACTTCAGGAACTATCAATAGCCAAACAACCGATGCCAACGCCTGGGTTAAAAACACCTATGAAGATGTTTTTTTTCAGACATACAATGCGTTTGCCAATTATAACCGTGAATTTTCTGGTCATAATATAGGTGTAATGGCAGGTATGACTGCGGAAAAAAATCATTACCAGAAGCTCTATGGATACCGTCAGAATATGTCAGTTAATGAATTGGATGACATTAATTTGGGTGATGCAACTACAGCACAGGCTACCGGTGGCAGCAACGAAGACGGACTGGTTTCATATTTGACTCGTCTGAATTACGACTATAAAGGAATCTATTTATTGGAAGGCCAGTTCCGTCGCGATGGATCTTCCCGGTTCTTTACAGATAGCCGGTGGGCAAACTTTGGCGGTGTTTCTGGAGGGGTTCGTTTATCAGAGCTATCAATGGTGAAAAAGCTAAATATATTTGATAACTTAAAACTTCGCGCTTCTTACGGCGAAACCGGATCGCAAACCGGAATTGGCAATTATGATTATATTTCAGGAATTTCTTCAGGAACAACAATCTTCGGATACGCAGGAGCTAAATATCCGACCTCATGGGTTTCTTCAATGACCTCGTTGGATCGCACCTGGGAACGGGTGGCTACTACCAACTATGCCGTTGACTTTGCTGTTTTACGCAACCGGCTGAGCGGTACATTTGAACTCTATAACCGGGAAAACAAAGGGATGCTGATTTCAATGACTTATCCTCAGACACTGGGAACTTCTGCTCCGAAAACGAACAGCGGTAATTTTGTTGCCAGAGGTTGGGAGTTGGAACTGAACTGGAATGATAAAATCGGTCAGGATTTTAGTTATCGCATTGGTTTCTCGTTATCTGATGCCAGAACTGAAATTACTAAATACAATGGAGGTGTGGCTATTGTTAATGGTACGAATAATCCGGTGATTGCTGCTGATAAAACAGCAAACTATATAGAAGGTAAACCTTTAAATGCCCTTTATGTTTATAAAACAGATGGTTATCTCCAGACAACAGATGAAGTAAATGCTTACTATACTGAAATTACCCAGAAAACAGGAGGAATACAGCCGGTACAGGGAACTTCCAACCAGTTAACTCCGGGTTGTGTTCGGAAAGTTGATTTAAGCAAAGATGGCCGGATTACAACCGATGACCTGTATTATTATGGTGATGCCAATCCTCACTATACATTCGGCATCAACCTGGGAGTAAACTACAGAGATTTCGATTTTACGATATTCATTCAGGGTGTTGGTCAGCAGTATGTTATCCGTGAAGGTCAGTTGTCTTCTCCCTGGTTTTCAGGCTGGACCAATCAAAATGCCACTTTCTGGGGAAATACTTGGACTGCAGAAAATACCAATGCCAAATACCCTATTATGTCGCGAAATGGTAACCGCAACAACTGGAATTACAAGCAGTATAATGACATTAATGTAAATAGCATCTGGTATGCCCGCGCCAAAAATATGGTATTGGGTTACACTTTGCCAAAGTCATTGGTTCGCAGAGCCATGATTGATAACCTGCGTGTTTATGTGTCGGCTGATAATTTGTTCGAAGCCTCAAACGTGAAGGATGGGTTCGATCCGGAAAGCAAAGCTGCTACCGGACAAGGTAATGTGGATGTTTATGCACGTACCATCTCATTCGGTATTGATTTGACATTCTAATTTTAAATTTTATTAATTGGTATCTTATGAAAACAAATAAAATCATATTATCCCTGCTGGTAAGCGGACTGCTTTTTACAAGCTGTGAAGATAAATTTCTGGATCTTGAACCTCTGGATTCACAATCGGAGGTAACCTACTTTAAAAATCTGACACAGTTCCAGAATGCAGCCAATAACCTGCATCCCAACGTTTATGCTTTTCAAACAAATACAAGCCTTGCAAGTGCAAATAATACTTATGCAATTAATTTCGATTGGGGAACCGACATTGTTTCATCTGGAAATGACGCGGTTAGCGGTATCAATTCGGCAGGTACTTCCGATCCTTACTGGGAACAAACTTATCAATGGTTGAGACCGGTAAACATCGTGATAGCTAAAGCCGAAGAATATGGCAACCAGGACGAGATTGCCGGACCGGTAGGCCAGGCATACTTTTTCAGGGCATGGCACCACTTTTTCTTATTAAAACGTTTTGGTGGAGTCCCCATTGCCAATAAAGTAACTGATCTGAATGACGACATTGTAACTGGCCCCCGTGCTTCTCGTTACGAAGTGGTGAAACAGATTCTGGACGACCTTGACGTGGCTATTTCCAAATTGGCAAAGACTACCGTGACAACAACCGGCAATGATGGTCATGTTACCCTTGAAGCTGCCAAGGCCTTTAAAGCCCGTGTATGCTTATTTGCCGCAACATGGGATAAATATGTAGGTACCAAAACTGATGGCGACGGCACAGCCTCAGGCGCTGGCAGCACTAAACCGGCTGGATATCCTTCGGTAACCGATATGCTGACAATGGCCAAAAACCTTTCGAAAGACATTATCGATGGCGGTAAGTTTCAGCTTTGGGATCGTATCAGAGAATTAAAAGACATTCCCAGTAGCGTGAAAAATCCCGAAATGTATGTACATCGCAGCTATTATTATCTGTTTAACCTGGAAGGTGCAAACTCTAACCCGGCCGGCCTCGATAAATCTACCAACAAGGAAGCGATCTTTCGTAGCATTTACGATGCGGTAAACCGCAAAACCAGTACAAACCTTACGCATACATGGCCTGCAGGGTTTACCCGCAAACTGGCCGACATGTATCTTTGTACCGATGGTCTTCCAATTCATCTCTCCCCATTATTTAAGGGTTTCACCGATATGAATGCTGAAATTCAGAACCGGGATTACCGTGCCGAAGCAGTTAATGTAAAGATCATGGATTATTTCTGGGGTTGGGGTATGTATAAAACAGGGGCCGTTTATACAACAGATATTTATACCCTCCCGGCAGGAACTTATCAGAATATTCCTGATTCCCGAAATGGTGGTGCACCAGGGATTGGTGGTATGAAATTTCGGAGTAATCGTGCCGACATCGGTGCTGCCGGTGATGAAGCCGCTGACTACCTGCATATCCGTTTGGCAGAGGTTTACCTGATTTATGCCGAAGCCACTTGTGAATTGGGTAATGGAGCTATTTCAGATGCTGATCTCGACTACTCGATCAACAAGGTTCGCGCTCGTGGTGGGGTGGCTCCTTTGAGCGCAGCGTTGATTGCCCAGGCAAATGCGATTGCTGCCGGGAAGGGTTATGGAAACCTCAACTTATTGGGCGAAATTCGTCGTGAACGTGCAACCGAACTGTACGCAGAGGGGCAACGTCTATCAGACCTTTGCCGCTGGGGAATTGCCGAAGTTGAATTAAGCGGTCAGAATCGTTGTGGCGGTTACATCGATTACAAAGGAGTACCTTCCTATGTGCAAACTATGATTAACCCGATTGATAATAAACCCGTTTACGTTGCATCCAGTTTTGCAGGTAAAATCAATACTGAAAGATATACATTCTCTTACGCAGGTCTTACGCCTACTGAACCCGGAAGTACAATTATTGAGCAGGCTGCCAATCGCAAATTTGCCCTTAAAAACTACTTACAGCCGATCCCGACTGATCAGATTAAACTGAATCCGGAATTAAAACAGAATCCAAGCTGGTAATCCAATTTAATTCTGAATTTTATTGAATATTAATCATTTAAGCAGCCGACAGTTAATTAATTAAAAAATGTTGCTGTCGGCTGCTTTTACTTCTCCCACTTTTGTATTCCTGAAAAATAATTAAGACTCTGAAGGAGTCAAATATGAATAACCGCGGGTGAAACCCGTGGAAAATGAACAAGTTGAATAAGAACCCCGAGCGGGTTCAATTTTTCTGATCATCCAATTAACCTTGACTGAAAAAATATAAAACTATTCGAACCAAATAAACTCATCATGAACCGATTTATCCCAACAACCTTTTTCCTGAACCTATTTTTCCTGATTTTCATACAAAGCATAGCTTCAGAAAATACAGATACGACACTCACACAAGAAGTTAAATCTCCTGATGGGAATTATTCCGTTACTTTCTCAGCCCTCAAAACGAATGAGAATTTGAAACTATATTACAGTGTCACTTATAAACGCAAATCTGTCGTCGAAAAATCTGAACTCGATATTGTGCTCGATAACCATGTTTCCGAACTGGCCATGGCTATCAAACCCGATGCGAATTATCATTTTGTTGGCGATATGGATTTTGTTTCACGGAAAGGCACTTCGGTAAATACCAGTTGGCACAACCCTTTTGGCGAACGAAGCAACGTAACTGATCAGTACAACCAATCCTCTTTTCTCTTCGAAAAACGCGATAAAAAAGGCTATCAGCTTCAGGTTGAAATCCGTGCTTACAACGAAGGTGTAGCTTTTCGCTATCATTTCCCATTAAACCCAAAAGGATTGTATTATCGCGTATTTCAGGAAAACAGCGAGTTTGTATTGCCTGCCGGAACCAAAGCCTGGGTTCACCGCTGGGCGCAGGCGCTTTACGATCTCTTGCCGTTAGAAAACTGGATCGACGAGTCGGAACGCCCGCTCACCTGCGAATTACCCAATGGTTTATATGTCGCACTTGCCGAAGCGCAGATGGTTGATTACAGCCGCACTAAATTCAAAATAAAACCCAATCAACCCGGTACTTTGGTGACTTCTTTGTGGACTCCGGTTGATGCGATTACTCCGTTTAACACGCCGTGGCGGGTAGTTATGGCAGCCGAAAAACCAGGCCAGTTACTCGAAAATAATTTCATTTTGCTGAACCTGAACGAACCTTGCAAAATTGCCAATACTGACTGGATCAAACCAGGAAAGATTATGCGCGAAATAGCCCAGACCAATGAAAATACCAAAGCTTGCATCGATTTTGCTGCTGAGAATGGACTGCAATATATTTTGTACGACTGGAAATGGTATGGCCCGGCATTCGATTTCAATTCGGATGCTTCGAAAGTGGCGATTAACCTCGACCTGCAAAAATGGATTGCCTACGGAAAAGAGCGCGGCGTGGGCATCTGGCTATATGTGAACCAACAGGCATTGCTGAAACAAATGCGTGAAATATTCCCGATTTATAAAAAATGGGGAATTGCGGGAGTGAAATTCGGCTTTGTTCAGGTTGGTTCGCATCGCTGGACAACCTGGCTGCACGAAGCCATCCAATTAGCAGCCGATAATGAATTGATGGTGAATATTCACGATGATTTCCGCACGACAGGCGAAAACCGGATATGGCCCAACATTATCACAGTCGAAGGAATTCGTGGCAACGAAGAATTCCCGACAGCAACGCACAATACGATTTTGCCCTTTACACGATTTATTGCCGGACCCGGCGATTATACGATCTGCTACATGGATAAACGAATGAAAAACACCCATGCCCATCAGTTGGCGTTGGGAGTGGTCTATTTTAGTCCGCTGCAAACATTGTACTGGTACGATAAACCGGAAATGCTTTCAAACATTCCTGAAACTGAATTCTTCAAGAACCTGCCTACCGTTTGGGACGAAACCAAAGTCCTTTCCGGAGAAATTGGCAAATTCTCAGTTGTTGCCCGCCGCAACGGAAAACAGTGGTTTGTTGGAGCCATCACAAATAATGACGCAAGAAAATTGGTGGTTTCATTCGATTTTCTTAAGGAAGGGAAAAAATACAAGGCGCATGTTTATTCGGATGATCCGATTTTGCAAACAAAAACTCAGGTAAAAATTGAGACGCAAATAGTTTCATCAAAAACCGTGTTGAATCCCGAACTGTTGCCCTCAGGAGGTTTAGCCATTTGGTTGGAACCGATCGAATAGTTTTTTTAGCCCTGAAGGGGCGGCATATACTAGCCCGGGGCAACGCCCCGGGGAACAGGAATCATGAACAAACCGTCCGCGGTAAAATGATGAACAAAGTGTTCTCCTTCTTTCGGACGGAATGTAAATAATGGAAATAAGTTAATAAGGTTCTGGATAATATATGTCTGTTTTTGTACTAAGGTTTATTTTAACCCTGATTTGTACGTCCATAAAAACCTTATTTTCAGTTTTTTAACCTCAGTAGTAAAATGTGAAATCAGGATCAACCCGTCCGTGCAGGATCATAGGCAAAGAGTTCTCCTTCTTTCGGACGGAAAGAAAATAATGTTTTGTAGTTCGATTAATAAAATAGTCTATAGTTTGAACTGATTCCGTTGTAACAGGCGGAATTCTTCAGAAAAAACAAAAAATGAAAAAAATATTTACAATACTCCTATTGCTTTTTATCGGCTTCACCTTAGTGAATGCACAAACAGTGATTCCATTGCCGCAAAATCTGCCGCAAGGTCATCCACGTTTGTTGGTAAAAGATTCAGAAAAGGAAAACCTGCAACTTCAAATTAACACCGAAACCTGGGCAAAAGAGGTCATGCAGGGAATCAACAACCGTATTGACCAATACGTGAACCGTCATGTAACTGACCCCACCTGGATGCCCTCGCGCCTGATGATGTACTGGAAAAGCAAAGCTACCAATGTTTACATCAAAGGTGGCGTGTATTCCTATGCCGACGGCGAATCCCCTGTGCCTACCGTTCGTTTTGGCAGTTCGCGCGGGCTGGCAGCAGTTTACAATCGCCCTAAACTCGAAGATATTATGCCGTATATGGACGATACCAAAGGCGTGTATTTTCACAATACGAAGAAAGAAGGAAAACCGCTGGAATGGGGCGAACAGGCCAATGCATCAGGCATCGAAAGCATTAACGAGCAGATTATGGGTCTTGGAAAAGATGCAGCTTTTGTTTATTGGCTCACCAGCGATGAAAAATATGCCCGCTTCGCCTTCGATTTGTTTGATACCTACATGATGGGAATGTACTACCGCAACGAACCGATCGACCTGAACAACAGCCACAACCAAACTTTGGTCGGACTTTCCACTTTCGAGGTTATTCAGGAGCGGATATTGAATGAATTGGCCTACCTGTACGATTTCCTTCAACCCTATATTCAGAAAAATAAGTCCGGCAAAGTTGAAATGTATGCGGCAACTTTCAAGAAATGGATCGACATTACTATAAAAAACGGTGTGCCACAAAATAACTGGAACCTCCATCAGGCAAAATTTATACTGAAAGTGGCGATGGTACTGGAAGACAACAAGAACTATGCTGACAGCAAAGGACGAGAATATTACATCGATTATATCCTGAACAAAAATTCGACCCGTCAGTGGTCGCTGACCAGATTTATGGAATACGGGTACGATCCGAATACGGGGGTATGGGCTGAATGCCCTGGTTATTCTCAGGGCGTAACCAAAGACCTGACCAATTTCATTCGGGATTACGACAACACATTTAATCAGAACCTGCTACCTTATGTGCCTGTGATGCAGAAAGCGGTAAAAATGTTGCCGCAGTATCTTTTTCCCAACAATACAATTACGGCTTTTGGCGATACACATTATGGCGGCATTTATACCGAGGCTTTCAGCGATATGGTCCGTATGGCGCAGAGACATGGAAATAAGGAAGACGAAAAGCTGTTTACCCGCATGTATACGCTTTTTGAATCGAACACTAAACATAGCGAAGCCCCGCAAAAGCTAGCCCCGCAAATCAGCTCGTTCTTTACTGGCAAGCCGCTCGAACTGGATAAAACCATCGAAAAAGGGAACTTGAAAGATTACATCACCCAAACATTTTACGCGCCAAACGTGAGCTGGTTTGTTCAGCGAAATGGATACGATAATAAGGAAAACGGACTGATGATTTCGCAGGTGGCATCGCTCGGAAACCATGCCCATTCCAATGGCGTTTCCATCGAACTTTATGGCAAAGGTTATGTGCTGGGCGCCGAATCGGGCATCGGTTCTACCTATTTCCAGGCTCCTTATTTAGAGTACTACTCACAATTCCCGGCGCACAATACTGTGATGGTCGATGGCATTTCGAAGTATCCAGAAATGTTGAGTAACCATCCTTTCGATTTGCTAAGCTGTTACCCGCAATCAGGCCAAAAAGAAGGCTTTTATCCTGATATTACCTTTTCTGAAGTTTATTTTCTGGAACCGGAAAGCCAAAGCGACCAAAACCGTTTTTTAAGTATTGTGAGGACCGGAGAAAAATCGGGTTATTACATTGATGTTTTCCGCTCGAAAAAGCAACGCAAAGGCGATAAATACCACGATTATTTTTACCATAACCTGGGGCAAGAACTTTTTATACGTGATGCCAAAGGGCAACCGCTCGACCTGAAACCCAATGACGAAATGGCTTTTGCCGGTGGTCACCTGTTCGCTCTGGATTATTTATGGGACAAAAAATCGGCAAAAACCGACAAGGATTATCAGGCTGTTTGGAAAATGGCCATGCCCGACGGGAACCATATATCCATGAATTTGTGGATGAAAGGTTATCCCGATCGCGAAGTTTTCTCAATCAAAGCTCCTCCGGCCAAATCATTTCGAGGGAATCACGGGATCCCTTACAAAGTAGAAGAAGAACCTTACCTGACAATAGCCGCCCGTCAGCATGGAGAGGCGTGGAATCGTCCGTTTGTTTCGGTCTTCGAACCAACCACTGAAAATGAGGGCCAGTCAATTCGTTCAATAAAAGCATTTGAAGTGAGTCGTGTTTCGCCCGGCTTTGTTGGCTTGATCGTTGAAAGTAAATCGGGCCGGAAAGACTATATTTTTTCATCGGAAAAAGAAGAGAAAGTAACCTACCATTCCATGTCTGCCAATGCCACTTATGCTTTGATTAGCGAAACCGGCAACGATTTTACCCTTTTCCTGGGTAACGGAACATCCGTTTCGGCCAAAGGTTTCTCTATTGAAAGCAAAACAAAGAGTTCCGCAGCATTAGCAACTGAAGCCAACAATTTTAGTTTTACCTGCGATGCTCCTGTGAAACTTTCAGTTCCTGACTTTTACCCTGATGGGAAAATAATATTTGCAGCCGGAAATACCCGGGCAGAAGGCAAAAGATTAAAAGTTGGCTCACAAAAAAGTATTGAGTTCGATTTGCCTGCAATCCCATACCAACCAATAAAAATTAACGTCGAAAAATAAGAATTATGAAGATCTTGAGATTATCAGCATGGGGCATTGGAATGTTGTTTTTAGCCATTTCGTGCACTTCGGAAATGAAAAAAGCGGAAGGGCCCGATACAAAAAAGATGCTGGATTATTGTGTGACTAAAACGGTTGCCACTATGAATAGCTTGACTGCTGCCGATAGTTTGCCCCGTAATATCTATCCTGGCCAAACGAAATGGAATAAGGTTAATATTTACGACTGGACAAGTGGTTTCTGGCCGGGTATTCTTTGGTATGCGTACGAAGTTTCGGGCGACACCGCGATTTTATCCAAAGCAAAAAAGTTTACAGCGTCGTTGCGGGGTGTGCTTTCAGTGCCGGTTGATAACCACGATATTGGATTCATGTTTTATTGCAGCTACGGTAATGGATTCCGTTTGACTAAGGATTCTGCGTATCACAAGATTTTACTCACTGCTGCCGATTCACTCGCGACCTTGTACAACCCTAAAGTTGGTACCATCCTTTCGTGGCCGGCCATGCGTGCCAAAATGAACTGGCCGCACAACACGATTATCGATAACATGATCAACCTCGAAATCCTGTTCTGGGCCTCGAAAAACGGAGGTAATGAAAGCCACTACGACATTGCGGTAAAACATGCCGAAACCTGTATGAACACATTGGTTCGGCCCGATTTCACTACTTTTCATGTGGCCGTTTTTGATACCACCGATGGGCATTTTATTAAAGGAGTAACCCATCAGGGATATGCCGACAGCTCTTTATGGGCCCGTGGACAAGCCTGGGCAATTTATGGCTATACGATGTGTTTCCGCGAAACCAGCAAACCCGGGTTTCTTGAAACTGCCCGGAAATTGGCTGATGTATTTCTGGCCCGATTACCCGAAGACGGAATTCCATACTGGGATTTCGATTGTCCGGCTATTCCGGATGCTCCGAAAGATGCATCGGCAGCCGCTATTGCAGCTTCAGGTTTGCTCGAGCTTTCAGGATTGGTTAATGACGAGGCTGCCAAAGGCAAATATAAAAATGCGGCCATCGGCCTGCTGGCAAAACTTTCGACTCCTGAATATCTAAGCGGTGAACAGAATCAGGCATTTTTAATCCATTCCACCGGTCATAAACCCAATGGAACCGAAATTGATGCCTCGATAAATTATGCCGATTATTATTATCTTGAAGCATTGTTGCGATTGAAAAAAATAGAGAATGAATAGGGACTGGGTACCAAATGAAAGCATATTTCACAGAGGGCTTCTCTCGCAGTGAAACTCTGGCTGAAAAAATAAAACTGCTTATTGATGATCAACTAAAAAAATACGAATGAAAACAAGAACAATCATAATCCTTTCAGTATTACTTTTTATACTGAATTCCGCCTATTCCAATAATAAACTAGTCGTTTATCCGGCTCCTGAAGGAGCTTCGCTGAATAGCGATTTTTCAGTGAAAGTCAGAATTCCCGGAAAGGAGTGGCAGGAATTATCCGAATACCTGGTAAAAGTTGACGAAGTCAGGGGAACCAAACATGTGGCTGAAAATGCTTCGATGTGTACCTTCGATTTCTCGGGTGAAGCGGAGGTTTCGGTTACAAGCAACAAGGGTGCTATTCAAACAGCGCGCATCCGACCGTTGTCGTATGGGATCGCCCCTGAAATAAAGGGCAATACCCTCACTTTTCGCTTGTCGCAACCTGGTAACCTTTCGGTCGAGGTAAACGGCGACATCTTTCACAACCTTCACTTGTTTGCCAACCCGATTGATGAATTCATTCCCAATAAGAAAGATACCAACCTGATATATTTTGGTCCCGGAGTTCATAAGCTGGAAGCTGGGAAACTTAGCGTTCCTTCCGGAAAAACGGTTTATCTGGCAGGCGGATCGGTACTTATGGGGCAGGTTCTGATCGAAGGCGTCCGGGATGTAAAACTAATCGGACGAGGCATCATTGACCACTCCGTAAAAATGGGGGTTCGGATTGCCAATTCGAAGAACATTACAGTTGAAGGAATTTTCTGTACACAATGCGCTACCGGCGGGTCGGACAGTGTGACCATCC
>Ga0074195_1003601_pt1 | contig 14178 bp, 17 predicted proteins | sample EPASupsiteHSE623_FD_64525 | JGI IMG/M metagenome (GOLD analysis project Ga0074195, IMG submission 64525) | Bioremediated contaminated groundwater from EPA Superfund site, New Mexico - Sample HSE6-23 | ecosystem: Environmental > Aquatic > Deep subsurface > Groundwater > Contaminated ...
AGAACCAAACCTCTCAGTTCAGCTCCGTATCCGCGTCCCTTCGATTCTCGGAACCACAGACCCGCTTGCCTCTACTTCCCACCAAGCACCCACACCTATCGGCTGTTCGGTTGTTAAAGAACGGTTGTTGGCTAGCAACAAGAGGGCCGAATTATACAGACCCCAGCAGGACGGTCAATACTTTTTCAAAAAGATTACTGCTATGTTGTCGATATGTGGCGGTAAGCGCCACATATCAGGCGAACGTGATGCGGGCAAACTTGCGCTTGCCCACTTGCAGCACCACAGTCTCTCCAGTTTTCAATGCCAATCCCTTATCAGACACTTTCTCGCCATTGAGTCGAACGCCACCCTGATCAATCATGCGTAACGCATCGGATGTGCTGGCGGTAAGCCCCGCCTGCTTCAGCACTTGGGCAATCGGCAGCGAACCATCGGCAGCGGTTAGCGTTAGTTCCGGCATTTCATCGGGTAGCGCGCCACGCTGAAAACGCGCCTCGAAATCGGCCAGCGCTTCCTCAGCGGCTTTTCGGCTATGGAAGCGGGTAACAATCTCCTGCGCCAGCAGCACCTTGATGTCACGCGGATTGCGGCCTTCCTTCACCTCGCGCTGAAAGATGGCTATCTCCTCAATGGGTCGGAACGACAGCAATTCGTAGTAACGCCACATCAGTTCATCGGAGGTCGACATCAGCTTGCCGAATATGTCCTGCGGCGGCTCGGCAATGCCGACATAGTTGCCGAGCGACTTGGACATCTTATTGACGCCATCCAACCCCTCCAGCAGGGGCATCATCAGCACACACTGGGGAACTTGGCCGTAATGCTTCTGCAACTCGCGCCCAACCAGCAGGTTAAACTTCTGGTCGGTGCCGCCGAGTTCGACATCCGCCTTCATTGCCACGGAATCATAGCCCTGGCAAAGCGGATATAAGAACTCGTGAATGGCAATGGGCTGGTTGTTGGCATATCTCTTGGCGAAATCGTCGCGTTCCAGCATGCGCGCCACTGTATGCAACGCCGCGATCTTGATCATGCCTGCCGCGCCGATCGGCTCGAACCATGTCGAATTGAAGCAGATTTCGGTCTTTTCCGGATCGAGAATCTTGAACACCTGTTCGCGATAGCTCTTGGCGTTTTCAAGTATCTGCTCGCGCGACAACGGCGGACGGGTGGCATTCTTGCCGGTCGGATCGCCAATCATGCCGGTAAAGTCGCCGATCAGGAACATGACATGGTGCCCAAGCTCCTGAAAATGGCGCATCTTGTTTATCAGCACCGTATGGCCCAAATGCAGGTCCGGCGCGGTCGGGTCGAACCCCGCCTTGATGCGCAAAGGGCGACCTGTCTTCAGCTTATCGGCAAGCTCCGCTTCGAGCAGCAACTCGCTGGCGCCGCGATTGATTAATTGGAGTTGGGATTGGATGTCCATCAGATTGCCCATCGAGTAAATAGGTGCGGGTAGGTGTTAGATTCCCGGTTTTTTGATAAACTCCGCGAAACTTGTTCTGTACGCACCTGATGAATAAAGAAAAGATTGGAATTCTAACGCAACTCCAAGGCATCCGCGAAACTAGGCCGGGTCCATTCTGGGCCACCTTGGGCGTCGCCGGCATATCGCTATTCGGCATGGTGGCGGCCTTTGGTACGGCGCCATCGACCATGGCAGCCCTTGAATCACGGGCCCAGCCACAGACTGTTGTGGAGCAACTGGCACCTCAAGTTGTCACAAGTCAGGAAAACACAAACGATTTTTTTGTGCGCGAGGAGCGCATCCAGCGGGGTGACAGCGTCGCCAGTCTGCTCACCCGTCTCGGCATACAAAATACGACTGTGTTTCAATTTCTGCGCGAAGACCGCGCTTCCCAAGTCATTTTCAAGCAGTTGCGCCCCGGAAAACTGGTTACCGCCCATGTCAGCGAAAGCGGTGAATTGCAGAAACTGATCTACCCGCTCAACGGTACCGATCGCGGCAGGGAGCGGTCGCTGTTTGTCGAGAGCCACAATGGTCGCCTGCAAGCCAGCGAACAAACGCTCGATCTGGATACCCAGGTGCTAATGAAATCGGGCGAAATTCGCTACTCGCTGTTCGGTGCAACCGATGCAGCCGGCTTGCCGGATAGCGTCGCCGTCCAGCTTGCCGATATTTTCGGCGGCGATATTGATTTTCACCGCGATATCCGTCGTGGCGACCGGTTCTCCGTCATTTACGCCACGGGGACTTATCTCGGCAAGCCTGTGCAAACGGGACGCATACTTGCCGCCGAATTCGTGAATAACGGCAAGACACATCGCGCCATCTGGTTTGAAGATAGTGAAACCAACGGAGAAACCAAGGGTGGTTATTACACGCCCGACGGCAAGAACATCCGCAAAGCATTCCTGCGTTCGCCACTGGAATTCTCGCGCATAACCTCCGGTTTTACCTCTGCGCGTTTTCACCCGATCATTCACCAGTGGCGTGCCCACAAAGGCATCGACTACGGCGCGCCTGTCGGCACGCGGGTCAAATCGACCGGAGACGGTGTTGTCGAATTCGCTGGAAATCAGGGCGGTTATGGCCGGCTCGTAGTCATTCGCCACCAAAGCAGTTACAAGACGGCTTACGGCCACTTGTCGGGTTTCGCCAACGGCATGCGCAAGGGCGTACGCATCGCGCAAGGCGATGTGATCGGCTTCGTCGGCTCCAGCGGCCTATCCACGGGGCCGCATTTACATTACGAGTTCCGCGTCAATGACGTGCATCGGACCCCCCTAGCAATGGCCTTGCCGGAGGCCCCCCCCCTTGCCGCTCAGCAACTCGGGCGGTTCAATGCCCTAGCACAACCACAGACAGATCGTCTTGATCTGATCAAGAGCAGCAACCTAGCATTACTTGAGTGAAGCGAGGCTGTGCGCGCCATCCTGCCTGGTAAATTACAGCCGTAAAAAAGGGTGCCGCAGCACCCTTTTTTCATAACTGCCGACCGTTACGCTCAGACCGCAAACGATGAGCCACAGCCGCAAGTCGATGTGGCATTCGGATTCTTGATGACGAACTGCGAACCTTCCAGTCCCTCGGTGTAATCGATTTCCGCGCCAACCAGATACTGATAGCTCATCGAGTCGACCAGTAGCACGACACCCTCCCGCTCCATCACCGTATCGTCTTCATTCTGTTCTTCATCGAAGGTAAAACCATATTGGAAGCCGGCACACCCCCCGCCGCTGACAAACACACGCAACTTCAAGTCGGGGTTACCCTCTTCGGCAATCAGATCCTTCACCTTGTTGACGGCGTTGTCGGTAAAGATGAACGGCATCGGCATGTCGGTTGCTGCATTCATGGCAGGCTCCTGTCAGATATTGAACTGTTGATTGTTGCGGCTTCAGCCAAGGTGGTCAAACACGGGGGGAACACTAACTGCCCGATGCCAATTTCAATTCCACTGACTTGGCGATCGCTCCCTCATGCACCAGACGCCCCTGAACGATCGCACCCAAATGCATCTCCACCGTGTTGTACTGGACATCTCCTGTGACTCGCGCATGAGACTGAAGTTCCAAAAATTCGCTACAGGCCATCGGCCCGATCACGGTGCCGTTAATAACCAGATGCGAAACCCTGATCTCCCCTTCGACGCGGGCATGCTCGCTGATCACCAACGTGCTTGACTGATCGCCGACGGCATAAACATTGCCCTTGACCTCGCCATCCAGCCGCAGGCCGCCGGAGAACGCCACATCGCCGGTAATCTGGGTGCCAGCGCCGATCAGGCTATCAATTCGACCTTGAGGTTTGTTGTCTTTTTTGAGAAACATGCGGCTTTCCTTCTACAAAACTTAACGGGTTACTGTAAGTTCCTACAACATCACTTTTTTTGATGCTTTCAACGTACCATCCTGCATCAAACGCGCTTCTACGCTTTTAATCCGCGCGTATGGGGAAATCTTGAAAGTTCCGTCAAAATGACGAAAGTATTTCAAGCTGATCGCATACTGCTGCGGGTTCGGAGCGCCTTGATCAGGGAAGGTAATCATAGCATTCTTGCCGCCCTGTTGCAGGTTAACGACAAGCTGATAACTACCCTTGAACTCATGGCTCTTTTTCCCCATCTGGAGAACTACCAGCATGCGGTATTGATATTGGCCCGGAACAACGTCGGGAGCAACCTGCAAACGGTTGATGCTTACCCCGCCTTCCTTCCCCTCGGCTAGGGCAATATTCTCGAATACTGCCATATCCTCCTTGAGGCGGGCATTCTCCTCTTCTAGGCTTTTGACTTGGCGCGTCAATTGCTGCTGCGCCGTGCGCTCAATCTGGAGGTTGCTCTCGCTAGCATCTGCGACGCTACGCAATTGCCCCAACTCTTTTTCAAGTTCGAGCACCTTGCCGCGCAGGGCGCTTAATTCCTGTTCGCTTTCTTTATGATCGAAGCCGGCATAGCGGCGTCCCGTATCGTAAATCCATCCAGCCAGGGCAAACGATATGGCAAGCAGGGCAATCATGCTCAACGCGCGCCAGTACCACGGCACATGCGTCCGCACCGCCATGCGCGGCGCGGAGAAGCCATAACGGCTGCGCAGACGGCGAAACGTCAGGGCAAGACGGGAATTTGAGAGATCCCAGTGCATTCGTCAAAACCAAACATGATATTCATATTCTGCACAGCCTGTCCGGCGGCCCCCTTGACGAGATTGTCGATGACCGATAGTACCACCAGCGTATCACCGTCCTGCGGACGATGAACGGCGATACGGCAAAGATTGGACGCCCGCACCGAACGCGTCTCGGGATGACTGTTTGGCGGAAGCACATCGACAAACGGCTCGTCGGCATAGCGTTGCTCGAAGAGCGACTGAAAATCCTGATCGCGGGTAATCTGAGCATATAGCGTAGCGTGAATGCCACGAATCATCGGGGTCAAATGGGGAACGAAGGTCAATGCCACACCCCCTCCCGCATAGCCTCCGCGCTCAGCCGCCAGCGACAATTCCTGACGAATTTCCGGCATGTGACGGTGCCCCTGCACGCCATAAGCCTTGAAGCTATCGGAGGTTTCGGTGAACAGGGAATGCGTCGCTGCTGTCCGCCCGGCCCCGGAAACGCCCGATTTGGCATCGGAAATCAAATGTCCTGCATCCACGCAACCCGCTTCGACCAAAGGCAGCAAGCCGAGTTGGGTCGCAGTCGGATAACAACCAGGATTGGCGATCAGGCGCGCACCGCGAATTTTTTCGCGGTATACCTCGGGCAATCCATACACGGCTTCAGCCACCAATTCAGGGCAGGCATGCTGCAAGCCGTACCATTTTTCCCATAGCGCGACATCCTTGATGCGGAAGTCGGCGGCCAGATCGATCACGCGCACACCGGCGTCGAGCAGGGCACGCGCCTGCCGCATCGCTACTCCGTTGGGCGTGGCAAAAAATACTACATCGCAGCGGGAAAGAAGCGGTACGTCCGGCTCCTGAATTTTCAGGGATATGTGTCCGCGCAGGTTGGGAAACAAGTCGCCAACCGCCTTTCCCACTTCGTCAAGCGATTGAATCGCCGTCAATTCGATCTGCGGATGCTGCGCCAGCAGGCGCAGCAGTTCGACGCCTGCATATCCGGTTCCGCCAACGACACCTACCTTAATCATCATGCCTCCAATAGTATTCCAGTCCTATGGTAAGCCAGGTGTTGCAACCGGGGCAAGCAGCCTAACAGGGCATTTTTGTAACAGCAGCGTGGAAAAATATCCCTTTTCTGTTAGCTGGCAAGCATCCTCGATACTGGCCGTCGTCCCCGCTCAACTAAAAAGCCTTTCCAGTTCGATGCCCGGCGACTGCGCGCGCATGAACGCCTCGCCAACGAGGAAGGCATTGACGCCGTGGCGACGCATCAGCGCGACATCCTCAGGCGTCTGGATGCCGGATTCAGTGACGACGATCCGGTCTGACGGAATGCTGCTAACCTGGTCGAGCGTGGTGGCAAGGCTGACCTCGAAGGTTTTCAGGTTGCGGTTGTTGATGCCGATCAGCGGCGTTTGCAAACGTAACGCCGTCTCGGTTTCGCCAGCGTCGTGCGCCTCGACCAGCACGGCCATGCCAAGCGAAGCGGCAATCGCCTCCATCTCCTGCATTTGCGTAAATTCCAGCGCAGCAACTATCAGCAGGATGCAGTCTGCCCCCATCGTCCGTGCTTCATAGACCTGATAGGGATCGACAAGAAAATCCTTGCGCAACGCCGGCAGCGCGCCGGCAGCGCGCGCCTGCTGCAGGTATTCGGGATCGCCCTGAAAAAACTGCTTGTCGGTCAGCACCGACAAGCAGGCGGCGCCATGCAGCGCGTAATCAGCAGCAATTTCGGCGGGATGGAAGTTTGCGCGCAGCACGCCTTTCGATGGGCTAGCCTGTTTGATTTCAGCAATCACCGCAGGTTTTCCGGCAGCGATTTTGGCGCGGATCGCGCCAACGAAATTGCGCGCAGGCTGCTCCCTGACCGCAGCTTCCGCCTCGGCACGAAGTTGCAGCAGCGGCTTGATAGCTTGAGCAGCGCTAACTTCCTCGCGCTTAACGGCGAGGATTTTCTGGAGAATGTCGCTCACTTTGCTCGAATGTATTGATTCGGATCACGCCAGACTATGCGTCATCTTCACAAACTCGTCGAGCTTGGCCCTGGCCGCGCCGCTGGCAATCGCCTCACGGGCGCGAACGATGCCGTCGGCAATGGTATCGACCAAGTTGGCCGCATACAAGGCCGTTCCGGCATTGAGCACGACAATCTCGCGCGGCGTGCCTTCGATGTTGTCCAAGGCTTCCAGCACCATTTGTTTCGATTCCTGCGCATCGGCGACGCGCAGGCCGCGATTCGATTTCATGACCAGTCCGTAATCCTCCGGATGAATTTCGTATTCGATGATCTCGCCATTCTTCAATTCGCCGACCATGGTCGCCGCGCCCAGCGAAATCTCGTCCATGCTGTCCTTGCCATACACCACCAGCACATGGTTAGCCCCCAGGCGCTGCATAACGCGCGCCAAGATGCCGACCAGATCGGGATGAAACACCCCCAACAGCGTGTTCGGCGCGCCCGCCGGATTGGTGAGCGGGCCGAGGATGTTGAAAATGGTGCGTATGCCCATCTCGCGGCGGATCGGCGCGACATTCTTCATCGCCGAATGGTGATTGGGCGCAAACATGAAACCGATGCCCGTGGCCTGGATACATGCCGCCACCTGCTGCGGCGACAACATGATATTGGCACCGAGCGCCTCCAGCACATCGGCGCTGCCGGAACTCGAGGAGACGCTGCGATTGCCATGCTTGGCGACCTTGGCCCCGGCTGCCGCCACGACGAACATCGAGGTGGTGGAAATGTTGAAGGTATGCGCGCCATCGCCGCCAGTGCCCACGATATCGAGGAAATTCTGTTTTTCCGCCGTCGGCAGTTCGACCTTGGTAGACAGTTCGCGCATCACTTGCGCCGCCGCCGTAATTTCGCCGATGGTTTCTTTCTTCACGCGCAGGCCGGTGAGGATCGCCGCCGCCATCACCGGGGAAACCTCTCCCTTCATGATCTGCCGCATCAGATGCAGCATTTCGTCGTGGAAAATTTCGCGGTGCTCTATGGTGCGCTGCAGGGCTTGTTGGGGAGTAATCATGATGGCTCCTTTGAAATCAGCTTGCCGGGGCAAGAAAGTTTTTCAGCAACTCATGGCCGCACTCGGTCAGGATGGACTCCGGATGAAACTGCACACCTTCGACCTCCATGCTCTTGTGGCGCACCCCCATGATCTCGCCGTCGGCGGTCCAAGCGGTGATTTCAAGGCAATCGGGAAGCGTGTCGCGTTTGATCGCCAGCGAGTGATAGCGCGTCGCCGTGAGCGGATTGGGCAGGCCGCGGAAGACGCCCTTGCCTTCATGATGAATGGCCGAAGTCTTGCCGTGCATCAGTTGAGCAGCATGCACAATCTCGCCGGCGAAGGCCGCGCCTATGCTCTGATGTCCCAGGCAAACGCCGAGGATGGGTATCTTGCCGGAAAATTCCTTGATCACCGACACGGAAATGCCCGCCTCGGCTGGCGTGCAGGGGCCGGGCGAAATGACGATGCGCGCCGGCGCCATTGCCGTGATTTCCTTGAGCGTGATGGCGTCGTTGCGATACACGCGCACATCCTCGCCCAGTTCGCCGAAATACTGCACCAGGTTGTAGGTGAAGGAATCGTAGTTGTCGATCATTAGCAGCATGATGTTTCCCCCCTCACATGAAGCGCGTATCGAGGCCGCTCTCCGCCATCTCGGCGGCGCGCAGCAGGGCGCGCGCCTTGTTCTGCGTCTCGATCCATTCGGCATCGGGATCGGAATCGGCGACGATGCCTGCGCCCGCCTGGACGTGGATCATGCCGTCTTTGATGATCGCGGTGCGAATGGCGATGGCCAAGTCCATGTCGCGGTTATAGCCAATGTAACCGACCGCCCCCGCGTAGATGCCGCGCCGGGTTGGCTCCAGTTCGTCGATGATTTCCATGGCGCGAACTTTCGGCGCGCCGGAAACCGTGCCCGCCGGGAAGGTCGCTTTCAATACGCCCAACGCCCCTTCGTCGTCGCGCAGCTCGCCCTCGACATTGGAAACGATGTGCATTACATGGGAATAGCGTTCGATGATGAATTGCTCGGTGACCTTGACTGTGCCGGTCTTGGTAACGCGGCCGACATCGTTGCGGCCGAGATCGAGCAGCATCAGATGCTCGGCGCGTTCCTTCTGGTCGGCCAGCAGTTCTTCGGCCAGCGCCGCATCTTCTTCAGGCGTTGCGCCGCGCTTGCGGGTGCCGGCGATGGGCCGCAGCGTGACGCACTTTTTTCCGCCCTCGTCTTCCAGGCGCACCAGGATTTCCGGCGAAGCGCCGACGACGTGGAAATCGCCAAAGTTGAAAAAGAACATGTAGGGCGATGGATTGAGCGTGCGCAGGGCGCGGTAGAGCGCCAGCGGTGTTGCCGCATAAGGCTTGGAAAGACGCTGACTCAACACCACCTGCATAATGTCGCCGTCGACGATGTACTGCTTGGCGCGGCGCACGGCGGCCTTGAAGGCTTCCTCGCCAAATTCGGACACGGCGGGCGCGGAAGGCGCAACCGTGTCGATCGGAAGTTGCACCGGCTCACGCAATTTTTCCAGAAGCTGCTTGAGCCTGTCCTGCGCCTGCTTCCACGCGCCGGGGAAACCCGGTTCGGCAAAGACCACCAGCGTCAGTTTGCCGGAAAGGTTGTCGACGATGGCGATTTCCTCCGACAGCATCAGCAGGATGTCCGGCACGCCAATGGGATCGGGCTTGTCGGCATAGTGAGGATTATCGGCCAGCTTCGGCTCGATATAGCGCACCGTGTCGTAGCCGAAAGCGCCAACCAGTCCGCCGCAGAAGCGCGGCAAGCCCTTGAGGTCGGGCGTCTTGAAACGCGCCATGAACTCGGAAATGAAGGACATCGGGTTGGTATGGTCGCGCCGCTCGGCAACGCGGTTGCCGGAGAGCAGCATTACCGACGAACCATACACGGCAATGCGCGTATGCGCCGCCAAGCCGATGAAGGAATAGCGGCCGAAACGCTCGCCGCCCTGCACCGATTCCAAGAGGTAGGTATAGGGCGCGTCGGCCAGCTTGAGATAAATCGAAAGCGGGGTATCGAGGTCGGCGAAGGTTTCCAGCGTTACTGGAATGCGGTTATAGCCTTCGCTGGCAAGACGATTGAATTCTGATTCAGTGAGTTGGATCATGATGGCTCCATGGAACGGTACTGCTAATCTGACAAGAGTGCTAGGGCTCGACCTAAGTAAGCACTAGCCGACGGGCAAGGAAAATCAGCGCCAGCGGCGCCAAGGCCATGCCCCCGCGCCAAGCGCGTTCCCGGTCGGAACTGGCTTGATGGCGGTTTCTCTTGTCGATTGCAGATTCATATGGAGCCGGATATCAGATGGCGGAAATAAGGGTTGCTGCTTGTTCCAGAGTCGAAACTATAGCATCGCAATCGAGTTTATGCACGTCCTCGCCCTCGTTGTAGCCATAGGGAACGCAAAACACCGGACAGCCGGCGGCGCGCGCAGCGGAAACATCGTGTTTCGAATCGCCGATGTGCAGATTGTGTTGCGGCGGCGAACCGAGGCGCTCGCAGGCATGCAGTAGCGGCAAAGGGTGGGGTTTCTTCTGCGGCAGCGAGTCGCCAGAAACCGCGAACTCGAAATAATCCGCAAGGCCGCTCGAAATCAGCAGCGGCTCGGTGAAAGCGGCTGACTTGTTGGTAATCACAGCCATCTTCAGCCCCATGCGACGGAAGCTCTCCAGACCGGCGAAAACGCCAGGGAAGGGAGAGGCACTGCGACCGTTCTCGATGGCGTAGCAGCAGTGGAACACAGCGATGGCTTTAGCTACAAGCTCGCTTGAAGGCGCCACATCGCAGCTCAGACAACGTTCGGCCAGATTGGCGATACCGCCGCCGACCATGACGCGAATTTCGTCTTCGCTACGCTCCGGCATCCGCAATTCGCGCAACATGGCGTTGGCAGCACGGGTCAGGTCGGGAACGGTATCGAGCAGAGTGCCATCGAGATCAAGGGTGATGGAGTTGACAAACCTCAGAGCTTGGCTCCCTTAATTCCGCTGGCAAGAAAATGGCCGCGCATAAAGATGCGCACCATGTAGGGTGGGCAATCATTGCCCACGCGGAACACCATTTGACACGTACATACGCGTGGGCAGCAAGCTGCCCACCCTACGCTCGCTGGCTAGCCAATACATCAACGAAGTTCGTGCCAGCCATATAGCGTCCCCGCGCCATAACCTAAAGAGTAGGTTTGCCCATTAGGTACAATCGCTGAAACGGTAACAACATAGTTAGCAGCTCCATTAACTACTCCCATCCCAACCCCATTCACATTTATCCATCCCGTAAATGCGCTGCCTGGATTGTATGCGGAAATAAGTACTGAGATTGGTTTACCCGTCGTGTTCGTGCATACTACATTAACAGCGCGTACTCCTGCGCAACCAACCGCGCTGCCCATCATGTGCTGCCAAGTTTGTCCGTATCCAAGCCCTTGGACAATCCACTTCCCGGATTGGCAAATTAGTAGCAAAGTACGCTCCGCATTGATCCCAACCGTGTCGGTCGATGAGTTGCAAGCTGTATTTTCCACCACGACTGGTATCGTCGCAGACTTGCCTAGCAGTTGCCAGGTCTGCGCACCGGCTGGCGCTACCAACATAACGATCATTGCCACAAGAGCCGCAATATTTCCAACAAGCTTTCCGTGCGATATTTTCATCGTCTTCTCTCTCGTGTGCATGGCATCTCCTTTTCTATCGCTATGGGAAAAGTAGGGTAAAAGACTATTTTCGAATTCCTCACACCGCTGCCAGTTCTGCCCGCATGGCGGCAATAACACCATCGTAGCGATGCGGGTCGGCATCCTTGCCAGCGCCAAAAATAGCTGAACCGGCAACAAAAGTATCGGCTCCGGCACGGGCGATTTTGGCAATGTTGTCGACCTTCACTCCCCCGTCGATTTCCAGCAGGATTTCACGACCGCTACGCTGGGCATAAGCGTCGATTTTCTGCCGCGCCAGGCGCAGCTTGGCAAGCGTCTCCGGAATGAACGCCTGTCCGCCGAAGCCAGGATTCACCGACATCAGCAACACGATATCGAGCTTGTCCATGAGGTGATCCATGAAATCCAGCGGTGTCGCCGGATTGAACACCAGGCCGGACTTGCAACCGGATTCGCGGATTAGCGAAAGCGTACGGTCGATATGCTCGGAGGCTTCCGGATGAAAAGTGATCGCGTTCGCGCCCGCCCTGGCGAAGTCCGGAATGATGCGATCCACTGGTTTGACCATCAGGTGCACGTCGATGGCCGCCTGCGTCAGCGGCCGGATCGCCTCGCACACCAGCGGGCCGATACTCAAGTTCGGCACATAGTGGTTGTCCATCACGTCGAAGTGAATCCAGTCGGCGCCAGCGGCGATGACGTTGGTCACTTCCTCGCCCAGCTTGGCGAAGTTGGCGGAGAGAATGCTTGGGGCAATGCGGTAAGGGGCGGGCATAGCGTTCGTTCCTTGGTTCGATAATTGGGATTCTAGCGGTTTCGGCGCAAAGAGGCTTGTCCGTCATTCGTAACCAAATCCTTCCGGAATGTTTGCCAATGACGGCGTTTTCGTGTGCAATGGCAGCATGGCCGAAAGCAGGAAATACCAGATACAGGTTGAAGTCAAAACCGAGTACCTCGCCGATCAGTCCGATCCGGCAGCAGGCCGTCATGTCTTTGCCTATACCGTTGACATCCGCAATACCGGCACGGTCTCGGCCCAATTGATCTCGCGTTGCTGGCATATCACCAATGCCAAGGGCCAAACGCAGGAGGTGCGCGGCCTTGGCGTCATCGGCCATCAGCCTTTGCTGCACCCCGGCGAGCACTTCGAGTACTCCAGCGGCTGCGCCCTGACCACGTCCGTCGGCACCATGAAAGGCAGCTATCAAATGGTGGCCGAGGACGGCACTTCATTCGAAGCGCCAATCGCCGAATTCATGCTGTCGATGCCGCACGTGCTGCACTGACTTTATTGAGAAATCCAATTTGAACCTGGAACCTTTTCTCATATGCAAAGCTGCACTTCAAGTCGCGCCCCCATTATTGAAGGAATATAGAGACAGGGAAATTGAAAACCTATTGATTATTATGAAATAATGCTTGTCCTTATTATTACTCGTTATAGAGACGATTCTGTCTCTGTAAACACTAGTTAGTGCACGGGGAAAAGGAGGCATGTAATGAAATGGTGGCAATCCATCTTGATTATGATCTTGGCAGTATCCCCATTGCCGGTCATCAACGCAATTCAGGACAACCGCGCCTTATCGCTGTCCGCGTACTTTACCGGGAACGCACTTGGCTTATCGCTTGGTGTGATATTCCTTGGCGTTCTCGTTGGCTTGGTGGTCTGGATGCCCACGCGATTGTTGATGGGTGTTGCGCGCACCCCTAAGGCTCAATACTTCGTAACAATCTCCACCGTGGTCGTAGCAGTGTTTCTTATGGTCGGGAATATCGGCTGTCTGGTTCAACCGCATCGTTGCTCCTAGTCGGGAATTCGCGCCGAGTGGGGACCACTGCCTCCTTATCACTGTTTATGATTGCGCCACGGTGCCAATATTGTGGCTCTGCGCGTCTCACTCCGCAAAATCTACGTTGTTCTCGGAGGTGGGCTTCCTCAACTCAAGCCATTGTGTCTGGGATTTACCCATGACATCAACTGAACATGACCGATCTTCGATGCAAGACGGGTTTGATCGAGTCGCCTATGGCGTAACTCATCGGCAGCTTGATGCCTTGGATGAAAAGGCCGTGCGCTACTCCCTTGCCAAAGGCGAGTATGGAACGCCAGGTAGTACGAGTCACAACATCGTTTTGTCATGGCTGGCCTCAAAGGACACCGATCGCGCAGTGGAAACCCTGTCTATCTCGCGTAAAGCCCTTTCCAATTCGCGCTTGGCAACAAGAATCGCAATCAGCGCAATCGTGTTGAGTATCATATGATACGGTCGGGAACATAGGTAACAGCTCAACACGGACGCTTCGCGGCAGGGCCGCTCGCGCCGGTTAGCTTTACGTTAGAACTTTTTCCGCGCTTCCGTTATGATGTATGGGGTAAAGGAGACTTGATCATGAACCAAACGTACACTGCGGTAATTAAACAAGATACCGGTTGGTGGATTGGCTGGATAGAAGAAGTACCTGGCGTCAATTGCCAAGAATCATCACGAGAGACCCTATTGGAGTCGCTACGCGAGACTTTAGCCGAAGCAATTGAACTTAACCGTGCAGATGCGCTTGATGCCGCTGGCAAGAAATATGAAGAGCTCCAGATAGCCCTATGAAACGGCGTGATTTATTATCACACCTGATGATTCATGGTTGTGCCTTACTACGGGAGGGTGGTCGTCATTCTTGGTGGTGCCATGCAATCACAAACAAACGAAGCGCCATCCCAAGACACAACGAAATCAATAACCTCTTAGCGGTCAAGGTCTGCCGTGACCTTGGCATACCCGATCCAATAAAGTTCTAACATTACCATAAGGACTTCCCCGTCAACCCCCGGATAGATTTTCTGCTGGATGCGTTATCTCATCACGCGATCCCCTACGACATGAGAAGCCACAAAG
>Ga0074195_1003603_pt1 | contig 14176 bp, 9 predicted proteins | sample EPASupsiteHSE623_FD_64525 | JGI IMG/M metagenome (GOLD analysis project Ga0074195, IMG submission 64525) | Bioremediated contaminated groundwater from EPA Superfund site, New Mexico - Sample HSE6-23 | ecosystem: Environmental > Aquatic > Deep subsurface > Groundwater > Contaminated ...
AAGCTTAATTGCTGGTTCTGGTTCCCAAGCATACCTTTCACCTCAATGTTATATTTCGAGGTGAACGCCCGTATTTCCTGGGTTTATCGGCATTTTTCGAGGGTTTTGCAACAACTTCCTAGTAACATTTAGCAAAAGGCCCGTTCGGTGGGCGCCGAGACAAATCTGATAAAACGTTTGGCGAGGGGGGTCAACGTACCTTGAACCGGATAAATCACCTGGTAGTTGACTTCCATGGAAAAATTAACAATTGCCAATGTCTTTAATGTACCCGCACGTAATTCCTTCTGTACAGCCAGCCGGGGTAAAACTGATGCCCATAACCCGCCCTCAATCGCCGATTTAATAGCGTCCTGACTGTTCATCTCAGTCGCAATTCGCAGGTTAGCCAGACTTAACCCCACAGTCCTCAGACTTTCTGATAGTAATTGACGTAGTCCGGACCCCTCTTCACGCAAAATTAATGAAATATGGCAAAATTCCTCCAGGGTGATAGACTCCTTCTTTTTCCAATCACCTTTATTGGGAACTACCAGGACAATTTCCCCGGAAACTACATCTAAAGCCACCAGCTCTTTATTCTGAACCGGTCCGTCAACCAGTCCTATATCCACAGTTTTCTGTATTACCCTGTTTATTATTTCCCGTGTATTGGCTATCTCCAGGCGAATGTTGATGTCGGGGAATTTTTCTTTAAATGTCCAAATGCTGCAGGGAAGAGCGTAGTTGCCAATAGTAGAGCTGGCCCCCACAACCAGTTCCTTGTTAGCCTGTTCACTGGCTTGCTGCAGGCAGCGCTCCATGTTTTCATGCAGCTCCAAAAATTTGAGGGCGTACTCGTAAAAAATCTTCCCCGCTTTAGTCAGTTTAACTCCCTGGCTGGTGCGTTCAAACAATTGTATACCATAATAGTTCTCTATTGATTGTACCTGTGCGCTGATTGCGGGCTGCGTAAGGTGCAACAGCTTGCCTGCTTTGGAAAAGCTTTTTACCTCCGCAACTGTACTTACTATTTCAAACTGGTAGATATTCATTGGGTCATCTACGTCCTCCCTTAAATAATTAAGCAGCCCTCGCTATGACGGGACATTCTGTTAATTTTGATTATACTATTTTTTGCCGACCCTCAAACTTAACAATTGTTTAGCCTTCACAATATATTCCCCGCTGATCATAAGCCACCTGCGGACAGTGTACCACAAAAGTCTGCCGCGGACTGGCTGACTAGTTCATCCCCCAAAATAAACCTTTGGACCCAGGAAACAGCATCATCAAAGGTTAACCTGGCGACAGGTTCAGAGAGACCGTATCTGACGGGCTTAAACCGGCGGGGGACGGCTGTACCTGACCATAGGGCTTTTTTGCCGCAAGGCTTGCGGTCAAAAAAGAAATCCCGGTCCGGGTTACCCCGGCCGGGATTTTATGTTCATGGCTCCCCGAGCAGGACTCGAACCTGCAACAACCCGGTTAACAGCCGGGTACTCTACCATTGAGCTATCGAGGAATATCAAAATCCGGCGACGTCCTACTCTCCTGCAAATGATATAAAATATAGAAACGCTCAAACGAAAGTGATCCACTCCAATCATTCACTCCTTATCATTGAGATGCCCGATAAACTCAATGAATACGGGGGTTAAGGAGTGATCGAAAGTGGACCAATATCAGCTTATCAAACATCTTTTTGCTGTCGAAGGTCTCTCCCAGCGGCAAATAGCTAAAAGAATGGGCATCCCCCAAAATACTGTCAGGCGCTACTGCCAGGGACAAAAGTCCCCTGGGAACGCAAGCCGCCTTCGCATCCAGTTAACCCGGTTCTGACTTTAGAAGTGAGGGCATTTGTCCAAAAGTGTCTGGATGATGACCAAATAGAAAACTATCTCAAACAAAAACACACCGCCAAGAGGATCTATTACCGCTTGTGTGAGGAACTTTTCGGGGTGGTGAATCCACCATTCGTCGATTGGTGCGGGAGATGAAGATCAAGCCACCAGGTAAGGTTTTATTCCTCTGGTGTTTGCCCCAGGAGAAGCCGCCCAGGTGAAGCGGGGCAGCATAATGGTCACCACCAACCTGGAGTTTTCGTACTGGACCGAAATCTTTCCAGATGGGCTGTTGACTGCGGCCCTGATCGAGCGCCTAAACCCATAACACCACATCCTGACCATGAGTGCTGAATCCTACCGGCTACAACAACGGCTGCAGCGGGGCAAGTTAGACACCCAAGGACTAAAGGGGGTGAACTGAGCCATGTTCTCGTCGCACTAGAAACGGGTGCCGACATAAGAGCGGCTCAATCGCGTCTCGGTTTCCTTTATTGACTGCCCTTGCAACTTCGGCCCCTGCCGTCCAAAGAAAGTGCGCTTCTATGTTGTTCCTTTCAGGTTCCCCTGGCGTGTAGAACGAACAGGGTGAGGCTAAACACTCTAGCACAAGATCCATGGTACATGCCCTTTTCATTCGTTTGGAGAAATCCCTTTCATTCTCACTCGCAACCCATCTCCAAGTCAGAACTACAAATCCAGCTACTGCTAGAGCCTCTGCGAGGGAAGAGAACGCAGATGATGTCCTGTTATGATAAGTTAGAACTAGTCTTCCCTCCGGGCGAAGAACTCGTTTGACCTCCTGTAGCACCTTAGTTAAGAGATCTGTATACGACAATCTACCTTTTTCGCGACCATCAACGACAACTTCTTCTGGTCTGATTCCACTTAATCCATTGATCCACGAAAGAAACACACTTGATAACTCGCCATATTGAACGTCACCAAAATAGGGCGGGTCGGTTAAAACCAAATCAACTGTCTTGTCACCTAACGGCATGCTCTGGCTTGGCCCGTTAACAATTGTCGCCGACGGTCCCAGTTCTCCCTGCGCCGAAAACCAGTTAATACTACGACGCATTTGCTTAACGCGGCGGAGAAACGTGCCCCTCCCGCTTGTCTCATTTCCCCAAACATTCGGCTCAACAGTGAACGGAACAAAAGAGAACCTATGGTTGGCCACGCTTTCGTAAGCTTTTAGGTGATATCTATCCCATCGACTAGAAAGGCCCGCCATCTCAGCTGTTCCTATAGCTGCCACTTGAAGAACATGGCGAACATTTTCGGCCACCGGCAGTTCATTGACTGCTTCCAGCAGTCTGGTTAAGACCGCTCTCTGCCGAAGAGGGTACAGGTCCCTCCACTGACCAAACCCATGGCGGAGCAAAACCGAGGTCTCCTTCCCAATGGGTATTTCTCCGTGAGGCAGGGGAACCTCTGGCCAGTTGTCACTCGCAAGAATATCTGATTTGATGGGTAAATCCATCCACCGTCGCCCCTCACAGACTCTTTCTACAAGTACGATATTATGTTGGAGACGCTGCTTTTCCAGAAGCGAACTAATGCTTGTTGAGTACGAGCACGACGGGCACGTTAGTTTTCTTCGAGGCAAATAAACGACTTCAGGACGCAATGCTTGCCCACAGGTGCTGCACTGGACCCCAGTTGATTTAGGTCCTTTGGTAATCGACCCACATCTCTGACAACCAAACCAGGCAATTTCTTCGGTAGTACTACGTGAGACCATGCTTAACATGGCGTATGGATACAACCAAACTGGGGTTCCGCACTCGAGACAACATACTCTCGCAACGCGGAAAACGTGCGACGTCCATCCTCTTTCCGTAGCATATGCTTTTTCGACCATGGGACTCATGACCTCCGACAGGTCTTCAAAAGCTTGATCAAAATCCTCTAACCCTATATTACTTAGATCCAGCGTTGCCTCCATACCCATCGCCGCCCATGGATTGATATCTTGACCATAAGCAACATGTCCTCTTCTTAGCGCCTCGAGGACAGTGGTTCCGCCTCCAGCAAAGGGATCTGCAATCACCAGACGTCCGTTCTCCTGTACCTTCTCTGCCGCTTCAATGAGTTGCCCCATTAATCTATGACTGCGTCGAGCCCACCATCGAAACGTGCTAATCGGCGGCGTGTAGACTTCGCGGTTCCTCATTTCCCGTCGAATTGCGTCATTGAGCCCGCTATAACATACATGTTGTAAGATAGAATCCTGAGCTATCTTCTTCGGCATAATAACCCGCCCCCATCGTCCCCAAGAGCCCATATCTAGGGTATTTCAAGATGACTATTGAAAACCCGGTTCACCAACGGAGTGTCTAGAAGGCCAATGACAATCCCTTCAACCATGTGCGCTTCGGGCCCGTTCAATTCAACACCAACTTCAAAATTGGTTGTTAATCCATACAAAGTCAGATTGGCGCTACTTATCAGCACCCTAGTTGAGTCGGAAATCAGCAATTTCCCATGTAACAGTGGGTGAATCGATCTTGATGCTGTAGAAGGACTCGTTGCGCTAAAGACCTGCAAGAGTCCAGGCAATCCCACTGCTTCTCTTCTAAGCGGCTCAAGTGCGCGACTTCCCAGGGAGGCTAAGTCTCCTATGTCGTGACTCACAATTGTCACCCGAACTCCCCTACGCAAGGCAAGTTGAAGGCTTCCGTAAACCAACCCGATTCCATTCTCTTCGATGTACGGGGAGACTATCGTGATTGTCCTAGACGCCCCTAAAATCAAGGCCTGAAACTGATCATAAAGAGTCTTACCGTATTCTTCCGACAAGGGGTGTTCTTCGGGTAGAGTAAAGACAATTCTTTCCTGGTAAGGAGGACCATGACTTAATGCCATTATTATGTCGCATGCGAATTTTGCCATCCCGCTCGCATCAAGACACCCATCGACAATAGCCCCCGATTCTCGGAGTCCTTCAAGAACAAGACCAGGGGCATTAGGAATTCCCAATCCGGAAGCCCAGGCAAGTTCAGTCACTGTGACCTTCCTGCCCACTCTCGCCCAAAGGGCCGCCATGAAAGCCGCTAGGAGATTTGGGCGGTCTCCTATATGTCCTCGGAGGTCTCCTGTTGCTGACATTTCCGCTGCTCCTCCACACTACCACATCCAAAATCCATTTGATATAGACCCAAATGGCAAAGCTGCGTTCCCCTCAAAGGGTACCGGTCCTCCGTAAAGAGTTGCTCGCGAGAGCTCGAAATTGTATGTGGGACAGTTGTATTCCCTATGTAAGCACCCAACGCATGATCCACCCTCATCGGAACAAAAAGGATCATAAATGCAGTCCATGCCTTCTTGAAAGGCGGCCTCAAGCCACGAGTCGAGTCTCTGTTCGAAAAGAGTGAGTAGCCCACCTACTTTGGTGTCAGTATACCTGTTGGCGTACAGCACCACCGCCAGTGACTCGGGCATAAGATATTCTCCAAGACTCTGGGGAGAGTATCCACTCCATTCGATGTAGCGCAGTAGTATGTGGCTGATTGAATGGAGGAGAGTTCGAACCGCAACAGCCGATGATTCCGAGTATCCTGGCTCAGTTGGTTTATCTAGTAGCCCCGGAACCTGTCTGTATAACCAGGCCCAGGCCTCGACCTCCGTAGAAGGATGAACCGGGCAGGATACGATCCCATTTCGAAGAAGCCAGTCAACTACTCTCCTTGGGTCAAGTTGAATGTACAACGCTTCTGTAGTGGTCACAACTACAAATAGTGGGGTTCGTCCTTCAATGGAAGGGAAAGCCACGAGCATGCTATCCTTGGGGCGACTGCTCACCCTTGTGTAACCTACCGCACAGAGACCTATGGGGAAATTGTCAATGGCATATAGACGTCCAATGCCTAATCGATCCTTTGCAAACGCCTTGGCAAACTCAATTCTTTTCACACCATCAATATCTCCGCGACGCATAAGTCTTTCAACGACCGTTTCGACTCCAGTCGTCCGAAGATTGTCCCTTATTGCCGTGTGCTCAACCAGTCGTCTAGAGATAACAACAGTCTCATTCTCCGCCAATTTCAACAGATCGTGAACTTGCTGCTTTTCCGCCATTCCAGGAGGTCCAGCCTTTAATCTCTCACGCCACTGGACAACCATTTGGTCGTTAGGATCGAGTCTTTCTAAGGCAAGCATTGCCTTCTCCAATTGATTTCCTTCTCCTACTTGGCCCAAATAGTCGGTCTCTTCTAAGACGAGATCTCTAACAGGTTTGTCAAGGATTCCCCAAGTTCGGGCTAGGATAAGAGGACCAATTTCCGGATCACTAAGTGGAGCTAATACCTCTTGTTCGAAATTGACAAACGGGCTAACCCGTGGCTTAAAGACTGTGGGGTCGGTTACAGAATAGAACCTTAGTTTCTTTTCATAGTCGTTGGTGACGTGATCGCTGTGTTGGCAGTCACACGGGGTCTGGCGGAGGCGCGAGACTTCACTACCACCGCACAGGCGGCACCTCCACCGAGCGGTCCGAACTCGACCAGTATTGTCAAAATACAGTCCTTCCCTTCCATGAATAGAGCAACCTTGGCGGTCCACGTATACTTCATCAAGGCGACCACAGTTGTGTGCTTGAACGAATCGAAACTGCGCTAGCTGACCCAAACACCCTGGGTGTGGACAACGGCCGGGTGGTGTGTCTCCCCCGATTAGATCACGCTGAAGGTTGTATACCTTGCCGCAACGCTGGCACTGCATGGTCTGGGGAAATGGGACAAATTGGACACCCTTTGGGCTACCAACTATATAGTCCGAAAAATCTATTGAGTTGTCTCTAGGTTCCGGAAACCCACTCCGCCGCCATTCCTCACGCCAAAGCTGTAACGCATCAACTACAACTTCCATAACCGCATTTCTGTTGACCGTAATCCCCGTGTCAATTTCGACTCCCGTGGTCCGGCAGAATCCCCATTCGTCGTGAGGGAAAACGGCTCCTGGCAAGTAGCTGTAGAGAATCTGAACCTGACCTCTTGTGAAAGCCATAATCTTCCTCCTCACCTTACCTTCCGGTTTTGAACCACCGCATCTGATAGAAGTCCGTATTTTGTTCGTCCGGTCTGAATCCTACAGGAATGTCGACGTCCCTCAAGCTAGTCATAGGCGGAACAGCAAACGCCTGAGGCAGCTTCTTATGGCATGGGTTATTGACATCCGTAAGAAAGCGTCTGTACGATTGAAGAATTACCTCCTTCATCATCTCTTCAAGGCTTGGATCGTAAATGCCCCTGCCAATTGAATATGCTTCAAACAACTGTTCAGCAAAGTTCTCTTTGTTGATCGGCGAGGTCGGTGACCCACCACCCGGTCTAAGTTCTCTAGATACGAACTTAAGTTTAGCTTCTTCTCCCAGCTGGGAGAGAATTGGATAGCATCTCCCATAAAGGGTCCCTAAGGCAATCCCTGGGAAGGTTCTCGCTACCGCTGCTTGGGCAAATCTGTTTACGGGTATTGGAGTAACCATTCTATCTAGGTGTTCGTGGAATTGGACGAATCGGTCATATAGGCTATTGGCTCTAAGAGAGTGGCTGGGAAGAACAGAGATTACTAGCCCAACGTGTCGCCTTCCACTTCTGCTTGAAATCTGGATGTAGGCTGCAATCTGCTCAGGAACACGTTCCAGAATCATAAGATTAAAGCGTTCGACATCAACTCCGTGCCCAATAACATCCGTCGCCACCGTGGCGTCCAAAAACTGGTCTGATTGCCACGAAACATCGGCTTCCAGTCGCTTAACGGTCTCCGATATTTCTCTTAAAGTCGAGTGGGAAGACAGGTACTCGACGTTCAAATCCCTTTGGTTGCCGGGCCTCAGACCGCCCGTTTCCTGACAACCACGCATCTCTAGAGATTTGTACATTCTGATGCCACTGTCCCTCTTTCCAACATAGGACAGTGTCGATGAGTAGTAATCTAGAAGGCGAGAGAGTTCTTCGGGTGTTCGGGCATCCTCCAGCCCCAATCGCACTACCGTGCCGTAAGGATCGGATTGGAGTTCGTTGATATTCTGGTGAAGCAACTCAACACAAAGCGTCGCAGCATCAGCCGCCGCTAGGTGAGGCGGCCTGAAAGCCGCAAACACACGCATGGTCTTGACCCTAGAAGCATCATTCGGGTCAATGTCGGCGGTAGTGTAGAAGGTTTCAAAAAGGTCGTAGCCGCGATTGGGGAATCTGCGGACATTGGCTACTCCGTACAACTCCTGCGCCTGGCGAACATATCCTTCGATGGTGGCGGTCGCCGCAACAATTTTCGGTGGAAGTCCCGACACGGCGGACTCATTGGCTCTAATCATTGTCTCATAGTGCCCCGCAAATGCACCCAGTTCTTCCTGCAGCAAATGCAACTCATCTTGCACATGGATAGATGGTCCAGGATCGTAGGGTTGTATAGGTTGGCGGCGAATTCGTTGCGGGTTACGCTGTTTTGGATTTGTCGGGCAGTTGTTGATACAATACGCTCCAGATACATATCCATGGTTAGCCAACGAACACTTCTGGTTCGGCCCGTGCCATATCTGAGCTATTCTATGCTGGTATGCTATTGCCGCCATCTTGTCCACAGTCCCGACGAGTAAAGTGGGAAGGAACCTAAAGACTTCGACATCGCTAATATATACTGGTAGTTCTGTTCCACATATCGAGCAAACATGGCAAACTCGTTCAACATCCTCGTCGATTCGCAGCTCAATGCAGTTCTGGCTATCACAGGCCGGGCAGTCATTAATCAGAAGCAGTCTGTCTCGCTGGTGGGCGTTCGTCTTCAGGTTTTCGAAACTCCATTGATCACGGAACTTGTTTGGCGTGTTGGTACCACCAGCGAAATAGCCGAGTGATATGGGTTCTCCCAACGCGACTTTCATTTTCTCCGCCAAGGCCTGACGCTCCAATTCCGAGTACCACAACACCCGAATTGCCCGTTGTAGCTGTTGAACGCTTAACATCCTTAGAGGAAATCTCAACCACGCCGTAACCCCACACGCTTTCCCCCGAAGCCTATCGTATATTGCAGCACAACAGATGAGTCCCAAATAGGCCTCAGTCTTACCTCCACCAGTGGGAAACCATAAAACGTCTGCCCAATCCAATATGTCGCTCCAATCCCTAGCAACGCCTACGGGCCAATCGCCGGAACTAAATCCCTCTCTCAGTGCCAGGGCGGGGAGCTGGGTGACAATGAATACGATCTGGAACAGGTGCCATTTCTCAAACTGGCCACGACCAAAAGCCCTATTCATACCGGCAAATGCTTCAAGTAGCCGATCATCCACACTGAGCGCGGCAATCCCACAGTTGAAGCGATCAATCTCATCCCTAAACGCTCTGAGATCTCGCTGGCAGGCTTCCAACGACTGGTCTGGTAGATTAAGGGCGTTTCCGTCAATTATCCGATCTTGCCAGTCATGCGCAAATCCCTCCATTGCTATCCTGATGGATTCGAGAATCCCAATCGGATCTTCACTAAGATCCTTATACATTGCGCTCACTCGTTCACTGGTAGCCCTTCGGAGTTGTCGATACTGTGCAAAGGTTCGGGTCCTAATGATTCTCCTGTTTTTATCTATTTCTACGCTAGCGTTCCTCCCTACTGCAAATACTCTTCGATCGTACTGGTAATCATTCGGCACACTAAGAAGTTCAATAGGTAAAAGGTCGCCTTTTATCACTGTTACCGAAATCTCGGCATCGGCCAGAATGTGGTAATTGTCGCGGTAGGGCTGCATCGTATCGCGGAGCGTCTCATTGCACAAGTAGACCTCCACTCGGAGCCCGTTTTCGGAGGGACTCGTTCTTACCCTTATTGATGCAGCCATAGGCGGAACATCTGGGGGGCCACTGTGTTGCTGTAAATAGGCATTGTAAGCGGATTCATTCATGAGTTCATTCCTTGGAATGGTTCGTTTGGCGATCGTCTTCCATATACTTGGATCTGCCTTGAGACTACCCAATAAAGGATTGAGCAAATTCTGAACCGATCCTTGGTCTGTCTGTTCGTCTCGTCTGGCCGGATCGAGATGGAAAACCATAGCCGGTATGTCCATTCGATGACGTTTGAACTTCTCAATCAACGTAACGACGGGTCTTGAACGACGTCTGTAATTGTGGCCTTCATGGTCTTCCTCAGTATCATGACTTTCGGGAATAGTACCCACTTCCCGTCTTTGTTCTTCGAAGGACGGAAAATGCCTACTGTAAAACGCGAATCGCCCAGATACTTCAATTTGAACGCTACTTGACAGACCTTCCAGTGTTTTGACAAGGAATTCACACCCCAAGGATGACGGGGGGCGCCTCGCTGGTTCATCTATTCTACTATATGGCTCCACGTCGCCAGATCCATTTATAAGTTGTTCTGGCGTGGCCCCTTTTGCGCTGTTCCCAGAAGAAGAGGGGGTGTCGTTTTCCCCGATTTCTTTGGCAGTCATCGACTCTGCTGCGTCCCCAGGTTCTGGTGGATCTGCGTGTTCAACATTAGGGTCGCGAGGAGCCAATACACCAAGCTGGCAGTGGTCACTTGGCAGAGTCCTTAGGAATTCGACCTCATGCCTACCCGCCAACTTGTCCTCAAGTTGATTGATCAAGTAATCTACGACAGCCAACTCATCCCGGTACGAGGGTCTCTGGTTCCCCACACGATCACCTCTTTCCCTACTATTCCTCAACTGGCCTCACACGAAAGATTTCCCGAATCTCTACGGCCAACAAAACCTCATCTACCGGAGTATTTATGACTGCGGCGCTCTGAACCGCCGTTTCGTAAGATGACCCATTGACGATAGATTTTAGAACATTTCTCAGGGCTCTTCCCCACCTCTTTCTGTTCGCACGTTCGTTCCTAATAGCCTCATATGTAGTACGCAAGTCTTCCTCACTGGAATAGACTCCAGACAACGTGGCAACTAAAGCGAAATCTTTAAAAGAAAGCGGAGCAATGCCTCGGCCTTCATCATCTTCGGGCTTATCCTCGTTAAACCAATACGGTACTGCCTTTAATCCTACAGTCAGCTGCTCATGGAGAGAGTACCAGATTGCACTACAGTCGTACTCAAAGGCTCGCAGAAGCTGTCTTTTGGCAAGATACCACCTGTGAAGCCGAGCGGTTTCGAGTTTAGGTCTCCTTTCTGCAATGGCTTGTCTCAACCTGTCAAACAATTCTTCATAGTAATCATCGATTAACACAACTATGTAATCCCCCGGCCGAACCTCTTCAGCTCGAATTCGCCTGATCTTTGCAGTTTCTGGGTAGTAAACATCTACTCTCTTGTTTCTCGGATAGACGATGGTTCGGTATTCCGTATCAATCAATTCAATCGAATTGGTCGATCCAATAGAAATGAACTGTTCTGAATCATGTGTAACCGGCCTTTGAATTCCCCCATTTTCTGACCGTGCCCAGTACAGGACCAGAGGTTCCGGCTCGACGTCGGCAAAACGTTCTACAGAACAACGAACTTCGTAGTGATCCTCAATTGGAGGATACAGACTTATTTTTTCGTTCGTTGGCTGGTACTCCTCACAAATCCCTAGTATGTTGAGGACTCTCAGCTTCTCTTGTTCGGACGAGGCCGACTCTCCCCAGTCATACAAGCGCCTCAGTCCCTTCTTATCAGCAATTCCTTCGTATCCATAGGCCACGACGTGGGTCGTTTCTGAGGGGAAAAGATCAAGGTACCGATAAGCACTTGAGCGAGCGCCCATTAGGACAGTCTGCCGGGGTCCTTCCTCAGTAATCAGCCGAGCCTCCAAGGCTTGGTGAACCACTCTCACAAGACCATGCCGAACTCGGTCCCCAAAGCCATCCACCAACATGTCAAGCCGTTCTTCAAGAAGAAGGGCTTCCTTAAGAGAAGATGTAACAATGCGGATTGGATCATCAGTTTTGGAGACATGGTCTGATAGGATCTCCCCGACAACGTAAAACTTGGCCGTCTCCGATCTTTTCGAGAATAGGTCGTAGATTTGCTGAAAGGCAACGCCGATTCTGTGCCAACTTAGCTCCAGATATATGCCCAAATCCCCATCAAGCCTATTCTCCTCCTTCTGTAGCTGCTTGATTTTGTCGCACAACGGAGGCTCGTAGCCTACTCGCCTGATGGACCGTTCCAAGTAAGCTAACTCAACACTCATATTTCTGAGCTGGTTATAAACTGACCAGGCTTGGAGTAGCAGTGCCGGAGTCTGCCCCCGGACGTGCTTCATTGCTCCGGTCAACAGGCAATGCACCTCGTATAGAAGCGTTTCAACCTCCTGGTCGCATGCAAACCAATAATGCCGACAAGGCAATTCAAAGGCATCAGGTGCATCCTCCCCTAATGCAGTCTTAAGCCTGTGAGCACTGTGTGGATCCCAAAGCCATGCTGAGCCGTTGCCGGTAAGAATGTGACGGTCTACGTGAACCGGTGGGGTTACTATTATCTGAAGCTGACTATTAGCTATCGACGGCGAGGAAAGAAGATTGGGAAGGTGGGCAAGGGTTCTTGGATGGGATGCATCTATCAATACGGCTCCAAAATTGGAATCCGCAAGGTCAGAAATCCTTCCAGGGTTCGCAAGATACAGTGACCGTAGTCCGGACACAGAAGGTTGTCCCGTAATGGAGACAATTCTATAGCTCTCCCTTAGCGTAACACCATCTGTACCTCCAACTCTTATTGAATCAAGCATCTGCCGACAACTGACTATATGCTGTGTAACAAATAAGAGGTCACCATCGATGGCAATCAGGTCGGTAGTTCCTCTTTGGCGCCAAGCGAGTTCAGAAAAAATCAGGGCCAGGACTAATGTACGCGCGAACGACGGATTGGCCTCAGGTACTTGGAGTAGCAGTCGTCTCTTGGGAGCTCCTTTCAGTGGCGACGTACAAAGGACGTTGCTGGCTCGAGCTATGGCACAATCGGTTAGTGTACCGAACGGTGATGCCAAGGGTATCTTTCCTCGTAGAAGGCGGGCCACCAGGTTTTGCTGCCTCTGAATCTCATAAAATGACTGTGCCCACAAAACTGCCACCACCCCTCAGAACCTAGTGCTATCTCCTTTTCTTAATATTAATTCGACTTCTATTGGTTCCTTGAAAACGAGGCTATCCTCGGAGGACTTCCCCTCCTGCCTCGCTATGGTAGACTTCAACCCGGCAGGAAAAGGGAGTGCGACCACCTCTTCGGGACACATAAGTCGCGCGCCCACCAAAACATCCTAATATACTTCTATTTCCCTCATATTGCCAGTCTCCTTTAAAAGAATACCGTCAAATACCGACACATTACGACAGGAAGACGGTGTGCTCTTTTATTCAGGGCTAGAACAGCTACAAGTAAGGTTCGTTAGAAGGCGACGACAGCTCCCTGGTCGTCTCATAGCCAAAGAAATAAGAAACGAACCACCTCTATCGGCTACGTACCCCCACCGGAATATAGGAAACCCCGCCGAAGCGAGGTTTTCACCGTCATGTTCCAAATGATCACAGGTTGATCACCGGACCTTCTTAGCATCTTCAGAAAGCCCGATTTGCCTAGGATTCTTCTTGACGTTTTGGTGCCATTTTTTTGATAACAAAAACCCGCCCGATGCCCCCCAAATCAGCGCTAATCGCGCTTAGTGCATCTATTACCAATAGAGATTGGGTCCTTAGATGGCGCGGAACAGCTCCGCGACAGGAGGTAGAACATCTTTTAAAGGGAATACGGATAGCGCTTTTCTTCCCTACCGCTGGCGTTCCGGGTATGACAGAAGCCTGGCGATAAGCGCTCTTAAACCAGGTTTGGCCTACTTGGGGCAATATGGGAACCCGTTAGGACTCCTTAATCTTCCAGGACCAATCGCCCTGTTATCGTGAATACTCATTACGGTTAGGAGCATTAAGAGGGAAACATCTCATCCGATTAGTCATTACGATCCACCTTATCACTAAAGAGCAAAGCATAATTCCTAACAAACTAATGAAAATCCCGGTCCGGGTTTCCCCGGCCGGGATTTATTATGTTCATGGCTCCCCGAGCAGGACTCGAACCTGCAACAACCCGGTTAACAGCCGGGTGCTCTACCATTGAGCTATCGAGGAACATTAAAATCCGGCGACGTCCTACTCTCCCAGGACCCTGCGGTCCAAGTACCATCGGCGCTGGAGGACTTAACTGCCGTGTTCGGGATGGGAACGGGTGTGGCCCCTCCGCTATCGTCACCGGAAAACCTGTATTCGTTTTTATGAGTGTTCTCTCAAAACCACACAGTGAGAAAAGTCAACCAAGATAAGCGGACTAAGTTTAGGTCAAGCCCTCGACCTATTAGTACCAGTCAGCTGAAGGAGTTGCCCCCCTTACACTTCTGGCCTAT